>Ga0181412_1000050_pt1 | contig 42284 bp, 14 predicted proteins | sample 35SPOviralmetaG_FD_130113 | JGI IMG/M metagenome (GOLD analysis project Ga0181412, IMG submission 130113) | Marine viral communities from the oligotrophic San Pedro Time Series (SPOT) site, San Pedro Channel, CA, USA - 35 SPOT_SRF_2012-08-15 | ecosystem: Environmental > Aquatic > Marine > Strait... | reverse complement strand
ATTCAACAAGTCTAGAGTTTCCACCCCACCAGATAGTTTCAATTTATACTCTCTTGCTTTAGCAAGGTTAGCTTCTAGTTCAGCAATTTGCTTATCAGTACTAGCAAGTTGCTCTTCAAAATTCTTTCTAAGTTCTGTTGTATCCATGGTAATCACATATGATAGTGTGTATTATTATTTATTCTACAAAAATATTGAATGCTATTGAAATTCTTTCTTCACCACTATTGTTTTCTTCTACATCATGCTCCAACCACGATGGAAAAAACAGTAACATATTTTCTTCTGGGACAATATAATGATAGGTACAACCATCATAAAAATATTTGTGATCTGTCATTTCTTTCATCATTGCTCCTCTGGGATCATAAAATCTTATGTTGCCAGAATCCTTGGGAGTTTTTACATAGTAAATACCACATAAAAATATATTTGTATTCAAATGTGTGTGTCTGGTGTTGTAATGGTTTTCTTTATTGATGTTCGCCCAACTATGAATTTTGTAGGAAGATAACGGTTTGTTCTCTAATCTAGGAATATAATTTCCAATTTCCTGAAACAACATTTCGTTATAGTAATCATCTCCTTGAAATCCACCTACATTTGATCTCTCTGTATTCTTAACAGAAGAACAAAATTTTAAAACATCTAATAGTATTTCATCTGTATCTAAATTTAATTGTGACATCCACAAGGGAGTCTCGAATAATGAAATTTGTTTATTCAATGTTTATTACATATCAGCAAGGTTGAACGAAACAGAAATTCTATTTCCATCACAAAAATGTGGTTCTACATAATGATCCAACCAGTTTGGGAACACGAAAGCGTGACCAATCTTTGGAGTAATTTTTTGATATACACTGTGACTATAATATCTACCAACTCTTGTTTGTGTTCGAGGATCTACAAATACTAGTTGCCCTTCATTTGGATTTAAATTTTCTGGAACATCCAAATATAAAACACCACTGTATAGACAAGACGGATGATTGTGGAAAACAGAATGATCTCCTTTTCTCATCACCATACCCCAGCAATTAATTCTTGATATATGTGGCGGGGGAATTGCTCTGTCATTAGAGACAGCATGTTCAGTCAGCATTCTATGAAGTAGAAGCTTCAGATCGTTTGACCAATTTTCTTCTAGGTTACATAGATCATCTGTGGAATGATATCCACTAGATCCTCTCATAGAGTACTGAGAGTTGCCAGGAGATTCGGACTCTTGCTGTAAAACATAATTAATGATGTCATGTCGAATAGTATCGATGTCTTTAATAATAAAGTCAGATACTTTGGTAATAAATAAATCCATAAAAATAGTAAGTCAAGTACAGTATATCACAGTCCTAGAGGTTTTTTGATGGTATTTTTTATATGTAAAATATCGTCAAGCATTTCTCCTTCTGGACCAAGATCAGTTCCATTGTCTCTCAAGTGCTCTAGAATCTTCCAGATAACACCAATTTGCTCAGTTTCATCTGGATACTGTTCTCTTCTTTTTCCAATATAAGAAAGATCTTTGTCATATAGGTCAGGATGTAGTTTGTGTTCTATAATTATATCTTCCCACTCTTCTCTAGTGAATGGTCTTTCTGTGCCATCACCTTCGACGTGGGTATAATTTTCTGGTCTCTCTCCAGTATTCCAATAAAAATTGATTTTTTCTTCGTTTGAGATTTCTCTTAATTTTTTCATTTCCTTAAATTATGGTGGGGTATAAATTATACGTTCATGTATGGACCAGAATCAGGATAATCCCTGATAGATGGTTGAGTAGCATAAACAGCACAAGCAAAGTTACAACCGCTAGTAACAGCTCTCATGCTTTGGTTGTTGTAAATTCTAATTCCACTTAATGGATATCCAGTATTATTATATCGAGAAGCACCTCTCCAGACGCCGCCACCATAGTATGCCCCACCTTGCTGCTCGGTAGCACCACCACCATGATACCAGAATGACCAATAATTAGCAGTAGAACTGTTTGGTGTATTACCTACGTATAGGTGATTAATCCAGGAAGCTTCACCATTTGATTGAAGTTCATAGCTATTATTCAGTGTAGTAATTTGGAAGTATGATCTACCACCAGTACCAGAAGCATCTCTGGGTCTACCATCATTAGCGTGCCAACCCGATCCCATATGGAAATACTGGGAGCCACTATCTACATTACCATCTGCTTTAATAAAACGACAGTAGTATTCTCCATTGCCAGCACCTTGCTCATAGAAGTTCATTACGATTTCGTATGAGTGGTAGAACTGTGCTGGGCTGGCAGAAGTACCAGGACCCCAAACAATATCACAACTACTCCAGTTATCTTTTCTTTCAACCCAAGCAACTAATTTTCTACCACCAACAGGAACCCATAGAGCACTAGAAGGAGATCCTGCTGGATTCTCATAATAGTGTTCTAGTTGATGATCTTCATCATTATATCTGACGGTTTCAGCAGTATTAACAGTTCTTTCAGAACGATCTCCTCTCTTGATACCTGCTGCAGCAAAAGGATCATTACCACCAATTGTCATACCCTGGGGCATATTTACTGTGCCGTCAGCACCAAGAGATAGAGCTGTGGATCCGCCAGCAGCTCTAATCTCACTTACTTCTAGAATACTAGCCATGAGTTAAAAGTTTTCCTTCAGATCTATTTATATCAACTATTTATACGATAGACCAAACACCACCATTAGCAATAGTGATTGTATTAGTAGCACCAATTTCAATAGGACCAATTGTCATAGCGTTAACATTGTTTGGAACAGTGATGTCTTCTCCGATAGAATTTCTATTCGCTTTCATAACACCATAAGTATCCAACCACTGTGGGTCGCCGTTTGCTCTCAATACGTTAGCATTAGTAGTAGCACCACTCACACCAACAGTTGATGTATTGATATCTACAGAACCTTCGACATCTAGAGCATAACCTGGGTTCTTATCAGTTGAGAAGTTGATACCAACCTTAGTAGGTCTATAAATGTCAGTATCGTTTGGAGATTCTGTCCAACGAGAAGTAACAAATTCGGCATTACCTTGGAAGAGTTGACCGTTGAAGTTGACATCACCTTGAACATTGAGTGAATAAACTCTCTGGATTGGGTTGTCATTTTCGTCAACTTCTTCAGGATCTGTACCACCAAAGACAGTTGTGTTAATAGCAATTCTATTATTAGTACCTTGGATAGCAAGAGCAGGGGTTGTTTTCCATTCATTGCCAGCATTACCATGATCTCCAGCAGTAATCTCGAAAACATCATCACCACCAATCTGGTTACCAACTCTAAATTACTTAGATAACCACCAGCGACAGCTCCTCCAGTAGCACCAAGGAAGTAGATTGGAGCTCCGTTGTTATTACCAGTTTTACCGATTGTGAGAGCACTATCAATACGAGCATCATCATTTACATCTAGACCAAATCCAGGATCTTTCTCGCCAATACCAAGACGGAATGGTATTACAACATGCTGTGTTTCTAGGATCAATGGAACGTTATTTGTAGTGCCATCTCTATGATAGAGGTACAAACCACCCGTAGCACCAACACTATTTTGTCCTGTTCCGAAATTAGTTTCGATACCACCAAAAGCAATGTTCCAAGTTCCAGCAGAACCAGTAATTCCTGTTCCTCCTTGATGCTGAAGTTTGAGAGCAGAACCGATGTTGTAACCACCACCAGAGATAAGGAATGAAGTCGATGAATTAGCAGGACCAATAACTACCAACTTAGCAGTAGATTCTTCTGAGGGGAAAGTACTTGTACCAATACCAATCTTACCTTCTGATACATCAGCAAAGAACAGATTGTTGGCAGTATTAATAGCGAAATCATCATCAACAGTATTAGTACCGTTTGTGAGTGTATTACCCCTAACCGTTAGATTCTTAGGAGATCCAGTTGTGCCAATCTCCAAATCTCCGAGTAGAGTACCACCATCAATGTCTAGGTTGCCATCGGCAGTACCAATTAGATCAGCAGTAATTATATTAGCAGCGAAGTCTCCAGATTCATCTCTAAAGACAGCAGACTTAATAGTAATAGCACCATTCTGATCTGTAGTAGATGGTGTATTAGTAGAGTTGAATACTACATTACCTTCGTTCCAAATAATGTTGCTACCAACGGAGAACGAATTTGGATTTGCAACTACTACATCTAGGGCACCACTACCTATATTGGCGTCACCACCAGTTGCTACCATCTTAACTGTATAATATGATGAAGTGTCAGCAGGAACAGTATCAGAAGATCTAAACCAGATAGAAGGAGAAGTAGCACTTCCTTGAGCGCCATCAGCTCTACCGATAATTACTTTACCTTCGCCAGCATGACTAGCAATACGAACAACTTCTACGTTGCCATCAGGCATACCGTCAGCATTACCATCATAACCAGAAATACAATAGTCATCGAAACCAATCTGGACTGTGTTGTCGCCAAGAGCTATTACTGGATCTCCGCCAGCAGTTTCAAATGAACCACCAACTTCCAAAGTACCTGTAACGATGGCATATAGAGAGCTATAGTCAAGACCAGGGGCCGTTGTATTAGCAACGATAGTTCCATCGTTATTATAAACAGCGATATTAGAGATTCTAACTTCGCCAGGATCATTACCAAAAGCGTCGAGAAGTTTAACTAATGGTGGATTACTGGTGAATGGAGCATTGTCAAAGGCGCTAATAGTAGCAGCAGTAACAGTACTGATGTAGATGTCATATCTCAAACCAGCACCAGTGTCCTCTAAAATTCTTATTCTAGAATTGAAGTCCTTAGAAGACTGATAAGAAGGAAGTCTTCTATCAGAAAGATCTCCAAAGATAAATGTGTTGGCATTCTGATACCATAGACCAGTTCTGTTTCTCAAACGATAAGCATTAGGTCCAGCAATATCGGCAGTGTTTACAGGATCTGTAGTATAGTCATTTTGAGAAGTCCAGATTTTTGCCCAAGCACTGAATTGAGCATCAGAATCAACTCTGCTCGATGATCCTCTAGCATAGAAGTTGTTAGCGTCAGTAAAAGCAATCTGACCAACACCACCATATGGGTTAGTTGTACCAGAACCGCCGCCTCTAAAGGAAAGTACAGTATTATAGTCAGTTGCTGTACTTACGATAACACCATCAACTTCTTTAGTCGCTGGGTCAAACAACTGGTTAGCATCATTTCTTCTCACATCGGAAGTGATACCATCAATGATATCCTGTGGCGGCAGATCAGATGTAAGTGAACCAGTTTTAGCGGTTAGTTTAGCAGTACTTCCCGATTGCTGTGTAATACTGATGTTATATTCACCAGAGAGATAAGCAGGTTTTAGTCTACCACCATTGATATTGTCAGCATTTCTGAAGTATGTACTCTGGTTGCCATCAAGTAGGTCAGCATCAAGACCAGAGTCAATACCAGTAAAGAGTTGAACAGAACCATTACTTCCAACATCAAACTGTGACTTCTTGAATCTAGCAACACCAACTGTACCATATGCTTCATCAGATAAAGTATCTGACGTTACTCGGGCAACATCAATACCAATGTCACCTTCTTGCTTATCGGTAGTATTAATCTTGGCACGTAGAATTAAACCAGAACCTTCTGTACCAATTTCTGTTGGAATATCAGTAATTGTAAAGTCGGCTTCATATCCTTCACCACCTTTAGCAACAGTTACATTTGTAACAACGCCACTCTCAACTCTAAAGTTGAGTTGCATCTTCGAGAGAATTGTTCCTGTGCCACCTTGAATCTCGATGTTGTTGAAATTAAAGGTTCCGCCTTCATCTTCAGCAAAGTCTTGACCACCTGCTTCAATTTGAACAGACTCAATAAATCCTCCAGTTCTAGAAGAAGATTCTAGTAGAACAGGAGATGCTGGTCTAGTAAATTCAATAACACTACCTGTAGCAATAGCACTGGTTAAACCATCACTTAGTGTTACTCTCTTATAAGTATCGGTTCCTACAGTAACGTCAGCAATTTGGGTAATTGAAGTTCCTGGTTGAATACCAGTAACCCCACCAACAGCGTGACCTTCTAGAAGTAGACCTGTGTTGTTTTGACTAGTTGATAGGAATACAAGATAATCAGCACCACTACTATCGCCAGTAGTAATAAAGTATCTTGTCTCGGAAGAACGAACTGACTTAACTGCTTTCTTGTATGACTGGTCACCAGAAAGGAATGTATTTGAGTTCGCTTCGGTTGAATTATTAGCAAGAATACCTGTTGGAATAGGACCGTCTGTAATTCTGTCAGCAGGTACATTTGATGTACTTAGTGATACCCAGTTATCGTCATTATTACTTGAAGTATTGACTGTCCTAATTATATTTACAGTTTCGGCAGGAACGTCACTAGATTCAATAGTATCAGTAGCGTTGATCTTAATAGCGTTAACAATATCGCCAAATAGTCTGCTTTCGATTTCGGCAGTTGCTGATGCTCCAGTTCCTCCGAATGTATTAGAGAACGAGATGGTGGGGACAGAAGAGTATCCTTTACCACCTTTATATCCATTAGCTTCAATAAGATTGATGGCAACGAGCTCACCACCAGCAACGATTGCTACAGCAGATGCTGCTACGTGACCTAGTTCTGTTCCTGTATCTGTAATAATGACTGTTGGTGGGTTGGATGTAGAATATCCAGATCCACCATCACCATCAGCAATAAAGATTCTCTTGACAACACCAGTTCTATATTCCGTAAGTTGAATCTTACCACCAGTATTACTACCAGTAAAGATATCATTAGGTGTAAATGTTAGGGAAGAATCGACGGCAATTCCAACATACAAAGACTCTGTATCTGTATTAAGAATGTACGCTTCGCCATCTTCGATGGCAATATCACCTGCTCTAATACCTTCTAAAGCAAGTCTAGCAGCTTCGTCTGCTACAGTGAAGACCTCAATTGGACTAGAAGCAGGTAGTTGAGATTCAGAAATAAGACCAGAATCGGTAAGTTCTACAAGTGCTCTAGGAACTGGGTTCGTAGAGTAGTTCTTATTCAGATACTGACCAAGGTTATTAATAATGTAATCTCTAACTGCCTTCTGTGTTGGTAGTTTGGAGTCGGAAGATAGTGTACCACCAAGAGTATTACTGTTATCGAAACCAGTAACAACAACGTCACCGCCTCTCAATTTCAAGAATTCAACTTCCGAGATAGAAACCGTACCCGTGAAAGTAATGTTACCAGTTCTGTTTTCAATCTTGGCAAATGTACCAACTTTAAAGTCACCTAGTTCGTCAGTACCAGAGACATATGTTCTACCATAGTTTTCTGAAACTTGCTCGTTAGAATCAATTTTGATTCCACCGTTTTCAGGTAGAGCATTATAATCAACACCCGATCCAACAAATTCCCACGTGTGGGAAGAAGAGTTACAGATTGAAGGTCTGTGTAAAGCAACATTCAATGTTGCTAGATCTGAAGGAGCAACTGTTAGTCCAGTAGATTTATTTCTTAAATTAATAACTCCAGCACCAGAACCATCAGTCAAGGTAACTCTTGCTCTGAAAGGAGGACCTTCTCTAAGAAGTTCTACTTTATCAATAAAGAATTCGTCATCTAGATCAGCAGTCTCGTGTCCATCAACTCTAACAATATAGTGCTCTAGTGGAACTCTACCTAAGTTCTCAATGGTGAATTCAGTAAATCCTGTAATGCTTTCAGTAACAACGTCAATGTAAGCACGTTGATAACCAGTAGAGTCGGTATAACCAGCGTCAAACTCATATGGGTCTCTTCTAACACCTGTTGATCTTAAAGCAAACGTACCAAAGTTAGAAGCAGAGTTTGTAATAGATGCGTAACCGCCAGTTTCACAAAGAACACCATCTACACAGAAGATACAGAAGACCGAAACTAACTGTACATAACCATCTTCAATAATTTTGTATCCAATACCATTTTGCTCGGAAACAATCGTAAAGGCGGCAGCAACCATGGACTTACCTTGGTTGGGGAAGGTCGCTTTACCATCAGACAAACCAGGGAAAGGACAGTTTGGACTCTTAACTTTAGAACCATCAATTAGAGCACCACTACCACCAATCTTAGAGATGATAGAAGCGTTCTGGGTATATGGCGATGCCGAAATAATCGGTAAGTCGTCGTAGATGCCACGGATAGTAACAAAGTTATTATTAGAATCTTTAAGAACATTCTGTGGATAGGAAATAATACTATCAGCAGTAAATAGTGTTCCCGTAGTTTGTGTTGTGATTCCTGGTTGAATTGCTGAAGGACTATCAGGATCAGCAGCAAATTCTAAAATACCATCAATTAGAGCAAACGAAGTTGATAGAGAAGTTTCAACATCAGCACAAACAGGACTACCACCAGCAGGATAAGCAGCAACTACATTTGTTCCGATAACACGCTCAAATTGATGTGTCGATTGTGGAAGGTGCTTGACTGCTCCTGTAGTAGCAGAAACAAATTGATGGACAGATTGTGGTAGATGCTGAACCGCGGTAGAGGTTGCTCTAACAAATGCGTGAGTAGATTGTGGCAAATGTGATACAGCGTTAGCAGTAGCACCTTCAAAATAGTGGGTGGATTGTGGTAGATGCTGAACTGCTTGAGAAGTAGCACTTACGAAAGTATGTAGCGTAGTGTTTGAAGACGTTCCCACATCGATGGAGATTGTGCCATCTTGACGCTCAATGCCATTGGAAGCAGCACTTACGAATGTATGATCGCCAGTGTAAGAAGAAGATCCAACATTGATTTGGAAGGTATTCTGAGTTACACTATTGATTTCCATCCAGCGACCAGATGGGTAATCGTAGTTAGCACGTGGGTAAGATTTCTGTACGGTATTGCCATCTAGATCACAAGTATAAACTAGAGATCCATCATCAACTTTAATATAGTCTCCATTAGAGAAACCATGGTTGGCGACAGTGAATGTGATGATACCAGTAGAAGCAACGTAAGGAGCATCAGTTGCTGTATGCTGAGTAGAACCTACAGTAGCAATAGAAAGTGATGTACCACTTGCTGGATCAGTTGCTCTAGGATACGTGTGTTGAGTGCCATCGCCATCTTGGGCACATGTAAATGTAAGTGAGTTATCAGCAATAACCACACCACGTCCTACGCCAAGGCCATGCTGACCTATGGTAAGAGTCATGATACCTGTTACAGGACTGTAATCAGCAGCAGATGGTTGGAAATACTTATTAGGACCAGAGATTCCAGCGTTGACAGTAATTGTACTAGCAGTTTTTGCTGTAATTGGAATTGATCTTCCAGAGAACGGATCAATACCAGCGCGAGGATATGTTTTCGTGGCAGCACGATTATCCATGTCACAACTGAATGACAGGGAGTTATCAGCAATAACAACACCTTCTCCTACCGATAAAGTGTTTGATCCAATTGTTAGTACTAGATCTCCGTTAGAAGGATCGTATGTAGCATTGGTTGGAGTGAATTGTACATTGGAACCTGAAGTTCCTACATTGATAGTAAACGTACCATCTTGTCTAGAAACACTATTAGGAACAAAACTTACATAACTGTGGGTGGAAGTATCTCTAGGAATTGGTAGACCACTAATTCTGATAGTATTGATATCAGGAACAGTGATCTCGAACCATCTGCCACTAGCATACTCATATGAACGTGGATATGTATGTTGGGTAGCATTGCTGTCAAGATCACATGTGAATGTAATAGCATTATCATCGATCTTAATGTAATCCCCAGCGTTAAATCCGTGGTTGGGTAGAGTAATGTCAAGAATGCCTGTTGCTGGAACATAGTTAGCATTAGATGGACTATGAGTCGTAACACCTACACTAGTGATAGCAATAGACTTGCCAGCGAAAGGATCGACGCCAGGACGAGGATAAGTTTTTTCTGTAGCATCGTTATCCATGTCACAAGTAAATGTGAAGCTATTATCACCTAGGACAACGCTTCGACCTACTCCCAAACCATGTTGTCCTACAGTGACAACCATGTCACCATTAGAAGGATCGTAAGTAGCGTCGGATGGTTGGAAAGTCTTATTGGCAGCAGAAGCACCTACATTAACCGTAATAGAAGTTTCTGTAGATCCCGTAATCTTCATCGACCTACCAGCAAATGGGTCGATATCAGGACGTGGGTATGTCTTCTGAGAGTCATAAGCGTCCATAGCACACCTAAAGGTGAAACTATTGTCGTCTAGAACAATGCCTTCACCAAGAGACAGCGAGTGTGAACCGATCTCCATGGTAAAATTACCAGTGGCGGGATCGTAAGTAGCATCAGTCGGTGTGAAGCTTACATCAGGACCAGAAGCACCAACATCAATAGTAATTGTATTAGCGGTTACTGAACTGATCGGTAATAGTGTTGTGGCAGCTGGTTGATCAGATGCTGGTAAGTAATGCTCGGACTTGTTGCCGTCCATAGCACATGTAAATACAAAAGATTCGATATCTAATCGAATTGACTCATTTGTAGTTACTCCATGAGGAGAGGCAAATGTCATTACGAATTCGCCATTGGCGGGATCGTAAGTAGCGTCAGTGGGCGTTAGTTGTGCTGTAGGAGTTCCGTTAGAATCAACTAAAATTGTGCTATCTGTAAACTGAGGAATAAGAGTATACAGAGGTGAAACGGAATTGCCAGATGCTGTCTCCCAGTTTCTCATTGCCTGGATAGACAGGTCTCTTGTTTTTTGGAAAGCAAATCTAGTAGCACCCAATTCACTAGCAGGAATTCCAGTTAGACCTGTGCCAGTATAGTACAATTCGGCACGTGATACAGCACCAGTATTGCCACCAAGAACTAAGTCTCTTAATACACCATTAAGAACTAAGTTAATGTCTCTACGGCATTTACGCTCATCAAGATTGTTAAGACCAAGAGAAGGATACTGCTGTTTTGTTCTTAAATATGCTTCATCAGCAATGTGGTCCTTGTTTCTAGAGATTAAATAGGCAGCATCTAGATATGTACCAGAAGAATTATTTGCTAAAACATCTACATAAAGATACGATAGAGTTTGAATAGAAGTGAATACGTTGGCACAAGCTGGCGTAGTAGGATCATCAATAACTGTAGAATCAATGTATTGATCATTCTGTGAAGCATATGTTGGTACATATACTGTCTGTCCAGGAGCACCAGTTCCAGTACGCCACTTTCTCATGGCATAGATTGCTAGTTCTCTAGCATATTCAATAGCACGGACAGTTTGGATGATTTCATAATCAACAAAATCAATTTGTCCAACAGCAAAGTATCTTTGAGCAGATTTAATAATATTGTAGTTACTACCAAATTCCAAATCTTGAGTAAGAGCATTTAAGAAATGTCCGACATCTCTCTTACACTTTTCGTCGCTAACAGGAATATTCCAACTTGGATATGTTTTTTGAACAACTTCACCGCTAACGATACAAGAAACTAGAATATCTGCTAGTTGTACCGTATCATCTTCTACCAATCCTGGGTTGGAAGATGTTGTAATAGATGCCACACCCGTAGTATTGTCATAATCAAAATCACTAATATTGTAGCTATTACTGGTGGCAGTTACTGTTACTGTACCCCCACTTACATATGTGTGTACAAACGTTGAAGTTCCAGCAAAGATTTTAAATACTACTGCTGATGGATTTGTAGCATCAATATCATATACAGAAAAATAGTCTTTCTTGAATTGATCATTGATACGACCAACAACTTCATCAGAAATAAATTTAATGTTGTTTCTAATTTGTAGGCAAGCATCCTGGAATCTTCTTGCTACTGGTTGAGCAAGCGAGAACTTGTTTGGGGAGTTGAGTAGTGATAGAGTAACCGACTTCGAGGAATACTTAACACTAACTACAGCACCAAATGCGTCTGGATTCCAGTTATCTTCGGCGGCAAGATTAAATGATGCTGGAATTTTTTTGGGAATTACAAATCTTCTAGAACGTCCGTCAGCATCTTCTAAAACTTTATAGATTCTTTGCTTACCATTCAGGAATCTAAGATCGTATGCTCCAGTAAGAGGCATACCAGAGATATCAATTTCATCACCATCTTTAAAATCGTGAATGTTGTTGGCACCTTCTAGTGGGTTGGTGTAGAAAATAACCCCACCCAAATCTTCGGCACCACCATAAATTTCGTTCTGGAAACCATCGGTGAAAGTTCCTTGCTGTGAGAAGTCAAGTCTTACGATAGGTAGAATAGATTCTTGATCCTCATTAACAAATACTACCTCACCTTCAGCACGAGTTGAATTGATTTCACTAAAGTTAACGGTATAAGCAGCTCTAACGTATTCAAATACTACTGTTCCATTGCTATCCTGTCCTGTTGTATGACTAGGCTGAGAAGTCCCCGAAGTACCAGCAACTACAACAGTATATACATTACCGATTAGACCACCTTGTCCATCAACACCAGTTGCAAATACATCGTCACCAATACTATAATCGGTAGTGCCTTCCCAGAAGGTAGTTCCTGTGCCACCAAACAGAAATGTTTCAGCAGATTGGAAACCAGAACCAGTCTGTCTAACCAGATCAGTAACACTGCCTTCTAAGTACACATTTTGATTATTTGTGTCTGTAATATCAAATGTAATTGTACCAATTGTACCCAGAGTACCAGTGCTAACACCAAAAATTTGGATGCCAGCAGATAGATCTGCTCCACCACCATTAAAAGCAAATTGTGCTGAGAAAGACTGTGGTCCAAAGAACTGGTGCCCTACTGGGAAACTAGTACCAAAGTCTCCGAGAGATGTGGAATCATATGTAAGTCTTTGCTTATCGTCAAAGACCATAGCAAAATCCCAAGTACCAACAGAGGCACCAGAAGAGTTCACTTTATCTTGATAAGTTACGCCAGTGACGTAGTTCTTATCACCAAATTTAAAAATGTGTTTGTTTAGATTATTAGGTCTGATAATAACCAAACGAAGGTTGTCTCCTACAATAGAAGCATCAGGAGGAATTGAGATTGGGTTATCTTCGATATATTCGCCACCAGCAATAATAACAGATTCTTTAACCCCAGGAGTTGTCCATGCCAACTGACATGCTTTCTTAATTGTTCTAACTGGGTTAACTGGAGAGCGACCATCGTTGTCGTCATCACCAATTTGTTCTGAAACATAGATACGACCACCAACGTCATTCGTTGCTAGGTTGAGGACGTATTCTGTAGTAGCAATCTTATCTGATTTATCACCAAGTAGAGGTGTGATCGAACGTGGAAAAATTCCAGCTTTCCCACCTTCGCCAAAGAATTTTACATCAGCATTGCCATCAATTCTAAAACCAATATGCTCAAATTGGACAGTACCATTTAACTCAATTCCATCATCATGGAAAGGAGGAATCGTACCAGTAATACCACTGTTTAGTGCCTGATAAATATTATTCAGGACATAGAAATAATCATCTTTATTGACAGGTGTTGGTGAACTGGGGAACGCATCTCCTCCACCATTCATGAATGTTTTGAGATGAGGAGCTCGAATTTTAATATCTGGAGTAACCAGATTATCAATATCTAGATTGAGAATATTTGCTGTATCAGAAATGATGGAGGTAGACGTTCTAATAGCACCATTAACGTCCAACTCAAATTCAATAGTATCTAGTTCTGCTTCGCCAACTGCACCTGTTCCGCCACCACCAGTAATAACTACCGAGGGTGGAAATTCGTATCCATCACCTTGGTTATCAATACCAATAGAAGTAATTCTACCAAAAGCATCTGTTGTAGCAGAGGCAACTGCCTGTATACCACCAGGAAGTGTTGGTGCTGAAATTTCTACTGTAGGAGTATCAATATAATTCTGACCCCTAGAAGTAACTGCAATAAAGTCAACCCTTCTACCAGTTCTATTAATACCTACTCTAGGTAATCCAGAAGCAGCGTCAACTTTCGTCTGAAAAATTTCTCTTTCTTCAGTGCCTGTACCTGCCCTAATACGAACAGAACCCGAACCAATAATGGTAGAGTTAACCCCTCTAAGCTGTTCTCTATCAGAATTTAGCTGAAAACTCATGTTACTCCGCTGCCAGTGCCGATGATTTTATTCTCTTATCTATTTAGCATCAAGTCCAGTCAATACTTACAACTTGAACGTATGCTAACCACTTAATTGTTTGTCCAGCAACACCTCCTTGCTTGGTTGCCGTATAACTAACTCGGTTACTAGCACCTGAGTCAAAAAGTTCTACAGTCCAAGTTTCTCCTAAAGGAACGCTATCTTTAATAATAGTAGTTAAATTTGATAATTCGTTAGCAGCACCACTAGGACTAACGTAAACTGTAGATTCAATTTTTGTTGATAAATGTCCTGCTCCAGTGTTATTAACACCAACTATATGTCCTGTTATAAAGTTAATAGACGACGATGGTACAGGAATTTGCCCAGCAGTATCATCTAGAGCAAGCACCGCTGTGGTGGTTCCTCTTAGAATATAATGAGAAGATGCCGCATCAGCAAAAAATTTATTTTTAACTTCAAGAGAATTGACATTTTGAATGTCTTTTGTGGAAGAGATCAGTGTAGTATTCTCTACAGAAAATCCCCCGAATGAATCAAATGCTTGTAATTGTTCTGCCATTTTTACCTCTTAGTAATAGTGTTTACAACAGTCACCTCGATATTATCACCAGCACTTAGATCGGCACCTAGGGTAAGTGAAATACGAACATTTTGTGATCCATCAATGTCAAACAAAGAACTAATTAGTTCTTGACCTGTCTTCACGTTATTGGTGTCGGTGAAGAAAATATCTGTTCCGTCATCGATAACCAAATATTCCGTAATTTCTTTATCCCCTGTTGTTAAGTTGTTTGCGGTTACAATAACTTTGGCCGAAGCTTCTACATTTTTGTTATAAATGGAAACATTTCCAGTATTTGACAAACCTTTTTCTAGTTCAAGTTTGGTAGTAGATATTCTTACGTTCTTATAATTAATATTTGTTAGATCGCTATTCAACATAACAATATTATCTGGATTGCCAGTTCCAAATCCTAGATTATAAATGGTTTCACCAGTATTATTAAATCTAATTAAGTGATCTGTATTTAGACCAGAAGAAAGACCGATATCAAGTTTTTCTCTAGAAGATAACACGAAGCAAGTATCAACAGTATCTGTATCAATAGTGAGAGCAAGAGAATTAAAAGTAACTTCGGATGCTTCAATATTTAACGTACTAGACACACTACTAATAGTATCCATGGAGTCAAACTCCATAGCCGTAGAAGTAATTCTTAACGTATTGTTTCCGCCATTTTTAAAGAATAAAATGTCTTCGTCAGCACCTGGAGAAGATTCTGCTTTAATTTCTGTATCCTGGTCAATATCTTTAACGCCACCAAGTCCACCCCATTGAGCACCGTTATAACCTTCAAATTGATTATCATCAGTATTATATCTAATAGATCCTCTTTCTGGAGATCCTTTAGAATTGTTATCACCAACAGGAAGAACTAGCGATGTTGGAATATCAATCTTAACTTTCTTACCTGTACTAGGAGTGATAAAAATATCATTTAGAGTAGATGAGATATTGTTGTTAGAGAATCTCAGTTCATTATTGACTACTAGATCTGTGAATCCTGCTGGGTCAATACGAACCTCAGATACTTCTTCATAAGTAATGAAAGATACAGCACTAGTAAAGTATTTTAGAGTAGCGGAACCGTTAGCAAAGTTATTGCCAGAAGTATCTGTTGGTTCATTACCAGAAGTTGCTGCCTGTCCACCAGAAACAACTAGATAAATGTTGTTGCTGTACTTTACATACTCATCAGTTACTAAACTTCCATTTGCCACCCAGTTAGTGAATGTCGGAGCAGAAGTATTAATAGATCTAATTTTCTTGACATTAACAAACTCTTGATACTCGGGAGTAAATTTTACAGTATTAATGTTGTCATTAATAAACCATAAAGTATTGTCATTAGCTCCTACGCTTTCTTCAGCAAGAATAGTTGTATTGCCATCTAGATCTCGTACACCACCTAAAGAAGACCAAGATCCATTAGTAGCACTATATCCTTCATATTGATTTGTTGTAGTATTGAAACGAATGTACCCATCATATGAAGTAGATGGTTTGTCTGACTCAAGACCAGCGGGAATTTTTAGAGCAGTGACTGAATCAATTTCAGTTACATCGGATGTAGATCCTGGTTTTAGAATTAGTGCTGTGCCAGGTGCCGTAGAAATTTCAGCATTTTCGATAAACAAAAGATCATTGGAATTGATCTTATCTAGAGTTTTTACCTCTCCAGAAGTTTCTACTTTTCCTGTATCTTTATTGAGAGAAAGTAGAGAACCAACATTTACATTAGAAGTAAAATTAGTATTGACAGCAGTAACTGAAAGATCAGTAGTGGCGGTTATAGAAGATGATGTTAATGCTGTTACAGCAGCTGCTGGTGTGGCGAGCGAAGTTGTAAACGATCCAATATTAATAGTAGCAGTATCGGTAACATCTAATGTGGTAGAACCAATCTTTCCTTCACCAACATCAAAAACAATTACATCAGTAGATTCAACATTAGTAATATTAGCAGAAACACCACTACCGAAAGCTTTTGGGTTACTGTTGTCGGTAGTTAATAGTCCTTCTTGACCATCTATTCCCCCAGCATCTGCTACGCTAGAAGAATAAATGTATAAATCTGGAGTATTATCATTAATAGTAATTGTTAAAATGTTTGCTGCTACACTAACACCTTCTGTATATTCTGTTCCACTAAAAGTAAACGTAGCACTACCCGATGTTGATGCTGGTAGACTGAAAGTTACTGTTGTTCCATCAATAGAACTAATAGTTGTGTCGGTAGGAACAGCGCCATCTCCAAAAGTCACAGCAGCCGACATACCAACTACCAAACCAGTAACAGAGGAAAATACTGCTTGAGTTGCTCCTAGTGTTAAAGTTGTAGTTAAATTCTGTACCGTATAATACTCTCCATCGGGAACTTCACTTAGTTTAAATATAGTTCCGTCAGTAATAACAGTGTCACTAGTATAATCAAATTGGTATGTATCTCCAGAATACAAAGTTAGATCTGGATGAAGAACACCATCAATGAAAAATCTTGAAGTTGCCGTAGTAGCACTAGCAACTGTAAATGTTGGTGATGATGTACCGTTTTCTACTAATACATCAGCGGCAACAAATCCAAGTCCATCAATTAGTATAGATCCAATAGAACCAGAGGCAGGAACACTTCTAACAGTTGCTAGTGTAGATAGAGAAGAAGATTCTACAACGAAAGTAATGTTATCTGCTGGGGTAGATCCTCCAGCATTTCCGCCATTAATTGTAATAACGTCATCAACAACGTGACCAAAACCGCCATCAACAATATCTACAGATACAATTTCACCGAGCGCGCCGTTTTCTCCACCATCACCTCTAGTGACTAAGAATGAAGCACCTGTTCCAGATCCAGTGGTAGAACTTTGATTAACTGTGAATTCTCCACTAGATGATGTTGTAGTTCCTGTGGGAGTACCACCTTCGATTACTCCATCTCTAACTTTCACAACATCATCTACAGCAAGAGATCCAGCATTAAGAGCAGGACTGAAAGTTAATTCTTGTACTGGTCCAGCTGTTACAACTTTGGTGATTGGTGATGACAAATCTCCAGGAGATATAGAAATAGTATCTCCTATTGAATAACCAACTCCACCTTCTGTAATAACAATAGAATTTACGACACCCACTTGATTAATTGTGTATTCAAACTCATCCGATCCTGTGTTAGATCCCCAAGGAGGAGTAAATGTCAATGTAGGGTTGCCAGTTACTGTTGGTTCAGGTGATAGTGATATTTGATTTGTATCAGTATCAAAACTATCTAAAGTAGTTCCAGCTGCGATATTATTTCCCGAAACAAGGAATCCACTAGCAATAGTTAATGATGCTAAAGTTGGTACTGAAATTTCCCATGACTCGTCAACAAAAGAAATAGTAGCACTAGCAGTTTGTTGTCCAGGTAAATTGAGCACATTACCAGCACTATATCCTACACCATACACACTAAATTCTGGACTTCCAATAGATCCAGGATCTTCGTTTAAAGTAAATTCAAATCCAGATCCTGGTGTAGAGGCAGCGGAATTCCATCCAAGAACATCTCCATTGTCATAACTTGCTCCAGAAGACGTGGGAAGAACAGATGTAACTGACCCATCTACTGTTTCGCTAGAAATTTCAAATACACCTACGGTATTAGCAGCAAAAGATAAACTTCCACCATGAATTGTCAAGGAATCGTTAGGACGATAATTTAAAGCATTAGTACCTACAAAATCGAATACGGTAATAATACCACCAGCAACTGTGATGTCAGCAGTGCCACCAGATCCTTCCTCTCCGCCATTTACTTGAGCTCCAGTATTTGAGACATTAATTGCCCCACCCATACCATCATGATTTTCACAAACATATTCAAGACTAGTCGAACCAGCAGAAGCAGCACCTCTTCTTACTACAAGTTCAACAATCGAATTAGAAGCACCGTCATTTCCGTACTTAGTAATTATAAAATGATCAGAATTTAAACTTGTTCCTCCTGGTCCATTAAATGCTAGTGGGTGTCCATCATTAGTGGCACTAGAAACATCGAAGTAATAAGTATTACCTTCGTAAATAGTCAATGTGTCCTGAGTTACACCATCAATTTGGAAAACATTATCTGGTGGAGGTGTGCCTGGATTCGCTACAGTAGTTACTACAAATGTTTGAGATGCATCATTCAATACTGGAACACCAGGAAATTCTCCATCTGCTAATCCAGAGCCAGCATTAGTAATATTAATGCCGAGAGATACTGATCCAGCAACGGAAATTGTAGCGATACCCCCAGAACCACTGCCATTGCTGAAAGGTTGGTTTATATATACACCTTGACGATATCCAGATCCACCATCAGTGATTTCTCCAGTAATTCCAGGAACTGTGAATGAAAGTGTAGCACCAGTTCCATTTCCTCCGAGCAATGGAGAAGAATAACTTCCTTCAGTATAATTTTCTCCAGGTTGGGTGACACTGCCCGAATAACCAACTACCTGAACTGTGGCTTCGGAAAATTGACCTGTTCCTCCAATAACCCCAACCAACAAATACGTTCCTTCATCATAACCACTACCACCATTTACGAGTTGTATTCCTGTAGTTGTAAGACTATTTTTCCTTACAATAAAGTCTTGATAAGTTACTGCTTCAGTTGGTTTATAATCAAAAATTTTCTTACCAGAAGCAGCAACTCCTAATGTAGACTGTCCCGATTTGTAAAACCCTAAAGTAGTATCACTAATAAATCCTAAAGAAGGATCGCCTACAGTTCCATCACCAATTCGTAAGACACCAGTGGACAAGTCACTACCACCTTGATAAATCTGAAACAGATTATCTCCAAGTTCATTAATTTTTTGCCTTTGGACCTCAAAGGTATCTGTTCTGCTGACGTTAATTGCGGGCATTTCTTACGATCTCTCTAAGAAGTAGTTTGATTTCAGATAGTTCTTCCTTCAATGTATTTATGTCTTCTAGTGCGTTGTTAAATGTACGAGAAAAGTTTCTGGGAGCGGGTTTGTCGGTATTGACAATCGCCCCAGTAGTGACATCCCGAAAAAGATTTTCATGACCTTCAACTTTAAGATATCTCATCAGTATGATGCTACAGCTCGTAGGTCTTGAATCTTTGGTACATAAGAAGGGTTATCAGTTTTCATAATAATTTTAATAGCGAAAGATGTAAACTCAGGTAGATTAGAAGCACTGAATGTTAATTCTTGGTAATCCGTTTGCTTCTCAAACTGTCCCGAGATAGAGTTTGCTGGAGTAGCAAGATTATTTACATCTGGGTTGCCATCTTTGTTAAATGGAATCCAATTAATATCATCAAAGTTTGCTGAACTAGAAGACTGTCTAAGTTTATAATATATCTTAATATTTTCAATATCGGTAAGATTCATTGTAGATCTTACATCAATAGCAGAACCAGCATTATCAATAAAGACTTCCTTAGTTACATACTTGGCAACTGAAGAGCTGTTAACAGCATCTGTTTCTGGAACATAGTCAACTCCAGTTGTATAATCAATCGTATTAATTTCGATAAACTTAGGCTCATCATCTCCAGTAGATTGAACTACATCACCCGTCCTAAAGATGTCTGGTTGTTGCTGACTATCAAGTTGTTTTCTAGCATAAGCTTCTGCTTGTGAAGTAGAAGCAGTGTAATTATTATTAATAGGTTGATAAGAGTTTTCCACAATTAGAATTTTATCCTCAGCATCCCATAGGATGACCTTACCATTAATTTTATTGGCGTAACTTACATCCTCATCTGTTGGGGAGTAGGCAATAACATTAGAACCCACACTGAAGTTAAAATCAATCTCGGAAATTGTAGTGATAGTAATTCCTACATTAGAAATTTCTACTCCATCTGTACCAATTAGATTTAGAGATTCACCTTGCTGGAAAGGAGTTATAGTTCTTAGTCTGATAGTAGCATTGTTGTTTTCGTAACCAGTAATCAAACCTTCTGCTTTAGAAGATTGTCCAACTACAGAAAGATTTACACCAACCTGTCCAGCATTTGATCCAGTTACAGCAAAAGCAAGAGTGTACAAAGGTTGGAATTTAACAATTTGATCTCTCTTACCATATCTATCTTCATAACCAGTAGCATTTTCAATTCTATTGCTAGCTGTTTTTACAGTAGCAGTTCGTAGATCGATTACGGGTGATAGAACAGAAGTATCTGTGGATAACTTGAATTTATACTTCAGTGAATGTGCCAAATCATTCATAGTTTGGTTAATTCTAGAAGCAACAATTTTTTGATTAGTAAAGAAGTGCTCTTCACCAAGGAAAGTCTTCTCATAGTCAACAAAACTATATGAGGTGTAGTTTTTAGTATCAGAATCAACAGGTACTACATCAGTGGTAGCAACAAACGATTCAATCTTAGTACCATCTAGTTGTAGATATGGAACCTGAGCATACAGACGTTCAAATTTTCTGTTATAAGAAGCGAGAACACTATCACCACCACCAATAATGCTAGATCCAGCACCGTTTAGACTGATGATGTTATAAGAATCAACGCCAGTATTAGAAATTTTATACAGTCTTTGATTTAATGTAACTCCTGAAATACCGCCAACATCTTTTGCTTCTTGGAAGAATACATAAGAGTTTCCAATATCTTCAAAACCGTTATCTCTGTGATAAACTTTTACAATAGAATTGTTGTTCTTGAATAGTGATGAAGTAGCATTAGTAGCAGATCTTACACTAGTCTCGAAAGGAGATGTCTGTAGTTTTTCGTAACCTAGATTTTCGTTAGTAACTTCAATCTCACCACCAGTAGTATCAAACTCAGCACGGTACATAATAAATTTAATATCTTCAAATAAATCTTCTGTCCAATCATCAGTATTTTGAGATTTATATACGGAACCTAGAGAAGGTTGGGTAGTGACGACATTACTTGTTGAAATTTCTTCCTCTCCAAGCACTGAAGCCCACAATTCATATTCGATAGAGTCTGTCTCGATAGTGAGAGCATACTCTGTATTGTTTTGTAGATATACAGGATGCTTGAAATCAAATCTAGTTGGGGTGGTAGATTCTGTCACACCGCTGTAATCAATAGCAATACCCATTCTTACAGCAGGTGTGTCAATTTCGATAACAGATTCAATGACAGCTCCAGCAGCACCAAGACCTACACCCTTGACGACAACAGATGGTGGTTCGGTGTAACCTCTTCCAGTAAGCGAAACTTCACAGTTGTATACCTTTCCATCCGAAACAGAAATAGAACCCGTTGCCGAGGATCCACCAGGCAACTGAGGACTTTCGATAACAATAGAAGCAGTCTCGTAACTAGCACCAACAGCACTAACTCTCAAGTCTGTTACCTTACCAGAATCTTTGGCGATGAATACACCTAGAGTAGTGTTATTTGTGGCATTAAATGCTGTGACAGAAGGAATTGATAGAGACTCATTTGCTTTAAATGTAGTTCCATTATGATTACTAAGAACCAGTGTATAAACTTGTTCTTTGTTCATTTGGAAAGAACTACTGGTGTCATCACCAACTCGTACTAAATTAGAATCAAATACCTTAGCAATAGGACCAGCAGCATTGGAGGTTTTGCCAGTTACAAATTCATCGAGGTTAACAGTAACAGTTTCAGTTTCTCCTGTTACATAAACTCTTAGGTATGTTTCTGGAGTTAGTGATACTTGTGTGCCAGGAATAATATTTTTTCCTGGTTTACCAGCAGCAACGTCTGTTAGATATGCTCTAATAGGAATAGTCTCACTCTTCTTGTTGAAGAACAAATCAACCCCAGTTGTCATCAGACCGCCATCAAAGTTTTCAATCTTGAACGTTTGGGCAAGTGGATTTGGTTTGATAGGGTTATCAGTATTACTATCAACTAGTTGTACACCTTCATTTGCTTTGAAGAATGAAGTGGCAGTTGATGTAATACTAGGTGGATTGGAAGGGGTAGTTCCAGAAGCATAGTACTTGACCTCAGCATAAGAATCAACTTCGTTCTTATCAGCGTTATTAGAAGCAGATGTAAATCTGATAGTCTTTGTACCTGTGGAGAATCTGATTTCTTCGCCAGTCTGATCATAATCAACAGTATCTACATTACCAGTCCATCTGGTGTTGGATACAGGAGGAAGACCAGCTGGAATCAAAATAATACCAGATAGATTGCCATTAGAATCAGTAACAAGAGGAGCTCCGAAAGTAGAAAGGGAGTTGCCTGCTTGACCACTAAAACGACTATCAGGAATGACCCAACGTCCAACATTACGACCTTCCATAAACACATAAACAGTAGTGTCTGGTTTTAGTCTGTTCATCACAAACTTAACAGGAATTGATCTAGCAAAGAACTGTAGAGAAGTAGCAACTTTCTTATCACCGATAGTCTTAGTTGAAACACCTTTACCTACTTCATTATTCTGTGGACTTACATTAGAAGAACTAGCAATGTTGGCAGGTTGAACGGTGGATTCGATATCTTCACTGTTAATATTAGCAAGAGATTCGATAGGTAGAATACCAACATCAGTACCACACCAATTAACGATAAATGAGTTGTAGATACTGGAGTAAGCATCGGATACAACATCTTTCGCTAGGAAGATAGAATTAAGTTTCGTATTGGAATCAACAACCAAAGGAGCAATACCCTGATCGTACCAAGAATCTTGCTGAGGAGTAATTACACCTTCACCAACATACTGAATAACAACAAATGGATTTGGGTTAATAGTTTTGGTAGCATTCTTATTACTCAGTAGTTCTACATTCTCGAAAGGTAGCGTGACTACACCATCGTTGATTACATATCCAGCAACTGCTCTCTGGTCATCTCTAGTATTGATTTCTTTAAGAACAAAACTATCTTCTTTGGATTGTGCTCTTAAAACAGACTGCTGAGTGTCGATAGCACATCTATAATCATCAGATTTTAGATTACCTGTTCTATGTGCTTCAAAGTTATCCACAAGGAATCCAGATTTGAATCTGTCTAGTCCAAGTTCATCTTTAACTTGCATGTTTAGTGCTTGCTGCTCAAGAATGCTTAGGGTAGTGTAATACTCTAAGCGTTCAATTCTCTTTTCTAGTTTGCCGATATCCTTCATGGTATAACGCTTGTTATCCACAGGAACAATTCTTACATCCTTACTAGTATTAGTATAAGCAGGGATATGGAGATAGCAAAGAGCAACAGCATCATCTAATGGTTCTGGTTTAGATGGGTTCATGGAAGCATTACCTTCCTTGATAATAAAGTCTCCTTTTTTAGTCAGGAATAGACCGTCAATACGATCTAGATATTGCTTCTCGCTAAAGGATACTGTATAAGATAGGTTAGAATCAGAAGCAGGAGTTCCTGTTGGAATTCCACCTGTACCTAAGAATGTGATATAGTCTGTAGTATCGAATCTTTCAACGATAGATTGATCTTGGAAACCAGTAATAGTTGTATTACCATCAACCTTAGGTCTGAAGTCAATGGAGTCTCTAAGAGAAATAACACCATTAACAGTTGAGTTGAATAGAGGAATTTCATCAGGCAACACACCCGCTTCATGGAGATATGAGTCAACTGTACAGAAGTCTCCTTGAGAATGCTCGAAGAAATCAAACGCTGCTACTAGTTGACCAGTAGGAGCATCAAAACCAGGCTTCAATACAATTCTAGAAACATCATAGTACGTATCTCTTTGTCCGTTGTCAAACTTGTACTTGTAAGTTACATCAGTACCACTAACTAGGTTACCAGCAGTATCAACTACAGGTGGGTTGGTTGTTGTTCCTTCGTAAACATACTTAAGTTTAAATACGTCAGAATATGAGAATGTCTCAATAACATCAGAATCGTAATCCTGACCTCTTAGAGGAATTACACGGTCACCAGAAGAGATGATAATGACACGCTTGTTTCTGATAGCACTCTTAAGTCTAGGACGTGCTTTATCGATCTCGACAGTAGCGGTTAGTTTTAGTTTAGGGAAGTTGCCATCAATAATATTACCAAAGTAATCTGATGGTAGATCCTTGATTCTCAAGGCACCAGCAGTGACACTACTAGCAGTAATAACTGAATCTGCTACCTCAATATACCTGGGATCAATGAAAACAACATCACCATTTTCTACAACAGTAGATGATCCTTTATCTAGGACAGTGACTATGAATTGCTCTTCACTAAAACTAACAAATGTTTGTGTGCCAACAGGTAGTTGAGCGGTAAATGTTAAGTTGCCGCCACTAGCAGATAGATCAGTGACAAAATCTTTTCTTACGTGATACTTAAACTTAGTGTTGGAAGAATCACTAACTAGAGATGCTACTTGCTTACTGCCAGTTGGGAATACAAGGGTAGCAGAACTATTAGATAGTCTAGGACGTAATCTTACAATAGTAGCATTATTAATATCAGCAGGTAGAGCGTAGTCTAGATAGATTCTAGACTTCTCGGTATCTTGTGGTAAGGTAACATATTGTACAATATTTTTGATAACATTGTTATTAGCATCAGTAAACTGGATGATGTCACCTTGAATCAGGTCGCCAGTTAGATCAGCACCAAAACCATTACATTCAATAAACTTGAATCCATTATTACCGAAGAAAGTGAAGTCACTAATTTGCTTGTAAGTAGCATAAGATGTTGAAGTGAAATCAACATCAGCTGTAAATGTATAGTTGTTAAACGTAGAAGATACAGATTTTACATTTTGTGGAGTAAATGTAAGTACAGTTTCTTTGAATAGTACGGGTACAACAATTGCCTTATCGTTATTAGATCCATCTCCAGTAAATCCAATTGATGGAGGAGAGGCATAAGTTTGCTGTAGAGAACTTCTATCTTCTACACTAACTTTAACTACAGCACCACCATACAAGACAAGACCAACTTTAGATTGATCAAATTCTGTGCCATTAATTACAATTTGAGAAGAGTTGGTGTAATTAGTGCCTCTCTTAGTAACGATGAAGTGAGAAATAGTATTCTCTTTAGCAATCTTGATAGCGTTGTTTTCTTCATCAATAATTGTTTCGCCAGCAATAAACTGACCTGACAATGTAGTTACAAATAATGTAGAGATGCCACTGAATTGTGCTTCGGAATCATTTTCAATTACGCCATATGCTTTACTCTCTTTACCATAGATGTACTTACCATTCTTGAAAGTTTGAGCGATAATTTCTTTCTCTAGTTTCAGTCTAGTAAAGAAGACAGGATTGAAGTATGAAAAACCAAACGTAGCATTGTATGGAGTAGCAGATCCTGTTCTACCTCTAGAAAGGATAATATCGGCATCAGGATTGAATCCAGTACCTCTGCTGATTAATCTAAAGTCTTTTGGTTTGGATACACCAACAATAGGAGTAAATGATGGATTGTAATCAACAACTAGACCATATGGACTAGCAGAAGTTTCCATTTGAGTTTCAGAAGTGTACACATACCTTCTGAAATCAGTCTCATCACTATCAAACTCTTTCATGTACTTGTCTAGGTCACCTTTGTTACCTAGAATTGTAAGTTCACCAAAGTATGCTGAGTTAGCACTATTAACCTCAGGACGGTTGACAATAGCTTTACCAATTACCTTAGCACTCTTACCATTAATCGTTCCAGTTCCTCTAGTCGTAACAAACCATACTTCATCGGGAAGTTGGGAAGTTTGTGTAGGAACATCTCCAATTGCTTGAACATAAATGGTCATGATACCTTGTTCCAAACCAAATGGTTCGGATCTTCTACTAATAGAATCTCTAAAGTATCCGTCTGGTTCTAGACCAGAGAACCCAATTGTACCATCATTAAATACACTGTTTAGAGATACAGTTGGATATCCAGTGAGTTCATCGCCAACTGTGTTTAGAGGAATACTGCCATAGACATTAGTTATATTAAATTCAGGAAGACCTTTTGTTTTAATAGTTACGTTATCACGGGATAGAGTATCTCTACCTTTGGAAACATCAAGAGTCTTAGTTTCTTTGTTGATAATTTCATAACCCTTAACATATGCTTTACCAGCACTTACGGATAGAAGCATCTGACCTTCTGCTTCAACTGCCGAATAGGTTCTGTTTACTAGACCAGTCTCGTTGCTAAGAGCATATACACCATTGTTACCATTTCTTTGATAGTATTCTCTAACGTCATAATCAAAATCTTCTACAACATAATCACCAGACTCATCAAATGTTCTTCTTGCTAGAGTCTCTTCTAGTAGAGTATAATCTGCTGATCTAATCTGCTTCTCTACAGTTCCGTTCTTGATTTGAACTAACTGAATGAAATTTTTATCAGTATTAGCATTGTAATCAAACTTAGTGACGTTCAGATTAATGCTAAGACGATGAGCACCAGGAGCAGAAGCGTTAGAAAAACCTCTGGCATTATCTGCTAGTGAAGTGTCCTCTTCAGGAGTTACGACACTTTCTGTAACAGTAAAACCTACCTTAGCTGATGCTTTATTATAATATTTGTTGATAATCAGAAGCTGTTTTTTGTTTCTTACAAAGAAACCATTAACAAAGTAAACACCTTCTTGTACATCAACAGCAGTAGCAAATCCCATAGCACGACTGCTAAAGGTTTCGATATTGCCAGAAGTAGGATCTTCTACATTAATACTGGTAGGGAGTACGCTACCATCTGTACCAACTACAAGTAGAGGAGTGTTGATACCAGCAATAACTTCTAGCGTTTCTCCTTGTCTGAAGGTAGTTTCGTTGCTAGCAGATCCACTAGTGGTATATTTTACGAATAATGTATCTGCTTCAATATCAGATCCATATTCAGAACTTAGTACGCGCCCAACAACTCCAGAGTTTAGTCCCTGGAGTTGTGTGCCAATAAGTTTTTTAATATCATATTTTTTGTAAACGATTTGTCCGTTTTCGTTTACAGCAACTTCAGATACAGAAGATAACTTGACATAATCAAGCTTGGTATTAAGTCCAACCTCTCCAGGGATGACTTGCTGTCCCTGTTTGAAGTTGAACTTACCAAAGCTTTCTACCTGATTCTGGAGAATCGATTGTAGAGAAGTTAATTCTCTAGTTTGGACCGAGTATCCAGGTCTGAACAAAACTTTATAAAAGTTTTTTCCAGGATCAAAGTCATCATAATATGGTGCTACGTTGAGATTCGTCTTCTGTGGCATGTTATTCCGCCAAATACTCTACTTTGTTCGTTGAAGTATTTAGCGGAGTAAAAAAGAAATCAGAACTCAATAACGAGTTTGATGTCTTCAATCTGGTCAGCAGCACGGGTAATGAGACGACGGTTCTCAACATAGATGATCTCACCAGTGTTATTACCGATTTCAGGAATGGCAAGACCACTACCGAAAGTAACACCTACGAGTGTGTCATTGTTGCCAGCATCGACAGTACCAGAAGCAAGCGATTGAGCACCAGAGATAGCATTGCCGCTATTCTGGAATACTCTTACAACTCCAGCGTCTGTATGTAGTGAAGGAGACTGGATGTACTTAAGTACGCCAGCACCACCAGGACCAGCATTACCAGAATCTCTTTCCCAAGAAACGACAGTACCGAAAGCAGAACCACCACCTGATGATGTCTGTGTAATTACTTCGTCAGCAACGAAGTCAGCAGTAGCACCAGTAACTTTAGCAGCATATACACCACTTAGTGTAGGAGCGGTAGCGAAAGTACTGCCACCAGCAGCAAATGGGTCACGGATAATACCAATACGACGGAAGTCGTTATCAACAGGGAAGTCGCCAGAACCTTCAGCGTAGGTTAGGCGGATGTTCGTCATAACACGCTTGGCGTTGAGTTCTTCTTCAAAGTTAGAACCATGTCCACCTTGAGGAGGAAGAACTGCTTCCATAGCACCAGTAGCGTTAGCAGGAACAACACCAGATGTCTTCGTTGTTAGAGCTGGATCGGTATAAAGTCCGATAGGAGCTCCAGTCCAACCTGGATCGCCGTTCTCAAGACCATCTTGGAGAGGAACAGTAGCATAGGTGTAATCCAATCCAGAGTCAGTTACAACTACAGAAGAAAGAACGCCACCAGCAATAGTAACTTGTACAACACCATTACCACCATCGCCAACAATAGGAGCATAATAAACACCATTGGTTAGACCAGAACCTTGATTCTCAATCAAAACAACGTCAACTGCGTTAGGGGACCCAGTAGCAATTGCTTCAGTTGCCTGACGAGAAGCGTTCGTTGGAAGAACGATTGGCATGAAGTCAGTAGAAAGAAAACGTAGTACGTCATCGGTTGGGATGGTGTACATGTACTTCCAAATGTAACCGTTAGCAGCAGGGTCCTCAGTAAATAGACCAGTAGCACTAGCATAAGTGCCCTGACCACCAGAAGGTGTAGTCTTGGGCTCGTTAGTAGCAGTTTGACCAGTAGGATTTAGATCAGACTCTCCATTAAAGAGACACTTAAATACTTCGTACTGTGAATTGATTAGATAATACTTAGCATCAGCAATATTGGTAGCGCCAGTAGCAGCTGCTTTACCAATTTGACCACCACTACCAGGAGTAGTAGAATAGTCAGGCTTCCACATGTCAAACTTGGGGTTAGCAGCGGTATCCCAGTTGAAACGACGGATTACACTACGAGCAAAGTCGGTGGTGATACGCTTGGCAGCAATGATGTCGTCATAAACATCATACTTTTCAGTTTGGTTGTCAAGGGGTACAGGGGGAACGTCCTCTGTAGCATAACGGTAAACGCCAGTCAATGCTTCAGCATTGGTGTCGGCAGTACCATTCCAACCCTTAAGTGCTTGACCAGCGGTAGGAACCGAATTGGTCTGTGGACCAACAGAGTGGATAAGTAGAGAATTTTCGTAGACTTCTCTAATAGTAGCCTTAAATGTAGCGGAACCATAATTGGCACCGACATATACTTCATTTCCTGCTACAAAGGCCGTAGCATTAGCATTGAAAATTTCTAGGTAAGCATCCCATCTCTGGGGACGACCTACGAAGAAATACATCCTCGTTTTCTCAGGAGAAGTATCTGCGCCACCAACGGGCTCAGACAGCGACTCAAGGAATTGGGTAGCGTTAAAAATTCTAAACTTATCTGAGATAATGGCAGCCATTGATAGTCTCTCGGTGTGTGAACGTTTTGTCTGATTTATTTATATTTATACAATAGAGAAAGGAATAATCTCGTCGTTATTAGCGACAACATTAGGACCTCTAACTAGTGTACATCCGTCAAAAGTAGTGGATGTTTTTGAAGTGTACTGAATTACATTTCCACTTTGAGTAAATATATATCCCTCGTCAGCGAAATATTCAGTGCTTTGAACAGTAATAGGTCCACCAATAGTTCCAGAAGAACTACTAATAGCAACAGGATGTTGTGTAGTAGGTATACCTATGTTGAATCTATCACCATTACCAAGAAGAGCAGAATTTGAACGGAAGTCAAAATCACGGATAGATAACGTTGGGTAAATGCTAGCTACATCCTGTAATGTCAACCCAGAAGAAATACCTGAATCAATTAGAGCATTGTCTTGGAAAGATCCGAGAGTCAACCCGACATTACCAAGACTATAATCTTCAAATCCAGGAGGTTGTCCCTGGTCTCTATTTTCTGCTGAGAATGTACCGCCATTACGTAGATTAACCTCATTATATGGATCAAGTAGTTGTACTACATTTCCATTTCTTTGATTGATGAATGTTTGTAGTACATACTCTTCAATAATATAGTCAATAATAGCAGATCTATAATCAATCTCTGTACCAGCAGATAGTGAATCAAATAGACCACCTAGTACCAAAGAAACTGTGGTTGAAATTGTATCAATATCTTGAACAGAACCTACAATTTCAGTTGATCGGTGATGCATAATGAATGGATCAGCAATGCTGCTCAATTCTTGGACAGCAACTCTTGTTACATCGAGATTTGTGAATGTCACGATGCTAGAAGATAAAGTATCAATACGAGTATGTGGATTTTCAACAATTTGTGTAGAAATTCCCGATATTGTATTGAGTACATCAAAGTGAACTTCATTCGTTACGATAGTTTTTTCATAAGAAGAAGTTACAACTTGTGTTGTAGAAGCAGCGGTAGCAGCAACACTACCAATAGAAACAGAAGTAATCTGTGCTGTAGTGTCTAGTTCAATTTGCTGTTCTTGGGACAACTGAATCTCAGTTAGTTCTGGACCAGCAATTAAAACTTCGCCAACTACACCAAATGCTTCAGATATACCAGCAGATTCTTTAGAAACTTTAGACTGAGTAGAATGTACCTCTGTAACAATATTATAAGAAACTGGTGGAATAATTGTGATTTGCTGATGTACTACACCAACAATGTCAACTACATCTTCTAGATCAACAATTTGCTTGATCTCATTAGTGTTTGGTACAACATCAATAAGTTCACTGATTGACTGAATTTGTGCTGTCTTCTCTACTTCAGTAACAGAAGACTGAGCAACACTACCCTCACTAAGGATAACATTGACGCCACCAGAAAGTAGAACAGTAAATTCTGGTTGAGATAGAATTAGTTCGCCTGGAGTATGAGCAGCAGGGGTGGATCCCTGGAATCCTCTAACGACATCCAAGAATCTGTCTTTCTCTTTTCTTCTGTAATAAATGTACTCACCAGCAATGAGAATTCTGCTTGGGGTGTCTGGGAATCCAGTAGTATTAGCAGCATAAACAATAGCAGATGTATCTGAGACAGGAGCATCGACAAATGTTCCAAGTCCACCATATGATGGGAATGGTTTTGGAATAAATCCTTTGTTTGCCTTGATTTGGATAATCTTATTGATTTCCTCTGTCGTAAAAGTCTCCAGAGTAGCAACAGCTTCAAATCCAACAACACCACCAATAACTTGAGTGAGTAGAGGATCAATATTATATTGTATTGCTGGAAGTGTAACCGCAGGTGATTGTACTCTTGCTTCTGTTGGAAACTTCTCATCAGTCATCATGACTTGACGTTCTTCTCCTTTAAGAGTATGAACTATAGATGTAATCTGTCTATCAGAATTCAATTCTGGGTCGAATCCACCCAGTGAAACAATAGAGTTGATCGCTTGTGGACTGAATGGACCACCCTCAATTCTAATCTCTGTCACAATGACTAGATTGCTCAAAGAATCAATCTCAGTTTCAATCCTGAGCTGAGTTAAACTATCAACTTTACGATTAAGTTCCTTAATTCTCTTATATCTTCTTGCTACAATAACTCTTGGTGGTTGAGTATATCCACTGCCAGGACTAGTTAGAATAACGTCTAGGATTTGTCCACCATAAGCAATAATTTCTGCTTTTGCTCCACCACCATTGCCATCTACGGGAATGAAATGAACTTCAGGTGTAGTGAAGTATTCATAAGCAGTTGGTTGTAGTAGAATTCCTTCATCAAAGAATAGTGATAGATCTCGCTGGTTGAAATCTACATCAGAAACATTTAGAGTGGTGACAGCACCAAATTGGTTTACATTAGCAGTAACACTTAGACCTTCGCCTTCAGTATCTCCTTCATAATTAGATGCTTGTACCTTAGCATAGTGCTCATTCTGGATAATATCGCCATCAACAAAAGACTTAGTGTATACTTGATCAGGAGTTCTTATAATTTCCCGATACTCGTTTTCACCATCAATAAGAATCTTGTCTCCAGGTAAAAGATTAGCAAACAATGAATTCTTGTTATTCCAAGCTTTATTTCCAAGTTCAACACCATACAACCAGGAAGGTACATCTTTTTCAAGAACTCTAAGTCCTTCATCATCTACCTTATATACAGCAGATACAGTGTATGTTCCTGAAATTACATAAGAACTATATCCAAATGCTTCTGGGCAAATGGAAATATTAGTATTCTCGTCAACACTGACATTAGTCGGAGATTTCAAGGTTAATATGACCTGATCGGCATTAACCTCATCTACATTATTAATTTTACCGAGGATAGTAGTACCTTGCTTGATATGTAAATCTTGACCAGCATATTCAGCTAACTCGGTGGTCACAGCAGCAGAAATTCCAACGCCAGATAGCGTTAGTAAAATAGAATTATTATAAGTATACGGTTCAAAATCATAGAAAGTAAGAGTTTTTGCTACATCTCTACCATACATTAAAATAATATTAACATCCTGTACCGTTCTATTACCAGCACTATTTTCGGAAAACTTAAGTGGTTTGGTGAAAGTAATGTTTGGACCTACAATAGTATATGACTCAGTATCTCTCTGTAAAACACCATCGATGAATACTAGAGCATACTTGGGATCATCAATTTTTCGTACAGAATTAGTTACTTCATCTTGAATTAGGTATGGTCCACCAAATCTATATTCATACAAACTAGTATTGATATTGAAACGTTCGTAACTACCAATACTATAGATAAAACACTTTTCGTAGTTCTTTAAAATTTCGGGAAGTTCTTCAGCAGGTCCATAAAGATCTTCATTATCAATAGGCGGTTTTGTAAAACGAATGATGTCAGCTACAGTATCATCTTCATCTCTAATAATAGAATATGAATTACCAAATGGTTCAGTCTCTGTATTTCTTGCTTTTTGAATGACCCCATTCAATCCAACGATTAGATTTTCATAAGGATCTGTTTTGACAATAGTTCCATCTTCCCAGGATAGCGAAAATTCACTTTGAACTCCATCAAATTGATCAGCAATAGATTTAACTTTTTTAAAGTACCTATCATTGAAAGAAGATTTCTTAAATCTAATTGCTCTACCGTAGAACTTAACAGGGTCAACATCTTGACCTTCTACAACACGGGCACCAAGTGGTGGCTCAACAAATGTAACTGTATTACCACTAATAGTATATGCTACACCTGGTTCTTGGAAAATACCATCTAATGTACAAATTAATTGCTCATTTTTAGTGAGTTGTAGTGCTAAACCATTTTTATTATCAATTAGAGTAAATACAGTGTTGCCAACTAGGTTGCCAGTAGTCTCGTCAAATTTACCGTCGAAAGCAGGAGAAAGTCTTACGTTATAAGTTACAGTTTCAGTAGCATCAAAAGTGTCAATAGAAATCGATCCACGACCTTCCTCTACATTGAGTTGTTCTAGTTTTTGTTGAATAACAGTAACAACTCTAGATGATGATATAGAAGTAATTTGTACAGGTGGTAACTCAATTGTGCTGATATAGTTAATAGATGGTTGAGAAACAGGCATCGGTGATGCGCCAGCACTCTCAACTACCATTTCACCAAACAGTTGGAAACCAGCAGGGTGAGTAGTTCTCTTAATCAGATTACGCCATTCATTAATAGAAGTTTTTGATCTAACTACGTAAGAATAGTCTTGGTAGAAATAAGAGTCTTGTAGACGTTGATTAGCGTTACTTAGTTTACCTCTATCAGAAGAGAAGAATCCAAAATTGTCTACATATGATCTTATATCTGGTTCAAAATCTGTACAATACTGGGTATAGAGTGTGGCAGTTCTATTACCAATGGCAGATACAATGGGTGACCCACTATCAAAAATTCCAGTGATACCAACGACTTTTAGTAGGTTACTTCCTTCTCGGTAACCATTATTAGCAACAACAGCAGTAGCACCAGTAGAGTTTTGACTAATCCTCTCTCCTGAGAAGAATGTATCGCTAATATTTCTAAGTACAAATGTACTTGGAGATTTATAAGATCCTAACTGAGATTTATCGCTATTGAATCCACGACCAGGATTGTTAATTTTAATATTTTGAGGAATACCAATATTTGTAGACTCCAGATAGATCTTTACGTCAGATTCAATAATTTTTGCTGTGGGTTTGTATGTAAATCCACTACCTTCTTTTAATACAGTAACTTGAGTAAGTTTTCCATTAAACTGTTCACACTCATACTGATATCTATCTCCATCAGTATCTATTAAGATAATAGTAGGTTTTACATAGTTATTACCCTGATCAATAATAGAAAATCCAGTAACTACTTGTCTGATAGGATCCCAAATAGGATCTACAGCAGCTTCATTTACTTCGGAAGGAACTACACCTGTAACAATGGGAATACTGTTATATCCTTGACCAGTGTTAACAACATTAACAGAATGGATACCACCAACAGCAAGTCTAGAGCTAGTAATATATGAAATCGTACCACTACCATCGTATGCTGGAGTTTCATTGAGTTGATATACAAACTTTTTACCAGTATTGTAAATAACTTCTTTCAATCCTACTAAAGGATCGTCTATAATTCTCAAATATGAACCACCAGTATCAACATCTGGTGATACTTTAATAAAGTAAAAATAATTTTGGAAATTGATTGCTCTTCTTTCTTGGTAGCTATTTGTGTAAATAGCAGGACCAAATCCTAACTTAATACAAACAAAAGCACCAGCATTACCAGGAGCAATACCACTAGTCTCTTTTTCTTCGGTAAAAATATTTAAATTGGCACTAGAAGAGAAATCCAGGAATGTATCCGCCATAGAGAAGTGGCTAACATCAAACTTGTACTTGTAATACTTTTGGATATCCAGAACTGGATTGATATTAAAGTTTGTGTTATCTGTGGAAAACTCTAGTTTGAATGCCTCTTCATCTACGGTCTTGAATAAAACTAGTTTTTGTGGAATACTACTATCAAAGAACGAAGAACTGTTAGATAGAACTTGAGGTTGAGTGGAATTATAATCATACGATACATCAACAACATGTGTAGTTGAATCGTATTCAATCAAAAACGGTTTTGCTATGTCAGCACCAAAAGGTCTGAATCCATCATCAAATCTATAAAAAGCATCTTTTAGTGTTACACCAGCATTATTATAGTGGTTAGTTGGTGTTGTGTTCTGTCTACCCCTTTCAACAGTAACTTCCTTAGTAACTGTGTCAACAGCAGTAACTTTTAGAATTTCTGGACCAATTTCTAAGAAATCTTCTTGGGATATATTATTAACATTAGATAATTTAAGTACGGTATTATTATAAGCAAAACCTACATGATCAACTTCTAATACTAGTCTCTGTGGAGACTCTTCGGTAACACTTCTACTTAAATCGGCATCAGCAACAGTTAGAATGTCGCCTTTCTTATACCCCTTACCTTTAGTCGTAATTAATATTGATGCTACACCACCAGAACCTAAACCTTGAGGATTTGATACATCAATAGTTGCTAAAGCATTACCAGAATTTCCAGGTAGTCCGATATTAGTTCTTGCTTGAGAAGAGTCACGGAAAATTAGCTCAACATCGTAATATGTAGAAGCAGCATATCCAAAACCACTGTTAAGAACGTCAGCACTACCAATACCTTCATCTATGACAGTTGAGCTATGTGATGGTTCTAGAGCAGTAGCAGTTTGATATAAACGCTTTCGTACAAAGTAAGTTGTCTGTGTAGAAGCATCATCAGGAAGAATATCTAATGTTACCTTATCACCTTTACCTAAATTATGATTTTCTGCTGTAGTAGCAATAGCAATATTTTCATTAATGACAAATGGTTGTAAGTCTGTACTTAGTGACAAAACTGATACAATCTCGACACGGTTACTATCACTAAGATTGGAACTTCTTAGATAGTAATCAGAAGTTACGAAGAAATTATTACTACCAGAAACTCTAATTTTTACTGAGTTCTGTCTACTGGTAGTTTCTAGGATAGTTCCTGTTGCTTGATCTTCGTTATCATCATTAGTCAACCTCATCGTTGAACCAGCAGTGAAGTTGGCATCAGAATCCAAAACTAAAGTTACAACTAGAGTTTCTGAGTCAATCGTGTTATTTAAATTAAAACTGCCAGTTACATTTCTAAGAACCAACTCATTATCGTTAAATACGTCACCAATCAAAAGTCCAGTAGCAAAAACTGTGCCATCAGCACCAGTTTGATTAATTTCATCTCCTTCAAACAAATAAGCGTTCTCTTGAATCTTAATTTGAGAAGCTTTGGTTTGAGTTGATTCAATGGAGGTTACATCTTGACCAGTAACTTGCTGTACAACAACAACACCATCTTTACCGCCAGTTGCTTTATTATCAATATAAACATTGTTGCCTGGAGAAAAATTATCAGTAGAACTCTCTACATATCCAGATGAAATATTGCCAGACTTAACATCCAATAACGATCCAGAGAATCCAGACCCATTTCTTTCAGACAAAGATGTTCTGTATGTTTTAAGACCTACTGGAATATCGTCTTGTGAAATGTTCGAGTTATAATTAGAGTCTACTGGTAAAGAATAGAAGTTAGTACCAAGAATATATGGAAATTGGGGAACTTCGGCAGCATCAACAGTAATAAAATAAGCATATGTGCCATTAGGATACTCTGGAGTTATACAGAATCTACCATTGTTCTGATCTAGTTCTGTCTTACCAGAATTTACACTAGGAACCCAACGATAGTCATCAATAAATGATCCAAGTGGATACTTACCAGTATCAGGACCATTAAGTCTAGATCCATTAATAACATAACCCGAAATGAGTTTCGATATACCAAGTGATGGATTATAGGGATCAGTGTAACCTAGAGGACCGTAAATTGGATTGCCATCATAGGCATATCCAATAATAGGTGAGTGGAGACTTTCATTTTGTACATTACTGTTATAATCATTGACAGTAAGATATGCTTTCTTTCTAGCTTCAACTGGGTTAGCAATATAAGCGTATCCATAATCTCTTAGTGGATTGTAATTAGCAAGAACTGTGCCATTGCTACTATCAAGATTGTCTTTAATCTGATTATACCTGTTAAACACCCATCGCTTAATTTTGGCGTTAGCAGTAGCATTTTTACCAACAGCTTCTACAGAAACATCAGTATATCCTCTGGTATAGAACCTACCAACAGAAATTTTCTTAACTTCGCTAATACTGCCGTCAGAATTAAGAACAGTCTCGAACTCAGCAAAGTTTCCTTTACCGAGGGTATCGACAATACGTATGGTTGGAGGAGAAGAGTAATATCTACCAGCATTAACAATATTCATGCTAGTGATAGCACCAGCCGTAATAACAGGTTCTAGAACAGCATTTTCACCAGATGTGATTCTAATAATAGGATCTTCACTAAAAGTTTCGGTAGTAAGGATCTCAATATCACCTACAATACTACCATTAAGTGTACACCTTGCCTTGTTAGTCATTTCATTGACAAGAACAAAGGGGGCATTAACATACGAAAAACCTCTAGAGGTTATTTCGGTTGATTCGATAGCACCTTTCTTAACAAACTCATCTGATTTGTAACTAAGAGCAGGTACACCATTAATAAAAATACCAATATCTCTATTAGAGGTTTTGTAAACCTCTGTAGTAGTGATAGGGTTCTTACGAATTAGTTTTAAATGTTTTTGATCTAGTAAATTTACTCCATAAGCAGTATCTACCAAAATATTGGCAGAAGGATATGAAGATGAGCAAATATAAAAATACTGATCATCTTCAAACACTGCTCCTACATCGGCAACAAAAGGTTTCTGTACTCCTTTGATTTGATTGAAGTCATTAGCGGGATCTTCATTGATACTCCACCTAATTTTGTTATTAATGGTATCATAGACAATAGGATTGTTAGTTTCAAATCCAGCATCACCAACTTGTACCAAATCACCACTAGATGAGTATGGAGCTGTATATGAAGGTAAGATATTATAAAGAATACCTAGTGTTGTAAATTTTACACCATTATTATTGATCGTAGAATAACGATATACAGATTTGCCAGCATTATGGTTTCTAATAGGACCAATACGTTGATCAATGATAAATTGATTGACAGTTTTATCCTTATATGTAATAACTTCATCGCCAACTATAATTTTACCCGTCTGGGGGAAACCCATAGTAGACTTTACTGTAATAGTATCGTCTGTACCAGAAGCAGCAGGTAGAAGCACAGTCGTGCTGGTCCTTCCTGACACTTGGAACTGACCATTTACTGTAGATGGTTCTAGGATGACCTCATACAGGTCCTCTTGTCCATCACTGCCAATAGAAATGATGTTATCAACAACTGCTTGAGCAAACTCGATTCCTCTGTCGTAACCATCGATCTCTTGGGTTACACGCTGACCAATTAGACTAAAAATATCTCCACTATTAACTTTTACTTTAAGAGAATAGTTTTTAGTCCAATCAGAAACCGATGACTTTAATGTGAAGTCTTTTGGATTGATAACTTCAGGTACATCCTGAGGATCATCAGTAATAATAGCATTAAACAGGAACTTGATTGACTTATCAGTACCCTTCGCCTTGTAGAACGAAGTAATGTTCTTGATTAGTGATCTCTTGTCAACATCCTCTTTGAGATATGCCTCTGGAAACTCTGCCAGGTAGGTCTTCTCAAACTCTTTGACTAGAGCATACAAAAATAGATTACTAATATTTCGTACAACATCTCCCTGATAATGAGGGGCAGATGAAGTTGTAACAAATGTTGATTTGGTATATAAATCTCCTAGAGTAGTATTACCACTCACACCTCTAGAGACTTCTGAGAATACATTACCGTTTCTAGATTGGTAAAATAGAATCTCATCACCAATTTGGACATAACCATCCCTCTCAGGGAAAGAATCTCCATTCGACACTTCAAACGATGTAATATCAGCAGTAATCGAAGATACTAGTGTAGATTGCTGCTGAAGAAGATTTTTTTCATAAAAATTGATATCCCTATAATTACTAAAGTTAGAAATGATATCAAGTGGTTGGCCAGCAGATTCCTGCTGCTCGTAGTATTTTTCTACGAACTTAGAGAAATTTTCGTACTCGTACTGGATAAACCCTGGGAGTTGTGACTCAATCAGGGACGATAATCTTCTCTTCTTGGCAGCCATCTAATTATTACTCTGGGTATACCGTGAATTTACTCTGTGTTACATCAACATCGAGGAAAAGTTCCCTAGAAGCATTGATGTCATTGGACTTTGGTTTAACTCGAATTTGGATTCGGTTGTCGCTAAAACTACCTTGAATGATAGTTACATCATATAATTTGACTTCGCCTTTAACGTAATCAACGGTCCCGATAGAATCGTTTAATGTAATTTTTTCACTAGTCAAACTGTCTAATCTATATAGGGCGATTACACCATCCCTATCTTCAAAATACACTGTGTATGAAGGGAATTCGGTGACTTTGAATCCCGAGGACACTAAAGATGGTCCGTTACAATCTTGGTAGAATTCGTTCTGGAAACAAACCTCATAAAATGTTGTAGAATTAATCTGAGGGAAGAAATCTTTTCTCAACGTGATCTCAGTTTTATTTGAGGCAATGGCACGATCAGAATTGTCAATTGTTGATACAAACTTACTAAATCTGAACTTACCGTTAAATTTCTCAACATCTGACTGTGCTAGGTAATTATTAATACCAGAAATAACTTTATTCTTAATATCTTCTGGTTTTTGGGTAGTTACAGCAGTACTAAAGTAAATTGAAGAATTTGCTTCAATGTACAAAATAGATGGGTCGATAATTTCTGGAATAATTGAAGCAACCATGTACCTCTTCATCTGATCCACAATTTGCTTCTTAGTGGTAGATGATAGGAAACTTGCTTGCTCAGGCTTGACAACAATTTTTACTTTACCGTATTCTGGGGGATCATCCTCTTCGCCACCAAAGATAATGATGTCAGAAATTGCTGGATAGATCTTTCTAACAATACTAGAGTAGTCTGTAGCAGTGACAGCACGGTCCTGAGTGCTAAAGAACTTGGGAGCGTTGTATTTGATCTTACTGAGTGATTCGATGTCAGCACCGCCGTTTGATGCTACTGTAGACGCTGAATCGACAGCAATGTTATAAACATACCCAATATTGCTAAACTTGTCGGTAACAACACCATTAAAAGTAAAACTTTTCGCTCCGTTAGTTTCTGGTCCATTAGTTACTAGATATGTGACTTCAATTTTATTACCATTTTCAAGTTTTTTACCTAGTACACCATCACCGAAGAAGAGTTCGTAGCGTTCATCTTCGATTTCGTCTAGGAAAAAGGAAGTTGACCTGTAGTCAACGTTTAGAATGTTCTCAGCGTAGTCGTAGACCTCGTAGAAGGTCGATTGCTGACTTTCGTATACTTTGACCCTCACCGAGTTAGTATCAACGCCTGGGTTCTGTATAATGAACCTTTGGGAAGGTAGAGAATTATTAACTACAAATGTACTAGTAATGAGAGTTCCTTCGTAGACGGGAACATCATCAAAATAAGCAACATTGTTTTCCACAGGCACTGATTCATCTTCAATTGTTACATAAGAATACAATGTATCATTGAATACAGTTGTGAATCCTGTACCTTTCTGTAATACAGCAACGTTTGGAGAAGCGCCTGGATATGACGCTGTAAAGGACACCTCTGCCCTTGGAGCAACCTTTGACTTAGGTCTATAACCCAATTGCTTGGCAAGAGAGATAACGTTGTCCCTGAGCGTTGCTGAGTCCAGGAACATCTCATTCACCACCATGTTGGTGTTGAATGCTGTATAGTAAGTATTGTAAGCAAGAATGTCCAATAGGACACTCATCGATGATCCTTCAAAATCATACGACGTAAAATCAGACTGTGCTCTCAAATATTCCTTGAGGGCAGTCTTAATGTCTTGAAAATCTAAGTTTGATACTTGTACGTATGACGCCATGGTTATCTACTGCTCTCTAAGAAGAATTCGATGTTGTTTTGTAGATCCGATCTTCCTCGAATCACATACTCTAATTCAATATCATAACCATTGTCTTCAAAGTTAGTATCGACGTTCAAAACTTTAATTTCGATTCGCCCTTCATAATTATTGATGACACTGAAAATCTCATCACGAATAACTGCTGCCGTACCAAAATCTAAAGGTTCAAACAATAAATCGCTTAAACCTGTACCCAAATCAGAATTAAACAGTCTTTCGCCCCTTCTTGTTAATAGAAGGCTCTTAATTGACTGTTTGATGTCTGCACTATCCTTTACAACTTGTAGATCCTCAGTTACAGGGTGAGGTTTAAAGTTGAGGTTGAAATCCTTAAATGTTTGGAGTTCAGGCATGAAGGCAGGTTTATTGATTATTTATCTTACTTACCTACAAAACCATCCGCCCATTCTGCTTGGTTGTCAAACTCTTCCTTAACTCTTTTAACTTTATTAAGATATTTGTCACTCGATTGCTGAGTTATGAGTGTCATTCCAGATTCTACGAATCCTTTGCTCTTGTCGGTTGGTGAATTTGCCATTGATAATCCTTTGATACATTTCTTGGTGCCAGTACGTATAATAATCGGTCTTATGTAACTTCTCACGTGCCTCTAGTAATTTATCATTACGTTGACACATGATCATGTTATATTTACCAAGATTAGTTTGTATACCCCTGATATGAGTTGGTTCGTCTTTATGATCATCCAGAAACACATAATCTGGATGCTTCATATTAAGTTCAGCAACTTTGTTTAACATAGATGCTAACGTTACATCATCTTCTACAATAAAGATAATAATGTCCTCTGTCGCGCCTTCTATCAGAGTCACACGGTTCAGAGCACGTTCCTCTATACATACTGACGCGGAAAAAGCGTAAGGACATATGGCATGACCGCCCAGTTCCTCACGCTTCTTAGAGACATGCTCAATCCATTTTCTTATCTCACTTACCTTGTCCACGATACATCTTCTTTTTGTTGTTTCTGCT
>Ga0181412_1000048_pt1 | contig 42634 bp, 101 predicted proteins | sample 35SPOviralmetaG_FD_130113 | JGI IMG/M metagenome (GOLD analysis project Ga0181412, IMG submission 130113) | Marine viral communities from the oligotrophic San Pedro Time Series (SPOT) site, San Pedro Channel, CA, USA - 35 SPOT_SRF_2012-08-15 | ecosystem: Environmental > Aquatic > Marine >... | reverse complement strand
TGTTAATTGGTGCTAGATGCGAAAGCCAAACAGGCACTTTGCTGTTTTCAATAAACCATGGTTTCTTGTTCTTAAGACTAAACATTATCTTCTCCTCGTAATGTTCTTATAACTATTACGACAAAAAAAAGAGGCCCTATTTAAAGGCCTCTTAGTCATAAGCATGTCTAGTATTATTTGGTGTTAGCAGCTACAATTATTACAGCATGAACCACTAGCGGCTGCTGGACTAATTGTAATATTTTTATTAGCACTTGCAACTTGAAACGGTAGCGTGAATATGTCGTAAAAAAGACCGAACCCTAGAATACCACCGGTAAACATGTAAACAAAGCCCATGAAGGTATTACCTAAATAGAACTTGTGTACACCCAGTGTACCAAGAAAAAACAAGAACATATAAGCCCAAAAAGTTTCTTTTTCTTCCACTCTATTTGCCCTTCTTCATATGCCACTTAATAAGCCATGTAGTTATTTCTTTGACTGTGTCAAGCATTGGATGATCTACATTGTTAATTGAAATGTTTCTTTTGATCCACATCAAGTTTGATCTCTTGCTAGTATCTAAGCGCATTTCAGGAATGTTCATCTTGCTTAACAGCGTTAACAATGCCGCTTCTCTACGCGTGATGTCTTCATTACCAATATTAAATAAATCTGTCATAAGGCCTCCTAGCCAACACCTATATAATACCACAGTGTAGCTTAATTTGCACCAGAAGTGTATACTTTAGATAATGATTCTAAGTCATGATCCCACACCTTAGAATCAGACCAATATACTGTAGCATTATGACTGTTAGCTTTTATGACTATTCCAAGCCACATATCATAAGGCTCCATGTTTGCATGGGATATTCTTTTAAAAGTTACCAAGCTCCCGGTACTGAGTATCATGTCAAACCTTTACCAGATCTCTAATGTAGTGCTCTTTGCAGGTGTTATTTTCCCACAAGACTTTTACATATCGATGACCATCATACATGCCGGCAGCGGCACGAATGTCTGTTACAATTCCAATATAAGGGTCACCTGAAATGCAAGCTTTTCCTACATCGCCTAGTGGGTTTCGGTTTTTGCCACCGTGAAGCCATTCTTCACTAAGAGTAACTAGATCACCCTCAAGTATATTATTTTTTGAAATCTTTAAATTCATGGACATTGCATACCTCTATAGAGGCAGTAATAGGATATAGCTCAACACATTCAAAAGATTCTCCGTCATTAAGAATTGTATAAATGTGTTGAAACTCCTTGGTGGTTCTTTCCGCCAAGACTATACCTACGCCGCCTATTCTTTTCCAAGTTTGAGGAGCATCAGCTTTCTCAACCCTTACATACTTTACCAAGTCACCCACTTTAAAAGACGCGTCTTTTTCTTTTTTTAAAAAAGAATCAATCATAAAGCTAGGCGGCCACGATAGCACTAACTGCCATGTCAGTCACCATTTCTTTAATACCACGAAGACCTTCAAGCTTGGCTTTAATCTCTTCCAGTTGGTTTTGAAGACTGGCTTCAAGGCTGTTCATTTCATTAATAGTCTGTTGAGAATGGGTCAACAGTTCTTCAGGTTCTGTGTCATATTCATGTTGTGAACACCGGACTTGATCTTCCATCGAAAAGCGAGGATCAGCTGCAGCTATTAGAGGCTTAGTCAAAAGATTGAATTGACCCTCAGCATCTTGCATGTTTTTTGCCCAAACAAAGAAGTTGACATCACTAAAAGTTGATCGATATCCAGTATTGACTCGATAGATTCCAGGGCGGCCTCTACGCTCAATAATACGTCTAATGGCGCTAATGCGATCGCGAACCTTGTTGCCACGTCGCGTAATAGTAGCCTCAGGGATCCAGTCATAACGGTCCTCAATCTCTGCATCAGTAAGATTAGGATACTCATCCTTTCTCCAAAGGAACGCAATTGCATCATTGAGAACTGAGTAGCCTCCGTTCAATGGGCTGCCAGGTTTAATGAAGATGTTGAACATCTGATCTTCGGTGTAACCACAGTAATGACCGACACCTTCTCGTTCTGCTGAGCTTTTGTAGCATTGAGTTGGATTGCGACCGTATTCGTAGTCATTTCTAGAAAGCTTTCCGCTAGCACCACGTGGGTGTTTTCGAAGCAGATCCTTTAAGACAAGGCGCGCAACCACCATAGGCTCTTGGTTAAAATCGATGGCGAACTTACTTTTTCTACGACGAGACATGTGTTTAACTCCTAATCCTTAACCACATAAACAATATACCATACCTGCCTAATACTTGCACGCAGTCTATAAAATATTTGACTTAATTAATCCCATGTGTGTAGCAATCACTTTACCCTGTAGATTTACAACGTATTGATCTTTTACTAGCTCCATGAGTATATTATCAAACATGTTGGAAGAGTAGCACAGACTTAAAGCATGAGCATCTGTGGATACATTCTGTTCTAAGCGGTCGACTTCAATGTAGCGACCATCAACAGGAAGCTGTTCCATTATTAAAAATCGAAGACGCGTGTTTGTTCTATCATGAGTGGTCATTAACATATCCTAGTTCCCTAACCATGTAGCTACTATACCACACATAGAATAAATTTGCACTCGCTATAATGATGATACAACATCTAAGTGCTTAAACTCATGCTTTCGAAACACCCACTGGCCAACATCAAACTCTATAATGGCAGACTGTGCATCATCTTCGTCAACCCACGTAGTTGTAACAATTCCTACTTCTTTACTCTTGTGAAAACAAAAAAAACAATCACAACTAGCTCTGCTGTTTTCTCCCCACTTATGATATCCTGGCATCACTTTTACTAAATCACCGTTTCTAAGCATCGTCAACCTTCACAATAATTTTAAATTGGTCGTACTCACGTCTGACTGTAGCCACAGAATAGCCTATCATTTCATCATAATCGTAAGGCGATGAGTCTACCCAGTGAACGTGAACTGTAGGTAACCCGTGACTCTTCTTGACTGGCCTAATATCGTATATAAGCCCTACGTGTTCAGTGTAACTGCCGTCGCTTCTGAAATCTTTTACAGCTATCATGTCACCAATAGACGGCTTAGGGTTTTTGTAATTTCTTTGCATACACTTTTTTGACATCCCTTAAGTTAAGCCAGACAAATCCACACCTGGTCCACTTTGCATAAATAGAAGTGCCGGAATGCCACGTATTAAGAACAATTCCTACGTCATTTCTATGTTGTTTGATAGAATCAATTTTTTTGCCGTAAGCAGAAAGCTCTATTAGATCACCTTCTCTAATCATGAATGGACACCAATTAATCTTCGCAGTCATCAGTTGGGTCAGGTTTATATTGTGCATTTGCAATCACAAATGTAATGCCACCTGCAATAATAGAAAGCATTAGTATGATATTTCCGATAGTCTCTAACATTAGCTGACCTCCACTAGTTGATGCATGTATTCTACTTCGTCCGGAAACTTATTATTCCAAAACACTATTGGATCACTATGCTTTGTCCATCCAATAATGATACCTGCTGGAAAATAAGCTGGTTGATTACCTTTCGTCTTAAGGCGTACTAAGCTTCCTGTTGTCATCGTATGTCTATGCCCCCTCTAATAACTCTGAATTCAGATCGTAAATTGTGAATATTAGTACCACTAAACCCATGGGTTGAATTGTATTCCGGCGGCTGATCACCTGACCACTGTACTAACACCTTAGCCTTATGACCCCACTTGTCGAAGTGGATATCGTATATTACACCTACGTACTCTGAATCTGTTTCGCATTCAATTGAGCCTTTTTTCTTTTTTAGAGGATCACGATGATCAGGCGTAAAAATGATCATGTCTCCTATTTCTGGGTGTCTGCTTGGTCGCATCGCGACGCTTCTCCTTGAGATTCATTTAAATAGCTATCATGCTCTTTTGTCATACTTCCGTCGGACCACATAACTAGTGACCCTTTACTCTTGTCATATCCAGGAATATCACGAACATGTTCTTCTAATACTATGCCAGGATTTCTATTAATATAATCTTCCATCCACGGTGTGTGTGAGGTATAGAAATAGACTAGCTTACCTGGCTGCACTTAAAACCTCAAAGCTGTTGTGGTAAAATTCGTATGTATCGCCGCCTAAGTCACCAAGCTCAGCAATTTCTATTACTAGCTGAGGTTTGACGTGACATGATGTCAAATCATCTTCTTTTTCTATATAAGATCCAACAACAATTCCCGTCATGCCTACGAAAGGGTTGGGAGCTGATACTACTCTTACCAAGTCACCCATTTTTGCTATCATAAAATTATCTCCAGCTCATCTTCATAAAGCTTTTCGAAGAGACCTATTGAAGGCCAGTATACTTCAAATAGAACAGGACATGTATGAGGTGTCAGTGTCGTAACAATCACGCCAGGCGTACACCCCATAACATCAGTGTACTCAGTGATATCGCTGTTAACGCGCACTAGATCACCTTTCTTCATGGTATTACAATTTGTGAAATCAAATCAGGATCTTCTATGTCGGCTTGAGTAAGCTCTAGCAGGCAGTCAGAACCTTTAACTTTAACTTCTATAGACGGGATATCAAAATCATGATATGTAAAAGCCACAACTCCTGTATTTTTGACCCCCTTGACGCAGAAGAAGCACACACTCTTGCCTGAGCATTCGCCACATCCAACAAACTTAATCACAGTTCCTGTTGGAATCTTATTAACACTTATCATGTCTCTTCACCTACATCACCAACTTCTGGACTTAACATCCACTCACCCTCATTTCCCTGGATACACAGACATGTTTCACTAGGACAATCACTGCAGTGGTCGGGATTCTGTGATACAATATCAGTCGTAAAAAGTATCATGACAAGCATTAGCACAATCGCGATTGCAGGAGCTATAATATAAACTATTTTCATTACTTTATCCTTCGTACTTTGTCATTCGGTCCACGATGTAACCACTGTAGATATAGCCATTGTCATGCTTGACTTTGGCCATTGTACCGCCATCATAAATCTCTACCACTGTAAACTCTGGCTTCGAACCTTTCTTACGATCCGCAATCCGCGGGGCTCGGTAGTAAACTCTATCTCCAGCTTTAATTCTTTTGTGCATCTCTATCTCCTTACCAGAACGTTACAGTAAAAGTGTCACCGTTAGCTTTGATGAAAGCCTTAAGGGAACTAAGACGGTCATGATTCTTCAGCGTCTCAGTCGAACCGTCTTCGTTAGTATGAACCGCGGTATACCACTTGCTACGACCAGATCGTTTTTGACTAATTGCGAAATGTTTTTTATCTTGGTTGGTCATTTAAGACCTCCTTCCTTTGTTTATAGTACAATTATACCACACAAAGAAATTACTTGCACGTGCCTACTAAAACTATTTTAGACACTATTATAGATTAGTCATCCCAGTCAATGATTGCTCTAATCGGGTATTTATAAATCACCCTGTGAGCTTTTCTATAAAGGCCCCAACTAACTACCAGATATCTGTTGTCTGAGAGCGGAAAAACATTGACGTAATATGACATAGTCCTAGAAAGTCTAGTTTCTGGTATTACCTGGTTGGAAGTTAACTCACGGCGTCTTAAGTTAAGTGCAATAAAGTGGTTAATTCCACTTTGTGCTGCCATCTTGGCTTGACCTACACGATATATGTTTTCTGTTAGTTTTGTCTCTGTGTTGACTGATGCCCACAGAGTTGTTGCTATTAACGTTAATACCGTACCACACATTAATGCGACCAGCAGAGTATATCCCTTACGGTTCAATTGAAATAATCCTTACAGGAGGTGACACAAGCCTTTGCGGAATCATTAGTGGCATTATGTTTTCTTTGATCCACTTGGATGATCTGCGTCGACAGTCTTCGTCTCTGTAACTTTCTTTGCATAAAGCTTCTTCAGCTTTTACAACTTCGCAGTAACATCTAAGTAGATTAGCAACTTTTTGTTCACGGGTTAGATAAGTACCGGGAGGCAAAATAACATTAGTACCGGGAAGCCAGTCAGGACACTGTATGGGAGAAAGATTAGCTAGTAGTAATAGTGTTAACAAAAAACCTCCCATTAAAATTCTAACAGGAGGTTCACATAGTGTACAAAATATATACCCAAATAATGCTACTCCTCACATAGCATTTTAGTAGCTATGACTTTAAAATTACAGACTGTACTTTTTACGATGACACCATTTTCAGCCAAAGCTGTAACCTGTGTGTAAGGGTGGCAATGGTGACCGTCAGCAATCTCTAGACAGATCATAACTTCCATGTTTTGGATGAACTGGATTAGATCACCTGGCCGCACTAATAACCTCAACAGTATCTTCTTCTAAAACAAACGTCATGATTTTCTCTTCACACAAAACTCTAACATATGTCTCTGTTTCTGTGATACCATACTTCTCACTGAAGATTGCTTCTCGTTCATCAATCCCAGTTACAATTCCCGTGTACAGTGACAAGCATCTTGGCCCACGATTATACCCAGCTCTAACTAAACTACCAGGTCGGATATCAGAGTTATCAACCTTCACTTATTGACAACTTCTTTGGGGTAGTGAATAAAAGTAAAGCACGGGTAGTAGTCATCAGTATTGTTTGTTCCAAACTCAAGCCAGACATGGCCGTCTTCAACATCTATTAGTTGATATCCCTCGCGGCGCTCGTCTGATAGCTCATTCCATTCGCTGTTGTTGTTAGAAAGTCCTTCGTATATTTCAATTCGAACCTTAGCTATTGGTGATCGAAAAAATATACTAGTGCTTTGGTCACCGTACTCAATGGCACCCAGGTGGGACCGATAACCATCATCTGGGTCTTCCAGGACTCTAAAGACTAGACCGTCTACTTTAAACTGGCTTGAAGCTGAGTCTGCTCCATAGTAATCCATAACAGCGCCATGAAGCGATGCAAAGTGAGTAAACACATGTGCTCGATATTTGAAAGTTGATTCTCGCTCAGCAGGATCGCCAAAATCCATGTACTCTTCAGTGTTATTTGAAAAATAGCTCTTCACGGGCTAATTCCTTGCTGATTGTTTAAAAGCTTAAATACATCTTCAAAATAGTCTAACTCTTCGTATAGTTCAAGACTATGAGTACCGTCAGACCACAACACTTCATATTCAGAAACTGTGTATACGTTGGTGCCGCCTTCGATATCATCCCAATTATGTTTACCTACAATTATGCCGGACACTATTCCGCCGGCGTATGCGTATGCCCTAATTACCAGGTCGCCAATTTTCACTATAGGTTGTCCTCACATTTAACAATCTTGTAATCTTTAAAAAAGTGCACAACCATACCTTCAGAAGGTGTACATGCAGACTGTACTAATGAAACTGTCGAGTACACAAGTTTTCCATTTTTTTCATACTCAATAACAGCAGAATTGTCATTAATCTGGTCCACTATTCCTACAAGTAGAAGAACATTAATCATATTCGTAAAGATTATTCTATTCATTAAAGACACACACATCCTTTGTTTTGCTTGTCAAGCTGGGCCATGGCTTTTAGCGTCAGCTAAAGACAAGTCAGAATACCAGCCGCGGTCAGGAGGATCCGTGCAAATAACCTCATACATGGGCCAGCCGTCCTCCATTTCCATAACATCAGTGACTATTCCAATTACATTTGATGAAGTCAACGGATGAATATACTGTACCATATCACCAACAAAAATCATGGCTTCACCTTAGACAAAACTTTTAAGTCTCTCTGTTTTTCCATGCAAAACTCCGTTATACCTGACTGAGTCCATAAAATATTGACCCACGGAATGTTACCTATTTTCACAGCCTTAATAACTAAACCAGGATGATCTTCCCAGGCTGCTGTAACTAGGTCTCCTGCATTCATGGTCGGTCCTTGATAAAACCTTCATGGAATAGCCAACAAGTCAACCAGAATGAAATCACGTACATAATCATGGTACTCACTTTTTTACCTCTGAAACGACTTCCATTAAAGACTCAGCAATAGCATATGTCTTTCCAACCTTTGAGTAAAACACTGTAATGCATGGGTGTTCTGGTCGACCGGTCATCGTTTTTTTAAGGACAATACCAGCTCCTAATCTTTCACGCTGTTCAGCTCCACTCATAACATTTTTTCTTATTACCAGATCACCGACTTTCATTAGAAATACCAGACCTCAAGAAAAACCATCGTGGGTAGCACGATAAGATTAAATTTCCACATAAGTCGACAAAACGGATGTGAATCCATGACATCACTCCAGTTGCCAAGCCTAGTGTCACCAATCTTAATGTCTTCAATTTTCATTAATCAACTCACCCTTAAAATCTTTACGTCCAGCTTTCTCAGCAAACACAGATCTTAGCTTAAGAATGTTTCCTTCGTATAGAATATGAACAACACCCATAAGCTTGTCATGTTCAATTAGAACTCCAACATGACGTTTGGGTGTACTAGGCCACTTCTTGCTATTTCTGATATCGACCTCTTCCCACTTTGCAAATCTTACCATGTCACCTTGTTGCATGTGATTTCCTTTCTTTACATGCACATAACCAAGACAACGAAAACATAGAGCAAAGGGAGCATTGCCACACCACATACTGCTTCAATGATTGCTTCTCTCTTTTGAGCGTCGACAATTTTCTTGTTTCTATTTTGCATAATGACCTCCAGGTCGTTTTAGTAAAGTGTAATTGTTATGATACTAGTGTCAAGCTGAAAGTGTCTGAGCCTACGATTTCACCTGACTCTAGTAGCACCCTGAACTCCCACGCATGCGTTTGATCGTCACTGTCTGTAAATGTCCATTCATCTTCTACTACAATACCGTTCATACCATAATCATAGTCATGTACTAGCGACCCAACTCTTATGATATTACTCATGACCAAACCTTCTTGTGCTTGTTTTTTCTATTGTACTTTGTCTTGTCCTTATGACCGCCGGCACTAGTACGAAAATGAGCTGAAACTGCATGCCAGTTTCGTGCTGTGATCTTTTTAGTTTTCGACTTCTTCATATTCAGCACCAGGTGTCGCTGTGGTTTTTAAGAAGCTTCTTGTAAGTAACTCTATGAGTCTTGGGAAGAAGCTTGCCGCAGTGAGGGCCAATAAATGTTCCCCACTCAACCGGATCATTTGGAAGTTCATTTTCAGGGACTGGAACAAAGATTGTTTCTCCTTGCTCGTTCTTTCCCACAGCCTTGGCGACGTGAGTGGTTACCCGGTTGGCAATTGGTCGTTCACAGAGGGCACACTGTACGTCGCAATTGTGCATGCTTTTAGATGCCCAGTGAATCTTTACCCGATCGACCTTGATGTTGAATTCGTTTGCCATTTTTTCCTTGCCTCCTCTATGGTAATATTATACCCTATGCGGGAAATATTTGCACCAGCTTACACATTAAATTTAAATTTTTATTGCGTTAGACAAGTTCCCTTAGCGCGTGTCGTTTATATTTTGCGACTTCTATTTCGCCAAGTTCTATGCCATATACCCAGGGTCCGTCGATATCTGTATCAACAATCAGCACAACTCTGCTCATGTATCTTACCAGATCACCCACTTGAAATACGATCGGGAGAGGATTAATACCGCTCCTAGAAACACCGCGGTGCCACAGCTGGCCATTATTTCTATTCATGCTGCCCTCACTAAGTCACGTTCTTTCACCCATACTGGGTTCTTCTTTACCTTGTAGCTTCCCCAATAAACTTGATGACTGTTTAAGTTTTTACCTCTAAGTTCAGCCAGTTCAGTTGTTATTCCGCGCGCAGCGACCATTACTCTAGACTCAATGATCACTCCTATAAAGTTTCTAGACTTTGTTGATACCAAGTCACCGACTTTCATCAATCACCTCAATCTCGAATTCACGTTGCCAACCGGTCCGGCCGTCGAGAAAATCCCACATAACGCCATAGGTGCCACCAGCTGATTCGCGGATTTCGACTAACAGCCCTTTCGCAGCACCTCGGCAATGTTCATTTTCTCCCTTAAACTTAACAAGATCACCGACCTTCATTGACTACCTCCATACGTGACTTGAGTAATGTACTCATCTTCCCCGACTTTTGTGGCCAGATTACTTTAACCTGATTGCCACCAGGAACATCTTCTGAGACTATTAATCCGAAGCCCCAGTCCTGAACCACTGACGCGTGGCTGTAGTTATAAGACAACATCACTAAATCACCGACTTGCATCATGCCACATTCTCGTAGTTAGATCAGCTGTATACATCTTTTCTTTTCTTCCGCCGTTAATCACGAAAACTCTCGGAAGAAAGTTTGGATGGGCAGGATCAACAGGCATATCGACAATAAGCAAAGGTGTGTTATTTATCGCCCATACTTTTCTAATATTGTCGCTATTCATTTGACTAACACGCCTAGTCCATTTTACACGTACTAGATCACCTACTTTCATTAGTCACCTTAATATATTCATCTTCAAGTGCTTTGATTTCTTTCATAATCTTTGCGTATTCTCTAAGTTTGCCGTTTCTTTGAAGCTGAACGGCTTCTTTGTACTTGCGATCTCGTATCTTTCTAATCTTTGAGCTTGGGTCTGTCTTAAAAAGGCTCATAATAAACTCAAACACTAATCACCTCTACACCGTCGCAGACGCCTCCAAACAATCGAGGAGTACCGTTAACAGGTGGGTAGACAATAGCAGGAAAGTCTGTTCGAGCCTCACCACTGAAGACAGATTTACGAACTTCGATTTTATATCGCCAGCATCCTTCAATCTGCTCAAGGCCTGTGATCTGACCTTCCATATAGCATGCTCGACGACCTTCAAGCTCCTTATCACCATCAAAATCAAAAGCTCGGACATAATCTCCAACGAGGGGCCCGGTGAGTGTAGGGATAGCGGTCATGTGATTTCTCCTTGTTTGCGATGGGAGCCATTCCCCATCCTCTCTATGCCTATATTATACACCACAATGTCTTAGTCTTGCACTCGAAGAATGAATAAAAGTTACAAACTAGTAACAGCACTGAAAACTCTAAATTTAATCTGATTACATATGAATAGTACGATTATAGTTAGCTGCATCAGAAATATAGGGGGCAGTTTAAAATGGAACTAGTTTTAAGTGTGTTGACAGTTTTTTTAACTCTATTTGCAGTCATTGACATGCCAGGAAATGTACCGCTAGTTATTAGGCTTAGAAAAGAAAACGGAAAGATTGATTCTGCTAAGTCTACTGTGATAGCAACAGTCATCATGATATCCATTCTGTTTATAGGACAGACTCTGTTTAGATTGTTGGGTATTGAGACGTTTCATTTTGCGCTAGCAGGGGCAATGTTAATTCTTTATTTCGGTGTAAAGATGGTGTTAGGGATAGAATTAGACACTAATCCTGATCCTGTGCCGGCATCAATATTTCCTATTGCATTTCCTATCATTGCTGGACCCGGGACGTTGTCAACCATTATGTCACTTACTCAAGAGCTTCCCGATAGTGTTATAATAGCAGGCATTGTTTTAAACTCTATAGTAATATATGTCTTCTTAAAGTCAGCTGACTGGATTCAAAGAAAACTAGGGATTGTAGGAATAACAATCATAGAAAGAGTGTTTGGAATACTCCTGATTGCCATAGGCATGAAGATACTAATTAACTCACTAGTTCTTAGTATTGATTTTGCAACGAAGGCTATGACGTAAATCTATCTGCTCGAAAATCAGAGATAGTTGCATGTCTATCAAAGTAAGGAACAGGATGCATCCATTTTACTCTGCAGTGTGCAAAACCATCTGAGCCGAACTCTGTGTATGATTCCACGACCGCGATTTGGCCATAAAACCACTTGGAGTATGAGTCTTCGGCTGTGTACATTACAACGTCACCTACCTTCATTGATGACCTCATAGTGCTCAACAAGGTCAGATTTTATACTGCCGTCTGGGTATAATATCTTGACAGCATTGTAGGCCAATTCCATCACAATAAGAGGCTGCTCAGTATAATGCGGGTGCTGTTTTTTCTTGAGTATCCAGAACATGGAGTACTTCATTTTAACTAGGTCACCGACTTTCACTAAAAACCTCTTGAATATCGATTCTACCACAACCAACAGTATAGTTGGTTCTAGTGTACATTATCTCGTATATGCCCTGAATGTTGTCTGCCTCTAAGACCATTACAGGGCCGCCCGGCTCAATAAGCATCATGCCCGGTTTAATGATCAAAAGATCACCGACGTTAACATCACCCGCAAATTCAGTCAAAAAAGTATCAGTAGAAGCCGGCCAGCAATTCATTGAATCACCTCAAGGCTTCTATTCGTAAAGTACTTCACTTCTGCTGAAGAACATAGATACACGATTACATTGTCACCTAAATTAAATGGACCAATGCCGGCGAAATTTAAGTCATCTGTCTTCTCAACGTCTAACACGACACCAAGCCCTAGCGGAGTCTTACGATAGAAATCTCCGGCACCCCGCTGCTCAGTTACATTTACTAAATTGCCTACCTCAATCATGATCCTCCTGTTATTGTCTATCGTTTCTAAAGCAAACAAATGTTGGAAATCTTAGTGAGCCGTCTGGAGTCACTTCTTGATATCTTACCTCAACCATACGACCAACAAAACTATCAGGATCACTCCAAATTGATTCACGGAGCTCATCAGTAAACCCAGAACCTACTTTAACTTCAGTTCCCTTATAGCTCACAACAACCGCACCAAGACGTCCTGCATGCTTTCCTGTTCCCTCTTCTAGACGATCAACAGTCAGATCTACATCGTGAAACGCCTTGAGCTTCATTACCTCGTATCCTCGTCCGAACTTGTAAGGGGCATCTAAATCTTTAATCATTGCACCCTCAAAACCCTTTGAGACAAACTCATCATGCCACGCCTTGATATCTCCATAGTTTGCATTCGCGATGTATCGTGGAATGCATTTAAGGTAGCTGAGTTTGCCGGCTTCTTTTAAGTTTTTAGCTAGCAGCTCATAACGCGCTCGACACGTTATGACTGCTTCTCGTGTCTTCCACTCTTCCATGGGAATGTAATCAAACAGTGAAAGATAAGTGCCTTTAGTAACGACGTTCTCTTTTCTATATGCTTGGCGCATGAGAGCAATAAAGTCTTCTCCCATAATCTCGCCATCGTAGCAGCCATCTGGTAGAGTAGATAGTTCTGTGCCGATCGTAGAGTCAAAATTAGAAATAAGCTTTCCTGATCGTGCATAAAGTAAAGCTGAGCCATCTTCTACAATTGCAAAACACCTAATGCCATCAAGCTTTGGTTCGACTGCAACTTCTGTTTTGCCATTAAGGCGCTTTTCCTCAAACTTCTGTGCTAATGCTACGTCGAATGTAGGAATCAATCCGTGGAAAACTTTGTTAACAGTTTTAGTGGAGGCACCAATTGATAGTTGCTTTTTAAGTATTTTTCGCATCCACTTTTCTTCTTCAGCTGTGCAACCCTTAAATACCTCATGCATGCTATTGATAGCTTCATTTCCAGTAATAACACGGGAAGCGCATTTGTCTGCTGTGTGAAAAAAGTGTGACCAGCTGATGTTCTCTGTCAGCCTTGGCGATCTTTCATCATTCTTTACCCGGGGCACTTTTACAATGTGGAATGGCATCATTTGGTTAAGGCCGTAGCACAATACTTTCTGCAGCCAGACGTTATCAGCGTGTGCTTTAAGAATGTTTGTCTTCGCGATACTTCCACGGGTTGAGACAATCTGATCTAAGATATCTGATACTTTCATATATGACTCACTTTGCATGCTGTTATCCACCGTAAATCACATACCCTATAAGGTAGCAAGTTCCGAAGAACACTGCAGTAATAACAAAACCCTCTAACATAATTTTACCCTTTGCATTTAAGCATCATTTTTCTCTTCTAAAGTATTGAGCATGCAGCCAAAGCGCGACGCCTAAAGATAGTAGCACCCACCAGAAATAGCTATCTGGACTAGGTGTTAAATTAGCAACCCACTTCACTGACTACCTCGATGTGGCCACCCTCAATTTGTCGCCCCAGAACAATATATCGATCACCAGATAAACAACCCCAGTCGTATTCTAATCCATCAGATCGTGAAATCTTCTCCATTAGAATAACATACGGTGATGTCAATTCTTGAGCATTCACCGCGCCGACATTTAGCTTAATCACGTCACCGACTTTCATTATGCAGCCTCCTGGGAAATGCTATTGACCTTTCTTCCAAGGCCCTCCATATTAAGTTCAGGTCGAATCTCAGCAATAAGTTCTCTCTCTCGTTGATGAACAGCCTTTTTGCCTCGGATAACTTCTAGAACTTTACGATCCATGTTTTCCGGGCCTACTTCACGAAGAGTCTTGCAAAGAATCGTCTCATGGCCGTAGTGCATAGCGTTTCTGCAGTGTGCTTTATACCTAGCTTCTGCAGAAGCTTTTCTAGCTTTCATGCTACGCGAGTCACCTCGAACAAACGTCACGCCAATGTACTTATCACCACTAGGGGCGGTAAGCTGGTAAATTAGGTGATACCGGTCTGATCGACGTTTTCTTGCCATTTTTAGAAGCCTCCTTAACTACATGTATACAATACCACATGCAGCACAGACTTGCACTCAATAGCAAATTAATTTAATCAATTTTAGCTATTATTGTCGAACCAATCCTGCACAGTCTGCCATTCTTCTAAAGTAGCAAGATCCTTAAGCTGTGTCGGTGCAATACTCTGATATTTTCTAGGCTGACGATACCACTCACCGGGGCTCTCTTCAGCAAATTGTTCTAGAATCATATTGTTAGCCCACATAAAAAGTTTTTCAAAGTCATAAGGGCATGCTAGATTCTTATGAAACTCATGCAAAATTTTTCTTTGGTTTGTTCCGGCAGTCCAGTATCTGTGATCATCACTGTAATTGTAAAACCAGTCATGATTTTGAAGCTTGATTCCAAACTCTTTTCTATTTGTGCCTGACATAACACCTCCTCTATTTTTGTTCAATGTGCTTGCAAGTTTTTCTAAATTGAAAGCCCTTGCAATTGCAATATGACTTTCCGCCCGGGTATGTCTTTACCACGTATTTACCGACTTTGACTATAGAGACATTTTGACGAGCTCGATATGCACGCTGTCGATCATCACATGTCACACAGTATGACCCAGATGAATGTCCACCATGCTCAGTATTTTTATTGCAGTATCCACAATATGCATTATGCCAACCTTCATCGTTAGCACCACCATCCATGTGCCATGCCTCTGAGCGCCATCGACCTGTTGAATCGTACCCACCGGCAAAACTGTAATTGTTGCGTCGATATCCCATGCTACTTGACCCTTTCAATAGTACTAAGATCTTTCTTGAAACACTTGGTCACCTGACCACATGGCCAAAGAACGTCACACCACATATCACCCTTAAAAACAACATCATCTTCGTGACGTGCCTTGACGACTGTTCCTACACCGGGCTGAGCAGAGCTCGGAGCTCCCGGTGTGTTGGGGGTAGGAAGATGATTGAAAGTGACGAGATTACCAATGTTCATAAGAACTCCTATAATGTATGTGTAGAGGAAGTTGAGATTACCTAGTCTTAAGACTCCAGACGACACCTAGCCTTTCGGCTCCAGACGGCAACTTAATGCGCGAGCAGTGTGTGCGAGCAGTGTAAGCCTCAACCTCCAATACATGTACATTATACCATAGCGACACATAACTTGCACGCGCTGGCAATTAAAAAACTAAGGAATGCCAATAGGAGATGGGCCTGTCTTACAAAACTTTTCAAACTCACCAAGTCCGGAAAGCACCATGAAGAAAAACTGATCAGGGTAGCCTGAGTAATACACATCACGAATAGTAGACGTATTGCCACTTTTATCGTTAGCTTCACCGCCATTGCCTCCATTTGCCATGTCACCGTATTGCCACATGGCCTCACGGTACATACTACTAGCTGGCATCATCTCTCTCATACTTTTATAGTTGTTGACCATTCGGACTACTTCTGAATTGATATCTGAACTATTCATCTTCTTCTTCTCCAATGTACATGTCCCACTCTTCAGGAGTGACACCATTAATTAAAAACTCACGCTCATTAACAGACAAATCAGGCATTGCATCCTGAATCATCATTCCTTCCTGCCATTTTTTAATCTGCTCTTCCGTGACAGCAATATTCATTACATTTACCTTTCGTGTAATAACAGATCGGCGGCGAATAATCATAACTCTCTCCTAGTACCAACAAGGGTCGACCATCGCCCACTCAGGCGACTGAAATAAGAATAGGCAATCATGTGATTCGGTACCGTCATTGTAGACGACATGAGCCCGCGGCAAACCGCCGTCATAAGCATCTACATGATAAAGCAGCCCGGCACGTGGATCATGTTCTCCAAATCGAACAACAACATCTCCAGCAGAAGGCTCTGTATATTTAGAAGCATGCTTATGATGCTCTAGACTAGTACACTTACACATATTATAACAACTCTACAAAGTTAGTAACAGAAGCACCACCGATCAGCCGCGCGGTACCATTAACGGGAGGATGCATATAGCGACCTACCCGAACAGTAGAATCCTCCCCGCCGAAAACATCACGCTCAACTAGAATACGATATCGAAGGCTGCCTTCGATAGTAACTAGTTCTTCAACTCTACCCTCTACATAGCATGCACGTTCACCTTCAAGGTCGCGCCCACCAGGTGAAGTAGAAAAGTCAAAAGATCGAACGTGATCACCGATACCAATATCAACAGTCATTATTGCTCCTTGGGGTCAATCCCCATCAACATAGCTATAATACCACACGGCACAGCAATTTGCACGCGATTGACTATAAAAATAGTAATGCGTTAGATAATGTAATGAGAGCAACGATGCCTACAATCTTAAAGAAGAAGATATCTGAATTGTCGAAATACTTGCGCATATAATGTCTCCTAGACAAAGTTAACATGTAGTCCTAAGGGGAATTGAACCCCTGTCTCCGCCGTGAAAGGGCGGCATCCTGACCGCTAGACGATAGGACCGTAAACTAAGATGGCTGGGGCGGCTGGACTTGAACCAGCAACCTCCGGGGTAACAACCCGGTGTCCTTTCCTGTAGGACCTCACCCCAGCAATCTATATGTAAAAAGCGGGAGAGGGAAGTTATAACCGCGACCAGTTCACTGCGTTTTAGCTGTGTACACAAACTGCCGAAGGGCTCTCCCTCTCCCTTGATGGGGTTCCCTGCTGCCCCACCCTGGATACCGCCTTACCTAGACCCGATATTCACAGGTCTAGAATGCTTCCTCAATTGATATTAAACTGTATTAACCACGCTTTCGGTGGGCCATAAGCCCCAGTTCAATACACAACCGATATCCCCCTTTAATATGTTAAACAGCCTCCACCAAGTTGCGAGGTACCCAAACCTCTCGACCAGACTCAGCATCCAGAATCAGACACTGTCCACTGTGCTTGCGGTAGTTCCAGTAACCCTGTGTACGTGCCTTAAGCACGGTATACGCTCGACCTGGAAAGATGTGCACGGTTGTAGAAGTCGGAGGAAGTCGGCTTTCACCATCATCTCGCATTGTAATGTGCCAGGCATCTTCACCGGCAGCTTTAGCTTCTGCAATCTGCTTCTGAATGTCAGCACGGTGAGCATCAGCATCTTCATTAGTGAACCTGGACCGTCCCCAAATAGCTGGTTTTCCGTACTTACCGCCGCGAGCAAGTCGTTCTGCATGCTCCACACCTGCTTCGTTAAGCTGAACCAAACCGTTTTTCCGAATCTTGTTTACGTTTTCCATGATCTCTCTCCTTGCCTACCGCTCTTCGAAGAAGAGGCCTATCCCCTCCTGCCTTATGTTTATATTATACTACAGCTGCACAAAACTTGCACGCGGTTTCAATAAAAGAGTGAAAAAAGCGAATTAAAGTTCGGAATAAAATTCGCTTGAATTGTGACCAACGTCTGCAATGTGCTCAACGTCAATATGCAAGGGCTCAAAGTCGATGTATTCCACGGGAATAGTCTGATAATAGACCGGTCCAGGTGGGGTATCTAGGGCAGGGGTTGCAGAGATAGTCTCAGCGGGGGGCCAGGACAGTCCGGTAACTGCCAAAATAAGTAGACAAATAATGATAAGTGCGTAACGCATAGTGAATCCTCCAATGTAAGTCAGGTAATTATATTAGTTCTGATGAATTGTATAGCTTAATTTAGCTTTATGATGAACCACTAACATATGTGTCTTTTCCATCTATTTTCATGGGGCCTTCAAGCGCCATATTTGCGGGCTCCTCTCTGATCTGGGCAGGCATAGGAGGAATCAGAACCATACCTGTCTTTTCCCACATTCGGCGCGAGTACTCCCAGGCAGCTTTGGCAGGCTGAATCTTGTCTTTCATGCCCATCCAAGTCGATCGGTCATTGGACATAGTCTGAGTAATGTGGAGCATACCCCATGCAAACAGTGTACGATCCTTCTGAGACATACACGCCATTGTAGAACACGGCAAACCCCACATGATAAAGCACTCATCCATAAACGCCCGGACCCACGCATCGGATTCGTATAAGTCACCAAGACGGCCTCGCATCATTCTTTTATCCTTCATAGAGCCGGCCTGACCGGCTCGCGCGGCTCTAGGTACAGCAGATCGTCGACCAGAGGACTTTCAATATCTAGGACTTTGCCGGCAACCTTTGTACTGCATGAATTCCACGCCGGATTAAGTGCTTTGGGGTCTCGGAGGCGACGTTCGAGCAGGCCAACTCGAGACGTCTTTTCACGATCCCTGTCACCACAATCAATGGGGATGATGGCAACAGAAAGGTTAGCTAGGCAAAAATCAGATGCTGCCTCTCTAGAATCGATGGCGTTGTTCCATGTCATAGCTCGGTTTGTAAGAGTATTGAACCAGCACTCTTCGCGGCTCTCAAGATGAGAGGGTATACGCTCGAGAAAGCTGCGGCTAGTGCATTTACCAACGTACATCACGTGGGGCAAGACACCTTCTGTTCTATAGAAGATATAGATGCCGTTGCTCGCCATCCCTCTATTATGGACCGCTAGGTCTTGAAGAGTAACTTGATGTAGAGGCTTTCCCCACCGGCCTTGCCGGCGCGAGCTCAAGGTAATGGTCCAATCATAAAATGCTTGACTCGACTCACTTATAGAAAGGCCCTTAAAAAGCTTTGGGTCCAAAACAAGGTTACTAATCATATCTTCCTCAACAATCACACAGAGAGCAAACGTCGGCCCTCTATGATTATACTATGAACTCTTATAGGATACTAAATTAGGACACACATACGTTCGGCACGAGAGTTCCTCCGTGACCTCACATAGTGGTACCTTACTTAGAACTATCTGGAACCTTTTCCAAGTATCTCCAGACAGCAGGGTCGACCCAACACGGACGCCCTCGAAATAGAACTTCTCGAACAATCTTGCGCCGGCGCTTTTTACCCTGCTTATTGTAGATCCAACGATGTCCAATATAGACAATAACGTCTTCACCACCGGGTTTGAAGCCTCCCTCGCCATACCATGCCATCCATCGATGGCAGACCAGGACTCGCTCGGGTGGGTTAGGGGCAAAGCCCTCGAGTTCATCGCGCATAGTGTTACCGAGCTCGATATCTCGGAGATACATCGCCTCAACACCGCGTAAGATGTCACCGGACTGCGCATCACTCGCTCGCATCCCCGTTGTCCCCTGGCTCTTCGCCTTTGCCCCCTTCAATCACAGTGAATTTACTGCGTACATCGTTGAAATGAGCCTCTTCTACCGCGTCTACCAGGGTCTCTCTAATAATGTTCTCATATTCAACAAACTCGGCCATCCAATCTTCGCGATCCAAGGCATACATAACGAAACTTAGCAAACCACACGCGTCCGACCAGTCCATGAAGACGGCATCATCGGCATCATCGGAGGGCGGCGGCGCCATTGCTACACGGGCCATACCGCCCTTGAATACGATACCCGAATGACCGTCAGACAAATCGCCCAAGCCCTCAGCCAGGGTTGCATCGCCATCACTACCTGTTACAAATCCAATCATCTTCACTCTCCCGGGACAGGAAATCGCCCCTATCCAAATTATATGCGCCATACATGGGTTGTGCAAGCTCTAATACATGAAATAGCCTAATCTTTGACCTATGCATAGAATAAGGGCCAATATCAATGAAAGCAGCTTAAGCTGCCAGTGCTCGCGCAACCATTCAATCAAGGCGCGCCATATCACGGGCCCGAAGTTCGAGCATAAGCACCAAGACTCGGTTCATTCGAGTTCGGTTGGCGCTCAAAGGGTTACCATCAGCTTTGTACGGCGTTAGATTCGACATGATATCACGGATATGTTCGTTACGCACTGCGCTGAAGCCTTGTGGTGGGGTAACGCCCATCGACTCGAGTAAGCTGAAAAGCTCCCCTTGAAGTTGTTCATTCGTCATACCCGGTACTGTCTCGTCCGGTCGGATAGCGTCTGGTCCGCCCTCGTTTAGTCGTTGTGTGTTCGTATCTGTTCTGTTGGTATTCATAGATGTTCTCCTAGTTCCTCTAATACCTGGACAAACATAGCGTCTGTCCATTGAGTAAAATATGCATGTCTAACAGTAGTCCATGTGTAACCCATACGGTGTGGACCGCCGTCTCCCCCTGCTGCCATGTCCCTAAACTCCGATACCATACGATGATATAGGCTAGGGTGATCCGTCCGATAGCCCTCAATTCGGCGTTTCATCATCCGAACTGGGTGTTGCTGGGCTCGGATGGGTGTATTCATGGCGCCTGAGTGTGCTTGTTAACAGGTTCTCCCTCGCCAAGCATGTTAAGTACTGTACCGAAGTCTCCGTCGGCCCAACCATCATAGTATGTATCCCTGAGAGTCCAAGGGCTCCATGGCTCGATTTGGCCGCAGTCCCCTCCGGAGTTCATCTCTCGGATTGCCCCTACCCATTCTGTATATTGGGCCGGGTTGTCTTTGCGAAGCTCTTTTGCTTCCTCTGCTTTTTTCTGTATCTGCGTCCAGTTAGGTCGCTTCTTAGGAGCCGGGGTAATCCGCTGACTCTCCTTGCCTGTAATCATTAGTATGCATCCTCATCGATGGTAAGGGTTGAAAGCTCCCGAAAACTCTCGGAAGAAAATTTTGTAACTTGGGGCCCATTGCCCTGCGTAAGCTCGTCCGGAAAAGGTGTCACATGGTAGGGCGATCCAAGGGATCGACTAATCAAGTGACATCGCGAAATCCTAGTCTTGGTAACTCTTGTATCTTCGTCTGCCATCAACACACCCACGTATTTTAAGCCTGAGTTATGTGACACAACGGGTGCCTCGACCACGATACCTGTCTCCTGTGCCCCTGTCTCGTACTCTACATATATTAGGTCACCTACGTGCAATGGTGGCCTTGGATGATCATCTATGTAATCTAGTATACTCAAAGCTTTTCAGACTTCCCGGCAATCTCGCCTCTGTTTTTTAGAATGTTTTCAATCAGCTGCCGGCCGTCGTCCTGATCTCTTACCGGCACCATCATTCCTTCACCGACAACGTACATGCCGTCTGACTTATATACAATTCTCATTGGGCCGCTCGTGTCAAACGACATACCGTCGGTGAATCGTAGCATGGACATATTATACCTCTTCGTTCATAGTGTTAAAGTAAAAAGTTTTCATATTTTCCCGCGAAGAAAAAGTGCACATAGACTTAGGCCACATGCCTCCCCAGGGTCCCACTGAGTATGCGCAGAAGGCCCTCCGAGGGGGGGCTAAAAGCAGCTTTTTAAGGGGCTCTCTAGCGGCCCCCTTTTTGGGGCCCCCTGTGCTTCTAACCGCTTGAAATCGTTACACTTTTTCATACGCCTGTACGTCTAGCGCTAAACCTGCTCTCTGCGAAACGGGCTGTACATGAGCTTGAGATCACGGGCGATGTGATCTGAGATCATGCCGTCGCCCCACTTGACTGTGATCGTTGATCTCCCTCTACCCCCTACCGCGATGACCTTGCCTTCGGGTCCGTCGTTATATCTGTCCCCAGCTAGCCTGACGATCTCCATTACTCTCATCCCTGTGCCCTTACCCTTCGATGTTCTTCCAACGCTACTGTAACCCTTTGATATTGTTACACTTTTTTTAATCTGCGTGTGATTTTATTTTTCCGGGTGTGTCACCTGCATCGAGCAGAATACGTCCCATGTCGCCGAGTGGGCTCGCATATTCGTATAGCGTCTGCCCATTTGCGTCTCGCCTGGCCATGAAAAAGACGGTACCGGCCGGGAATCGGTAACCCGTGCCCGATGACCAGTGCCATTCCTCTTTCAACGTAACTGTCTCTAAGCGTTCAGTACCCATCATAACCCCTTGATTCTATTACACTTTTTCTAAGCGTTACGGCTTTCTTGAACGACCGTGACCACCCGTGAACCAATCAGCTTGTGAACCTTTTGGATGTTAGGCAGGTTGCCACTCTGTGAGATACCGTTCCAAAGCGCGATGAGCATCTCGCCACCAAGCTCCTCGGAGAATCCAGCAATTCGCTTGGCCTGCTTGTCACTCCACTTGTTATCCTTGCAGTGTGTAGCCAGCCGATCGATAACCGTAGCTTGATCCGAAGCGTTCATCTCCTTCACTCGGTCCTGGACCTCGTCCCATCGTTCAAGCACATCCTCTGCAGTCACCACGAGCTCGTAGCCCTTGACGAACGTAGCAAGAGAGATAGCAGCCTCTGTACCTACGAAGCCTTGAGCGACAGCGTAGAATCCAGGAGGGCAATCACCACCAGCGATAGCATCGTTCTTAGGTGACCATCCCATGTGAGCGAGGGAATCGTTGAGGCGATGCCACGACGCCGGGTTAGGGCAAATCGTACCAGGCTCAACGGTAGCCACATCAACTCGAAGGTGAGCGGGGTACTGACGGATGAAGTCGATAATGACGTCATCGATATCGTTACCCTCTGCCCACTCAATCCAATCAGCGTTGGTAGGCTCCAGGTCGATAGTCCAGAAACGTCGGAGCAAAGCCGGGTCCATGTCATTCACATCATACTCAGCGCCTGCATTTACTGCGGCAAATACCCGAGTCTCTGGGTGAAGACGATAGGGGTTACCGTCCTTGTCGTTGCCAAGCTCTCGGTCAAGCACCAGCTGGAAGGCTGATTGCTGTACGCCAGGAAGAGCGCGGTTCATCTCGTCAAGCATCAGAACCACTGGCTCTTGGGTAGCTCGAACGAACCAAGAAGGCATGCAGAACGTCATCACGCCTGTGTCCTTCATACCCTCGATGTCAGGATAACCACCAACATCACCCTCACTCATCGTGGAGAGTCGGACGTCGATGAAAGGAAGCTCCAGCTCGTCTGCTGCAGCTCGAGCCAGGTGGGACTTACCGATACCCGTTGGGCCACGCATAAGCACGGCAATTTCTGGGGGAAGCTTTGAGGCTACGGCTTTGAAAGTTTGAATGTCCATCTGAGATTCTCCTTGGCGAGGAACGTTTAAGTGTGACTAGGTACCTCCCCAACCACATAGACATAATACCATATGGGGGGCTCTTTTGCACGCGTTTAGATCTTTTTGTTCACTTTATTTCTTTTATTTCTATCTGCGTACGATCTCTGAAGTGCCATGATCACGCGGTCTCTCTTGATGTCTAGGTAGTAGTTAACAGCTAGCACCGTAGCACCACCACCTGAGATGCCGATCAACAACGCCGACACCATTTGCCCAAGACTCACACAATCTACACACTCCATACCTCTAACCCCTTGATTCTATTACACTTTTTTCAACATACCCATGGGAATATCCCACAGCTTTTGATGCACAAGCTCCTGCACAATTGCTTTTTTGCGCTTCACCTTAGTCACGTAACCGGTTTCGTAGCTACCGCTGCGCCCACTCAGCCACTCAACCTTGTCGCCCACTTCCAATTCGCCCTTAATCTTCTGCAATTGATCAGAACGCCGGGCTGTTCTCGCTGCGATGAGAATATTGATTGCTTCGGCAATTTCTGCATCGTTCAGCGTGTGAGCTAACGTATTGATAATGTTGAGGTTTTCAGCGGGCATGATGCTCTCCACGCAAGAAATGAGAGGGGCGAAGCCGAGTCAACCGAGTTGTTACTGCGGCTTGCACCCTCCTGGGTAGCCTAGACATCAGCAGCTCTCAGCTTTTTCGTGGGAACTTTCCACACGTCTGAGCCAAACATCACTGCTGACATATGGGAAGTCGGGGGATCGATCAGGATTCCGATGGTGCCTTTAGGTAGAGTCTTCTCAAATACCCACTGGCCCTCTTGAGCGACTCGTGCGTCGTTCACCAGTTTCACCATCTGCCCCGGCTGGAGCGCGAACTTCATCCCCTCTTTACGTTCCTTCTTGACGCTTTCTCTCGCGGAGCGTCCCTCCTCAGAAGTGTTCCAACGAATTGCAGGTGCGTTCCCGATACCTTCTGCAATCTTGGCTCGCATCTCTTTCGCGGCCTTCTTGGCGTTGCGACGTGCGTCTCGCCGTTCGTTGAAATCGTCGTAAAGTTTTTCTAGCTCGCGCTCCAGCCCCTCTGTATCGTCCCCCGCTTCCCTAGCACGCGCAATCTCTGCGTGCTTGTTGTCAATCTCTTCTGCTCGCTTGGCTCGTGCTTGAAGCCGAGCCTCTTGTATTTGTTCTCTAGAAAAATGGGGCATGCCTTACCTCCTCACCTTATGATACCATTATATCACGCCGCGAGAATTCTTGCACATTGTGCTCCACAATATTTTGGTTACTAGCGACGCCGCACCGCGTACGCATTCACCTAAGCTCTGGAATATTTCCCTAATTGATGGGCTCGATTCCGCACTTTTCCTATTTATTACATCGTTATAGGACCACTCGAGGTGGACAACTTCGCAACCGACGCGGTACGACGCCCGTCTTGAAGCAATGTTTCGCTGGTTACAACACGCACCATAGAAGCGTTGCCGTCGCGGCAATGCTAATACAAAAGAGCAGAGCATCTAGCCAAGCTAGACCCGGTTCTCGATCACCCCTTTCAGGCCACCAATCACCCATGTAACCACCTCCACATGTCTATAATATACACTGTCCGCGAAGAGTGTACATGACGATGGGCAATTATTTGCAAATTATTTCTCCGATTATTTACTGCCATCGACGCCGAGATTACGTTTTGCGCGCCCTGGAGTCAACTTTTTTTACCCTTTTTGTCATTTATACCTGTACGCCACTTTTTTTGCATGCTCTCTAAAAAAAACCTGTACATCTGTCCGATTGTGTGCATCTGTTGTCTAACCCCTTGAAATCGTTACACTTTTTATTTGTTGTACATCTAGCCCGAAACCTGTATCCCTTCGTGGCCGACGCCCCTTTTGTGGAAAAAGGTGTAATGCGGGGGTCAAAAAGTGTAAACAAGTGTAAGAGCGTGGTATAAGTCAGACGAACTACAACTGAGCTCGTTTGTTTTACTGCGAAAGATAGCAGCACAGTCGTTCGTCAGAGGTACGGCTCTGTGCGAAGCCTAGCGGTGGTTGCGTAGCCACTGCCCACAAACGATACCATGAAATAGACAGATGTAGATATACAAAGCGTGTATAGGGATCTGAGAAGAGACAGGGAACAGGGCTGATGTGTGGTATTATACCTCGCTCTTACCCTCTCTATAGAGCTGAAGTGTACGTAGGAGTAGTAGTAGTCTCTCTACGCTTTTCTCTCTCTGGATGTTCTCTCTTAGTAGCTTTTATTGTTAGTTGCGTGCGAATTTGGTCTTCGGGTTCGGATCTTTGCCCATGTGTGTTCGTCACCGGAGTAGTCCCGCAAATCAAACATGAAAGCTTGAGAATATTCAGTTGGGTTGGGAAGTACGCAGCTGGACCATTTGTATAGATCTGTGTCTAGCCCGAAGTCCTTGAGCCGCTTTTGAGCATCAGCGTAGACGTCTTCGTTATTGTCAACCTCAACTACAAAGCTATAGTCATGATCCGGTCGTGTCTCGAATGACGTGCCTAGATTATTTTGTGAATCCCATGGTACGACGTTTAAAGATGTCTTCAGCTCATGAGCTTGATCCATGATGTGCCGAACTGTTTCGTTTTGTGCCCATGCTTTACGCTCATGAGGTGATAAGCTAGCCACAGATGATAGGATACCTGGAATCATGCGAACTAGTTCATTCTGTGCATACTCGCCAGACGCTGTTCGATCTATAACGTAGCACCTTGAGATGCTGCTCTTGTATCCTATTCTCTTAATAAGCCAATTGACCTGGTCTGATAGAAAGCCGATATCGCCAATAGGGGTAATTCTATATGCAGTGTTGACAATTACAGTGTTGCCCTTGTTGATTGTGGTGCCTACTACACACTTGTCGTCCATGTAATAGTACACATTGTAATGTACCCCAGGTTCATCATGACGCTTTCTACAATCAAATACTGTTAAACCCTCACGTACGACTTTCTCAATTTCCTCTGGTGACAGTACTCGACCTTTCATTCGTTTTTCCAGATGATCCTTCTTGTATTCTGAAGCACCACCCATCAAGACTTCGATATTCTCTCTACACCGGGTACCATCTAGCTCAATGTACAGAACGATCTCATCGAACGGATAGGCATTTTTTGTCTGAATTAGTACATTATCAAAGTAGAATGTCATGTTGCCCTTAACAAGATGGTTCCCGTTCCATTTCATCTCTAGAACTTTTTTTCCAATCTGCCTTGCTTTTCGGGCTTTTCTTAGTTGACTACTATTTAAGCGCTTGCGCATACTTTGAAGATTCAGTACTCTCATTTAAATGCTAAAACTTTCACCACATCCGCATGTTCTCTTTGCGTTGGGATTAATAAACTGAAATCCGGCTTGAAGATTTTCTTCGACATAATCTATTTCAGTATTCATTAGATAGAGGTAGCTCTTCTTGTCAATGTGGATAGTGACTCCGTTAGACTCAAGAACCTTGTCAGTGTCAGTGGCACCGTCGGAAAACTTAAGTGTATACGAAAATCCAGAGCATCCGCCCCCCTGGACTCCGGGTCGTAGACCAACATGACCGTTGGCTTCGATTAACTCTTTTACTCTTTTAGCAGCTGCATTTGATAGTGTGATCATATGAATAAATATGCTCCTGTCATCTTATCGCCATGCTAGATGATTCTTCCATCGAATTGACAATGTTGATGACCTTATCCATGCCCAGGTCAGCCGGCTTTCGAATGATCATTTCCAGCTTAAGCGTTTCCTTGTTAGGCATGCTCGCGTTTAGTGATACGACCTTGACCTTGTACGCTGTAAGCATTTCGCGAATCTCATTAACAATACCTGGCCGGTCGTTTAGCGTGATCTTGAGGGTATGCGCCTTGTATGTGGTAAGAAAGAAGCTTTCAAGGTAGTTAATCACTGTTAAGATGACCAACACCATGATTGCTGTAAAAACCGCGATGTCGTAGTATTTACTTCCGCATGCGATCCCGACGATAGCAGTAGTCCAGAGAGAACTTGCTGTCGTCAGCCCCTTAACAGTTACACCCATCTTCATGATCGCACCAGCTCCTAAGAAGCCAACGCCGCTTACCACTTGTGCCACAATTCGACCAGGATCGGAAGGCATTTCAGGATTCGATAGAAATTGAGAGTACGAGATGCTTAATATCGCAGCAAGTGAAGCACCTACTGCTAAGATCATATGCGTACGTAGACCTGCCGGCTGACCGTGTAATTCTCTTTCGAGGCCGATCAAAGAACCAAGTGCCGCGGCACAGACAATACCCATGTAAGGTTCAAATAGCATGCTATATTATACCCAGCGCCTTTAAGGATGTTCAAGCGCGTACGCTTAGTCTAATTCTTCTTTTTAAACTTATTGCGTACGTAGCCACGAACCAAAGATCCGTATACAATAGAGCATGCAATCACCATGAATGTTACATTATTTGCAAACTCAATCCACGGCTTGTCTTTTGGTCGTTCCATAGGAAGACCCTCCAAGTAGATGAGGCACCTATAATCCCGTGCCTCCCTGCGGCGCGCACCTAATTAGCTGCCGTTCTTTGTCGATTGAACATGAGTTCGAACAGTATGGGCGTCGGTCTTGATTTGTTGCATTGCCTTGCGGACTCGAGTTCCGGCGGAGGCGTTACCATCAACATAAAACTTGTTGTAATCAGTTCGCACTTCTTCTAGAAGTGTGATCATATTAGTAAGCGTGTCTGGTGTATTTGTATTGTTATCCATTGTATTATCCTTTTGTATATAAGTAAGTGAGGCACCTGTAATCCCGTGCCTCCCTGCGGAAGTAATTACTTACTGTGCTGTGTGCGCGTATGATTCACGTACGTTGACAGCACATGGTCCTTTTTGACTTTCACCAAGATCGAATTCGACCCTGTCTCCATCATTAATTGTTGAACCTTGAAGCTCGGAGACATGAAAGAAGAAATCCTTCTTACCTTCATCCTGGGTGATGAACCCAAATCCCTTGCTGACATTGAAAAATTTTACTGTACCTAGACTCATTATCTTCCTTTTTATTAAAAATGAGGCACCTGTAAACCCGTGCCTCCCTGCGGTATTTGCTCTAATTTACTTTTGCTGTACGAAGTTATACAACTTTTCTGCTTCATCAATCACTTCTTCAGTCGTGAATGATGGAATTGCATTTCGAGTGCCTTCTGGCTTCATATGCTCATTCTCAAATGCGCGATGAACACGCTCCTGGCAGATTCCCATTGCCATTCCTAGCAATTCACTTCGTAGTTCGTAACCACTCTTATTCTTATCACCCATTTTTTTCTCCTTTGTGTGTGTGTGTTAATGGGTTAGGCACCTATTAGAAACATTTCAACCCGTGCCTTCCTGCGGTTTATGTATCAAGTATTGTCTTGCGTTGCGCCGACTTCTACCAATTCAATATTAAAGTTAAGTGCTTTTCCAGCCATCGGATGGTTAAGATCTAGACCGACAGTTTCATCGCCCACAGACGTGATTTGAGCCATCATTTGACCGCCATCTTCTCGCTGGCCGTATACTGTCGCGCCCACCTTAAACTCAAAGTCCTCAGGAAACATTGAAAGTGGAACTTCCTGGAATGCCTCCGGGATCGTTTCACCGTACGCTTCAGATGCCTCTAGATGAACATCCACGGTTTCGCCTACGTTCAAACTAGAAACTGCAGAATCAAAACCAGGGATTACTTGTCCTGAGCCTAACTGAAACGTCAATGGCTCTCCCCGGGCACGTGAACTATCAAATTCCGTCCCGTCGTTAAAAGTCCCTACGTAGTGCACACTTACAACTTGTCCATTTTCCATTTTGCTCAAAACTCTATTCTACCTTTTTTATTGGTTGCTGTCCTAATCGACATACTAAATGTAACCCCATGTAATGAGATGTACAAGATATATAAAAAAGAAAAGCCGAGGTGGAGGCCTCGGCTTTTCAGTTAGCTTAATAAGCTAGCTCTAGTCGTTATGAACGATGTCGCTAGTTAGTGAAGCATTGAGGAAACTCTGAAGAGTCTTGGCCTCACGAATTGACATGCTAATGGTGGTCGTACCGACAGAGTACTGCTGGCCCTCATAAGGACGGGTGCTGATCGTCAGCATGTTGCTTCCTGCCTTCTTGGCGGTTGCGTTGCGGTATACACCGAAATCAAATCGGGTGGTGCTCTTCTCGTTGAAATAGTTTCCGTTACTCATGTATCTTTTCTCCTTGTTGTTTAGATACCGTTCTTTTGAACGTGAATTAATAATACGCTGTATAGCCATGTTTTATAAGTTTTTATAGAACTTTTTTTTATTTTTTTTGCTGCCACCAGTCAGGAGTCGGACCTTTATTCCACTTTGCCATATAGGCTTTGTGCTGGTGATAATAGTTTCTATAAGCTGCGACGGGATCATTAGGGACTTTGCATTCGTCAGGCATACACTGTGGGTGATCTGTCATTAGTGACTTAGGAATTCCGTACGGAACTTTTGATGATAACCATTCATAGACGGTTTCTGACTTGTGATGCTTTTGATAGCGTTTAGTATACTGATCTAAAAGAGACCTCATAAGCTTGGCATGCCATTTGTAGTTGCCTGTATTCTCACTAGTCCAGATTGTGCACGGATGCCTTGTATGTGTAAGTGTCCATGGGGGGATAAGTGAAGGGTCTGCATAATCAATTGCATATGCTTTAGCTTCTCGTACTCTCTTAAAATCACCGAGTTCTTTGTTGACAGACCTTAAAGCACCCATCCAATGTGCAACACAGAGCATCTGTCCAGCTTCTAGAATCATCTTGACACAATGTTTGTCACAGTGATACTCAGCTGCCAACACAGGATCCTTATCTAGTACGAATATGTTCATAAAATTTTGCGCTTCGGCAGGTAAGGTCTAATCCAGTAGGCAAACACATGATAGCCTACATTAAAAGCGCTTCTGATGACAGGCAATCTAGAAAACGCCACAGACTTTCGAAAACCCATCTTTTCGTATAATTGTCTAAATGTTTCTATTCCGACTGTCTCTTCCCCGTCGAATTCACCGATCATCTCAGTTTCAAAGTTCCGATCAACAAACCCAAAGTCAGGGCTGCTAATATCAACGAACTGTATTCCACAAGACTCTCCTTTTTTTCTAATCGCATTTATTTCCAAAGAGCAGACATAGCAACTCTCATCGTAGTAGACCTTGTTATTCATTTTTCTCCTGCTAGTGCGTTAGACGTCTCAATATATGGTACCAGATAGGCAAAAATTGTACACCGTCAGAAGTGCTGATTGCTGCTTCAAACTCTTCTTTAGGATATAATATGTTATGCCCACTTGTATCCTCCTGGCCGTAGCCACCCATAAATGCTAGATTCCATTGGCCTGCAGGATCATTAACTCTATAGTTGTCACCGTCGAATCCTGTAACTACAAGAACGTGACCGTAACCTGTAAAGTACCCATGAACAATCATGATATTGTCTTGAGTAGCTGCTGATCTAAAGTCCTCAATACTACCGTCCGTTGTAGTCCATAAGACACCGTCTAGCCAGTGTTCATTGGCCAGTGTATTGAAAAGATAGCTGAGGTTATTAGGTGCCTGTGCATAATCCTTACCCCATTCTGCTGTAATATCGTCAGGAGTTCCGGCCCAGCCTAAATGCGAGAGAACCATGGCAATACTTGTGTTTTGACATGATGATCCAGGATGTAGAAGATTATTATATTGATAGAAATACGGGACACCCGAGCCAGAAGCAGCATCAGCCTTTCCGATAGCAGGTGGATTCTGGTCGGGCGGGGTGTCCGGTGGATTAGGAGCAGTGTCTGAACACCCTGCTCCCATGAAAAAGAACAGGATAGCAAACACTCTCATAACTTTCTCCTAGATTTCTACAGTAATTACACTGTTATTGAGCGCATCAGCTTGAAACTTAGCAGACCATCCTTCCAAGGAAGAGATCTGCCCTTCCTCAGCATTACGAAGATTATCAACCGTAGTATATAGCGTTGCTGTCAAGGTAGTGTATCCTCGCTTGTGGTCATACTGCTCAGTGCTAAAATCAATGAAGTCACAGAAGTCATACGGACTCTCCTTAATTTTTTCTGCACAGTGATTATCAAAGTCATAAGAATCACGCTCGTAGTCATCAAGCATCTCATTGTCACGAAGTGTCTGGATCAGATTTTCTTCAAACTCAACGCCAGACCTTGAGGCTTCTACCAGACTATCGATTACGCTGGTTTCCTCCATTACAGTTTCATCTTGAGAATCATTATAATGAACCACATCTGCTCCGTCTGAATAGAACAGCTCTACCTGCGTATCTCCGGCAACTTCCATCTTATCAAATGAACTGATTAGCTTATCTTGTGAGCTAACGGCTTCTGCTACAAGTGTAAGCTCTTCAAAGCTACATGGGTTGCCAGCTCTATAGGGGTCCAGCCAGATACGAGCTCCGACTCCTTGCTCAACTGAGATTGCATATACGGTACCCTCTGCTTCAGTTCCTATATCGCCGTTATGTGTTACTGTTGCGCCTACCTTGAAGGGCTCTGCTGCTGTAATCTTTGCCATTCGTGATGTCCAATCTGTACTCATTATCTTAATCCTTGTCTTCGTTGTTGTTTTTTAGGTTCTTTGAAGTCTTTCCACTCTTTATAATATTCTTTTGTCTCTTCAATAATCTCATTGTACTCTTGCTGGGTAATGTAGCCCTTCTTGAGTCGTATCTTTAATAAAGACTTTTCAGTCTTAAGCGCTTGCCCCTTCCTCCGGAGCATGCTATCAATTAAAGTTTCTTTTGTCCAAGCCATATATGGCAATGCCTTTCAGTCTGTGCTACAGACATGCGTCTTCGTTTAGTTTGCTAAAGTCAATACCTTCAAGTACAGCCTCAGAGATTCCATGAACAACTGAGTTAATGATGCTAATCGGAACGTGTACTTTCCACGTGGGGTTTTCCACATCACCCTTAAGAGTGCTGCCGATAGAGATCACAGTCTCAGACCCTGGACCGTACGGTTCATCAATCTTCTTTACAACAATGTATGCATTTTTTCTGTCTTTATACTCAATTGCTACTGCTTTCATACTTTCTCCTTAAGCTACTTTTAAAACCGGTTTTGCTGCCTCTGTGACAAAGTCTTTTCTGTACTTAAACAGCGCACGTTCTTTCATCTTACATTCCAAGACAACGTCAACACTGAATCCGCAATCGTCAAATGGTTCGTAGTACCAATCACTGTGAGCATTGACTCGCGCTGTAGGGTCTTCGTAGTTTTTGCGACTGTTGGAGTGATGACATTGAGGGCGTACGCCTTTGGGCCAAGAGTCGACTGCCATAAGAAATGCCTCCTCATACGAAGAGTCTTGTGGGCCACACGCAAAGTGATGGCTGTCAAATACAATAGGTGTGCCAGTTCGACTTACAATATTATCATATAGCATTTTAGTGCTGTAAAGCGCTGGCTTGTCGTCGTTTTCTACAGTAAGGCGTGACTTTGCAGAGTCTGATAGACGTTCGTAGTTTTTGCACCACCTGTCCATTGCTGCCGGTCGATCGCCGTAAGCACCACCAATGTGAATATTAATCTTTGCCCCCGGTGAACGAGGCAAGCCCATTAAGTCAAAAAGTTCGCCGTGCTTATCTAGTTCGTCAATAGCATTAAGCACAACACGCTCTTCTTTGGATGTAAGAACGTTGAACTGGCCTGGGTGAGTTGAAAGCCGCTGGCCGTACTTTTGTGCCATGTCGCCAGCGGTTTTTAGATTAGACTTGATTGCTTCATAGTCAGGAAGATCTGTAAGGTTGTATTCACTATGCCATGGAAACATGCAGGATGTTACACGAAACACATTGATATTGTGTGCGTGATTCCATGCAATGTACTTGATAAGATCTACCGTATTTGCCAAAGAAAGCTCAGAAGCATACTCTATGCCCTTTGCTTGAAATGTACGTTTGATCATACCGCGACTACTAAACACTTTGGGCTTTTGTGCACAAAGTGTAGTATTAAGACATGCATATCCGAAGCGAGTTGTCATGTGCCCTCCAGGCGTTTGTTAGCGTTGATATATTATACAACGCCTAGAGGGTTTTTACACGCGTGTTAGGTAGAAACTGTAAATACTTCTATGTCACATGCTGCTGTATTTGACTTGCCTTTAATAGTAACTAGATCTTCCAGCGAAGATGCTGCACCACCTGTTGTCGTATCACCCTGCTTGTTTGTAAGCATGTGTGATTTCTTGGGGCCAATAACAACCTCATATGTGTCTTGGTCACTAGTAAGCCCAAATGTCAGCTGAATGGTATTTTTGTCATCTAAATTTGTAAGTCGTACGTACTGTAGTCTTGTCTTGTCTAGCGATCCTCCGGCGTCTGCTGCGGCTAGCGTAAGCAAAGTTGTAGATGTAGTTGCAACTGACATAATTCTGTGACTGTAATCTGTAACATTAGGAATATTCAGTGTTGTTACTACTTGCTGAGGCTGTTGGTTGATTGTTAGCGACTCTATAATCTTACACGTAAATTTGGTTTTTGAGACTGTTGTTGCCATAATGGTTAACCCTCCGTTGCATATAACTATGTCGCTCGATTGTAACCGTTGTACATGTTTGTCTTGTACGTACACATCATAAAGTCTACTATTTAAACATAACAGGAGGTAAATATGAAATTAAGATACGCAATTATTGGTGCATTGATGATGGCTGGATGTGAGTTCCATTCTTATCCTGAGCCTGTCGTTATGCACAAGTCAAAGACTCAGCATGTATATGTAGAGCCAGAGCCGACGGTTATCTATACTGAAGCACCTGTGGTTTATGTCGAAGAAGTCTATGTATGTGAACCTCCTTTTGATCCTGTGGGTATTGATCCGTCATATTGCACAGACTATGGTGTTGGTGTTGGTTATTGCTGCACCTATGAGTATGGGGACTGGGATTTTTATTGTGCTGAAGAATGGTGCTGGTGGGAAGACATGTGCTATTGGGATCATATTGAAACATCATGCTCGGAACTTTACTAGGAGGGATTATGCTAAAAGCAATAACTACAATTTGTTTGACACTCGCGCTTTCAGGGTGCAGTATTTCAACGTACAAACATGTACATGAGCCGGAGGTTGTCTACCGCACAATCACATATACACATTATTATCCTGTCAAAAAAATACGCTCATACAAAAAGAAAAAGCGCGTCGTAAGAAAACTTAGACGCGCTCATTCAAGCAAATACTACTGGTATGTTCGTTAACTCACCATATGCTCCGACATGTCCCACACATCCACAGCTTTAGATGAGCCTTTATTTGCGCTAGAAATGTTGCGCGGCGCAATATTTGATGCATTAAGATGATAGACATGAGACCAATCAGCATGCTGTCCTGGCACTAGTGCTAATAGTGTATAGTCAGGATACTTTTCTAGAACCAAGTTCTCATTTTTCTCGTCTCCGGGGGATACAGCTACGTTGACCGCCTTGGTCTCTGTACTGTTAGTAATAATAGCCGTATAGGCTTTTTGAAACATACACACTCTCCTTTGTTGTGACTTATTAATTAGTGGGCACTACTTGAAGCACTTCATCTGCTTCGCTTAAGGCGCGAAGAATATCAGGCAAAGAGTTGTCAGGTAAGCTTTCTGGGTGACACTTTAAAATATCCTTGATTTCATTCACTATAGTGTCACGAAATCCATCACGGGTCTGCTGCACAGCCTTAGTGTCTGTCTTAAACATCCGGATCATAGCTGAGTCGCCACTATTCATAATACCGTGCTCAGCAACTTTCATGCGGTTGTCAACTAGATCTTCAATTTTAGTATTGACTAAGTCTCGTACATGACTTGACATAGTTTCTTTTTCATTGAGGCACATGATAAGCTGCTTTCGCAATTTATGATCGTTTTCTGATAAGTTTATAAACTCTAGTATAACACCCTCAGATCGTTTAAACGTTTTTTTGCCATGAGCATGTGACCCAGGTAGCTTGCCGACCGGTAAGATATTGCATGTAATACCCAGATTTTGTGCTTCACTTAAAACACGCTGATATGTATTGTTGACTCCATCAAACAGACCAATGTCGTCAAAGATTAACACATTGCACTCTAAGACTAAAGACTTGACTACGTCAGAAAGACTATGCTTGTATGTATGTACAGCATCAATAAGCGAGACATCGTAAGGACCGTGCCTATCAAGCTTAGTCAATATACTATTCATATCTGAATACAGGTCTTCGCATAGTGACACGACATTATGAAGGCCCAAACTATCAATTGCCATTGTATTTGACAGTACATTATCTACTGTGACTACACGGTTACAAACTATAGATAATAATTGTGTTGTTTGTCCGGAAGAGGTTCCCAATTCTAAAAACACATCTCTGCACTTACGCTCAATAAGATACTTCGACAAATCTTTCTTGAACTGTCTGCTAATTGTTGCTTTGTGCTCAGACTTATCAGGACACGTGTCTATGTAAAGCCTTGCCCGGCTCTCAGTATATTGATTAATCATGCAGCCAGACTAGCTCCTTTTGGCTCTTTCATTTTGAATGCCACCTCTCGGTTGACGAAGGAAGGAACCTCACCACAAGTCGTAATGACCCAGCCTCGTCGAAGCTTAGAAGGACCAGGATCGGGAGCGTAGCCGTCAGTCAGGATAAGATACCCATCGAATCGGCTTTTGTTCTTGTTGGCATGAATTGAAGGGGCAGTAAAGTCCGTACCTCCGCACCGAGTTCGGTGTGTGGAAGGAGTCTTGCCGTTACGCCAAGTTGTCTCGCTGTCCTCGTCGACGTCAGTATCAAAGTGAAAGCACACAAACTCAGTATGCTTAGCCAAGCTTCGGAGCTCACCAAACAAGAGCTCGAGCTCGTTTTCACTCACTGAACCACTTTGATCAATGTAGACCGCGATTGAAGAAGTGTATCCACGCTGAATGCCTGGATGAATGCCTGTATACTTGCGGTTAAGACGTCGGACGTTACTGTGACGATTAGCACGACGGGTCATGCCAACAAAGTTTCGAAGCAGTGATTTCCATGGAATCTCTTTGGAGATCATTTCGCGAATCTTGCCGCGGGTTTCACCAGAAACCGAACCCCACTGTCCTTTCTTATCACAATCCTTAACTGCATCTTCAACAGCTTGACGGACCTTACCTTTAACTAGCTCACGTTCTTCTTCAGAAAGCTCATCCCAACCTTCATGATCATCCATAGTACCGGGAACTGCTGGTCCATTTCCTTCGCCACCTTCACCGTCGCCAGGCTTACCTTCAATAGCATCCTTAGCATCATCATTTTCCATAAGACGCGTGAAGTACCACTCACCAGATTCTTCCTTGGGGAAAGATTCAATAAGTGAGGAAAGAGCTTCGTAGCGTCGAACTCGGTCTTCGCCCATATTGTCCTTGTCTTCATCAGTAAGCGCCTTAAACGCCTTACCGGGGATAAGACCACCTTCTGGAAGCTCGTCCTCAGGAATCAAAGAATTGATAGCCAAGTCAGTAGCGTAGTTCCAGACACGATGGGGATCGTGGCGACGAGTCGTAGTATGCTGGAAGACCAGGTGATAGCATTCGTGCTTGAGAAGCCCCTTGATCTCTTTGTTGTCAAGGCCGGCCAAGAACTTAGGATTCCACCACATCTTGACGTCGCCATCTTTGGCAAGTACGCCTGCAGTAGGAATCGCGTCAGTACGAATCTTGGTAACAGTACGAAGAACACTAGAGAAGAAAGGCTCGTCCCACATGAGCTTAACCAAGTGAGTGTCGAGCTTGAAGTCTTTAGCCTCAGCGTCAGTAACCTGAGTTACTGGAGCGAGATCGTTAGTAGTTCCTTTATCAGCCATGATTTCTCCTTTTGGACGAGGTACCATCCCCATCTACATAGCTACTATACCATATGCAGGGAGTTCTTGCACTCATATTATAAATAAAGCAACTAAAATGGATAAAAAAATGCAATAAGACTCGCAGCTAGCGATGTAAGAATCACAGCAATGCACATTTCAATGACTAGCGGGACTAGCTGGTCTTTTCTTCGGGCACACATAAAACCTCCAACAAAGTCTTAAACGCATCAGGGTCAGACATTCTGTGGTCTGCACCACAAACATGTAAGTTGTAATTGTAATCAGACACAAGATTGGCTGAGTCGGCTATTGGCACGACATCATCACCTAAGCTATGTAATATGATATCATTTTCTGAACATGTTGCATGAGAAGGCCTGATATTAAACTTTTTATAGGCCGGCGCGATTAATATCGTCTTAGTGTTTTCTTTTTGTAATGCCATGGCAATTGCGCCACCACGACTAGACCCAATGACCACATCAGGATTGTTCTTGTCGTATTCTTTTTGGGCAATATCAATCGAAGCCTCAAAGTCTTCCTTGGGTAATGAAGGATTTAAAACTTCATGTCCTAACGACTCCAAATATTTAACTTTTGTTCCGCCCGGAGACGACTCTAAGCCATGCAAGAATAAAATTTTCATGTTTCCTCCTTGTCTACATCTATATTATATACCATGTAGAGTTAATTTGCACTGATTAGCTGCTAAAACAACAAGACATTTGCCACCTCCTCACCAAAAGGAGTTAATGCGTATATACACTATGACAAATGTCTTGTTGATTATGATGGTGGGTCGTCCGGGGTTCGAACCCGGGACCTGCGGATTAAAAGTCCGATGCTCTACCAACTGAGCTAACGACCCACACTAAATTTAAATGGTAGCTGAGGCGGGATTCGAACCCGCAAGCCCTAGGGGCGACAGATTTTAAGTCTGTTGTGTATACCAATTCCACCACTCAGCCAAAAGAGTGGGCCGGCCCGCCAAGGAATAGCGAAGGCACCTGTCCGACCCACCAATTAGGTGCCTTCTTAAGCAGCGCTTACGCGCGCGACCTCTGTAAAACCTTTACCATTCAGTGCTAGGAAGAAAGTGTGACCACAACCACCAAAGCGGTTCTTTGTGGTTTGAAGAACTCGGCATCCTCGAAGGTCCGGATCTTTTTCTTCTACTGAAAGTGTAATCATTGCATCTACCATGTGCTTAAGCTTGTTAGACCCTGCCATCTTACCTTCTTTGTTCACCTGACCGATAACAATCGCGTTGGTAAACTGTTCTTTGCAGTAATCAGTAATCAGTGACAAAGCACGCGTAGCTGACTGAGAGTTAACTGAACCGTTTGAGTATTTTCCGTCGTCCATACACTGGAGAGAGTCGACAATCAAGAAGAATGGCTTGCCCTTATTGCCTCGTCGTGCACGAAGCTTGTCACACGCTTCTAGAAGCGTCGGAACATGTGTTTCCTGACCCACAGCGAATCCAGACTTAAGATTAAGACGCTCAGCGATGAGCTTGACTTGAAAGAGGGATTCCTCAGCTGTATTAAATACCACCAGACCACCGTTTTTAGTGATTTGGTCTGCTAGCGTCAACATCATGGTTGTCTTGCCAGCACCAGGTGTACCCGTGAACAGCAAAACTTGTGAAGGCGTAAATCCTTCACCTCCGAGTGCACAGTCTACAAAATCTAGACCACTCTTAAACTTGTTGCGCAGAGCCTTGGGAACTCGTACCTTCAGAATGTTGGTTCCGAAAATAACTTCATCATTTTTTACGTTAAGCTTCATCTCTATCTCCTTGGCGAGGAATCAAAGTATTTGAGGACCATCCCCATCTACATAACTAATATACCATAGGCAGACAAGATTTGCACACGTTTGCAATAAAAGTTAAACTTTTTTGAACTTTTACCAAGTTCCAATTGCAACCCTTTTCCAAGTATCTGTTGCAACGCAAACATAGATGTAATTAGGATCCCAAGCTATTTGTCCGGCAGATCCTGTATCTGATGCGCTACTTGGTGTAAGGTCTTGTCGCAAACGTATAGAATTGCTGTCGATATCTAGCGCTTCTGTAGGTGAGCTAGTTCCAATGCCGACTTTTTCATTGCCGCCATCGACGAAGAGCATGTGTGTGTTGTTGTTAGACTCAACACGGAAGTCGACCAGAGAGTCAGATCCTTCGTTAACTACGACTTCAGGTGTAACACCACCAATTCTGAAGCCCTCTCTTACACTACCTGCGTCATTAGTCTTAAATACGATGTATTTGTTAGAAGACTTATTCTCAATAACCAAGTTATCAGAATCATTAATGCCTATCTCAGCCCGATCAGCATCGCTTTCACGAAATGTGAGAGAAGGTTGTGCTCCATTAATTGTCAAATCTGACGTTGGTGCGGTTGTCCCAATCCCAACCTTGCCGCTATTTGTGATGGAAAAACTTTTACCGCCGCCGGCTGTTGCAGTTTGAAACGCGTAGAAAGAGTCAGAAGACCCGTCATTTTCAACACCAAGTGTAACATTAGAAAAAGTTTGCCCTGAATTGCCACCATACACATGTAGGTCAGCTTCAGGAGATGCTGTCTTAATTCCGATATCCCCTGTGTTTCTATTCGCTATCAGAACTTCATTACCAGAAACGCTGTTTGAATGACGCTTGATCTCGAAGTTGTTGGAAGTCCCGTTATAACCGACCGAGTAGCCGTAAGCCATATCGCCGCTTGAGTCAGCCAACTCGGAAAACTGGATCTTCGGAGAGTGTTCTCCTGAGTTTATTCCGTTGCCTAGTCGAAGTGTTGCGTTCGTCCCGTGGATGTGAAACTGCTCTTCCGGAGCGTCTGTCCCAACTCCCACCTGGCCGGTCTCGTCAATAATCATGCGTTGAGTACCAGCTGTATCGAATCTAATCTTGTCTTCATCACTAGATTCTTCTACTTGCACTTTAGTATCGCCGTCTCCATCTTCAATAGTGTCTTCTACTATTTGACTAGCTCTAAGTTTTGTTTTGGTTGCCATCTTTTAGTTTTCCTTGTGTTACGTTTTCAATTTTAACGTTTTTCTATTCTTAAGTATATTTTGCCCACAGCAAAAAGGAGCTCAAACATGGCTAAAATAACAGGACTTCAGGCAAGAGTGCTAGCCAACCAACTCAAAAAGGCATTAACAGCTAAGGGTTATGCGTTCTTTGAAAATGGTGACTATAATCTCAACATCATAGGGGTTAGAAATGACTCTGGAAAAGCAGACACTTTTGATGATTTCATTAATGTCGTTTATAAGCTCGATGGTGAATGGTGTGTTGACACATATCCTGCAACTACTGAGCCCGGCACGCGCATTTTACAGCGGCCTATCAACAAAAAAGGTACAGCAATCCTAGTACCAGATCAATATAGAGGTGTATACAAAATTGACACGCACGGTGGCAAAAGAAAGTATACAGCCTTATGTCAAAGAAACGGAACAGTCAACGTATGGCGTGACAATAACCGTGATGGTACTCCTGATTGTGTAGGACCTCTAGCAAATGGAATGTTTGGTATCAACATTCACAGGCAGTGGGGATCTGATGAGCGTGAATACACAGGAGGCGTATCTGCAGGTTGTCAAGTATTTCAAAGCAGTCGACACTTCTATCAGTTTATGGATACGTGTAATAAGGCAGCAGATAGTTGGGGTAACGCGTTTACGTATACGCTAGTTATGGAAGCAGATCTAGAACCTACCGGCGTGTGCTAAAGATTACGAATAATGGTCATCATTTCAGGACTTCCGTGAATATACCACGCGTCTTCTGAAGCGTCTAAAAATACTGCCTCATTATCAATGAGGTCATCCAGCACAGCAAATACTTCTTCCTCTTCAGCTTCCAATTGATCTGGGTAGCTTGCAAGAAACAACTCATTAACACTGTCGACAAGATCAGAACCGTTGATTCCTGGATCTTCTTCAATTACCTGTAAGGATAAGTCTTCGATATTCTGGTATCTCATCTTCATGTAGCCTTCTTTAATCAGATTTCTTAACTGCTGCTTAGTGATTCTCATGTATCTAGATTTTAGTCATACATCGGAGATGTACGTTTTACCGGCTTATTTTTCTTCCGAAGCTTGGCACCGCCGGCATCTAGGACATCCATGATATCCATTATGCTTGTATTGTATTGAGCCGCTTGCTCAGCACTTACTGTGGTTTGTGCATTGCCCATGGGAAAACCTTGAGGCCCCTCAACATCTTCGATGTCTAGCGCTACAATTACGCCGCCTCTTTTTCTAGGCTGATACACTAAGTACTCAAGGTCTCTAGCTAGAATCATGTTGAGGCCGCCACCTATAGCTTTAAGCTCATGCTTATCAGGTGAAGCTTCAAGTTCTTGTTGATCTTTATTGGCTGTGGCATCATACCATGCATCTTCCAGGTCTGCTATAAACTCTTTGGTTTTCTGCTTATCAAAGTCTGGGTGCTCGATATACTTCATGTTGCCTCTAAATTCATCAAGTACGAGGTCTAGATCTTCGGTATTAATGTCAGGATCAGCCAAGGCTCCTTTAATATCACCTGCATGCGCAAAGTTAGCCAGCTTATTTTCAAGCTCAGGGTCCGGACCGCCACGAACGAACTCAATCATCTCTTGCTCAACAAGAACAGACTCTTTTAAAATTTTCTTAAGGTAGTGGCGTGTACTAGAAGTATTCTCATCTAGATCAACTATAGTCAAGTGATCACGTATAGACTCTAAGTCTTCTTCGTAGGGAGCCCATCCTTCACCGGTATCGTCAAGTCTATCTTCGTATACACCGACAACTAGATCGTAAAAGTCATCATCGAGCATGCTCAAAGCTTCGTCAGGTGGCATTATGTCTTTAATAATCATGGCAACATCGAAATTGATGTCCTTTTCAGCTAAACCGTATTCAGAAATAATATTTCTAATTGTTGACTTTTTTATCTTCATATGACTAATTTCCTTAAAGCATTACAGTTTAAATATATACGCAGATCGATAATTGTTCTACCAGACACATCACTATTTAGTCTTCCTCATCCAGAGACTTTTTGCTCCAGTTTGACTTGGGCATAAGTTTCTCTATGCGAAAATTTAGTACCTTCATTCCGTTAACTGTAGGTTGACCTAAATCATCTGTGCCTAGCGTCTTTACAACTGTTCTCTTGTTCTTGAACTTGCCTGTCATGATAACATCACCGACTTCAAGGTCTAGGGCCAAGACTTCACTAATTATTTTTCGTAGCTGTTTTTTTGTCATCTTCATGTAATCTTATCCGAGCCGCTTGAGTACCCAGTC
>Ga0181412_1000046_pt1 | contig 43797 bp, 69 predicted proteins | sample 35SPOviralmetaG_FD_130113 | JGI IMG/M metagenome (GOLD analysis project Ga0181412, IMG submission 130113) | Marine viral communities from the oligotrophic San Pedro Time Series (SPOT) site, San Pedro Channel, CA, USA - 35 SPOT_SRF_2012-08-15 | ecosystem: Environmental > Aquatic > Marine > Strait... | reverse complement strand
TACGTGCAGAGCTAATGGATAACTATGAACGCTTTGGCACTACTAATTATATACTAGCTGATGATACACTAAACGATAGGGAAAGCAAGCTAGAAATGTTAGGAGATGTTGTTCAGAGCCTACCTTTTGAACCAAACTTTGCTTGCTTTATACGTATGGATCTAACAATTGCGAAACCACAACAGCTTAAACTACTCAGTAGAGCTAGGGTATGGAATCATTTTTATGGTGTAGAAACATTTAACGATGACGCAGGTAAAGCAGTAGCCAAAGGTATGCCGTCTAAGCGTATCAAACAAGGTCTAATGGATATGCGTGAGCATATGATGGGTGAGCTTGGGTTATACAGAGGCAGTTGTGGAATGATTGCAGGGTTACCACATGAAACTCCAGACAGTTGGCAACGTTCAGAAGATTGGCTTAGAGAAAATTGGGGAGACCAAAATTGGGATTGGTGGCCTCTAGAGATTAGCTTAGATACCAATACAGCAACCACTAGCGTTTTTTCAAAAGAATGGCGTCAGCATGGTTATAGAGAAATAACCGATCCTGTGCGTCTAGCAGAAATACATAGTTACTATGATAGAGAAGCAGGAGGAACCCAACATAAGTTTGATAACAAAAGTTTATATTGGGAAGCTGATTGGGCTGACATAGGACAAGCAAGCAAATTTGTAAAAGAATGGCAAGATGGTGACTTTTGTAGGAATGAACAGTTAGTTAGTAGTTTTCAGTTGTTAAACTATCTTCCTTTTGTTAAAAGCACCAAAGAACTATTAGAATTAAAGCTACGTCCTATGATGTGGAATATTCATAATGGACAACAGCATAATGAAATAGTTGTACCTTATATAAGACGTAAACTTGAAGGAATTCAATCACTTGAAGCACTTAAACAAAACGGAGCAGGACCAGGCTTTTTAGATCTAGCTAGGAACAAGCATTTTGAAATGTGTACTCATAACAGACGCCTTAGCGATCTGTGGGCATCAATTAACTAGACTGTTATATACTTGTGACCACATAGGGTCTTGATCGCCCCAACTGCGGGCAGTAACACACCATCTATCTTTATCAGATATCATATCAACATTGTGCGGAACGTTAGTTCTACATACAGTAACTACTTTATGACTAAGACAGTGTTCGCTATCACGTTCTAGTAGTTCACAAGGTGTTTCCTGATAAGTCATTGAGCCTGCATCTGGGCTACTAGATTCTAGCCCAGGGAAAGGTAGTTGTCCTTTAGCCGCTTGGCTAGCTTGATCCATGTTTTCAGGATCCCACCAGGGCTTGTACCACACCATAGGATTATTATCTTCCTCTAGTACCCAGTTGTAGCTTAAAGTTACAGGAAGATTTAATCCCTCTTGTGGATCTACATCTATATGAGCACCAGGGTGTTGATATCCTGCTTTCCTATGAAATACAAGTACACCGGTAATGTTACATTCAAAATAGTTGTTAAGTAATGCAGTAAACTCATTTGTAAGTAATAATTTATGATCGCATTGCCAAACAGTTGCTCCGCCTGTGGCTATTTGTATAAACTCAGGGTGATTGCGTAGATATTCTCGAGGGTCTACACTAAATGCATTTTCAACACTTAGATCTGTTTCTACCCAATTACGCATTGTCTATTGCTGCTTGAAACATTTTGTAGGGTATTGTGCATACCCAAAAGTAAATTGGCCAAAATATTAAATTGCCAATTATAACATCAATCATTTTTCTCTCCGGCATAATAACATGCTAGTTGAATTTTGTAATAAGGATTGTTTTCAAACTTTTTCCAATTCTTTGCGGCAATTAGTTCGCTACATTCTGTTAATGGCATTGGTTGTTGCTGTACATATTGATTACCAATGTACTTCCACTCTCCTTCTGCTGTTTGTCCCCATAGAGAAACTACTAATACTACTAAGTCTGTTACATTCATTTTTTCCTACTTTCTAATACTTCTTTGCATTTGTCAGTTGCATAAGTTTTAAACCATCTAGGAGCAATCGCATGTAATGCTACAGCATATGCTGCCTTTTCTAGTTGCCATGACACCCACATTGCATGCTTGAAGTGTTGCCAACGGGTTTCACCTACATCTTCTAAATGTGCCTTACACTGTTTACTAAACATTAAAAGTCAACCTCTCTACCTTTGTGTTCCCATGTGCCAAAGCGTGTAGGCTCAGCACCAGTTGGTCCACCAAATTCTTTAGGCTGTACGATCCATGGTTGTAGTTTGTCAACAGCTTCATCCCATGTAGCCCAATTCATAATACATCTAGCACTAATAGCCCAACGCTCTTGTTGGCCCATGTCTACGTTGTGTAGTACATTTGTTCTAACCATTACAAGTTTGTCGTGTCCTATTGTGCATCTATCTATTTCTTTACATTCGCTCACAGGTATTTCATCATAGTGTACAGCGTCAGTAAATTTCTTTAGTTCTATTTTTGCAGTGTCTAGAGGCTCGTGCCATGTCATAGCACTATCATCGCCTTCATCTAGTATCCAGTTGTAGCTACTAACTACAGGGTAAAAGTCGTTGACATCCATGCTATCGCTAGAATTAGTTGCATGAAATCCGTTTTCATATTCTACACCCTCTACCCTACTAGGGCTATTGTTAGGGGCTACGTCTATATGTGCGCCAGCGTGTTGATAACCTGGAGCTCTCCAAAATATAAGTGCGCCAGTCACGTCTAAAAATGGGCATGTTTCTTTTACATAGTCTACCCATGTTTGGCTGAATATTTCATCTTTACCAAAAGTCCAAATACCCCCGTGTCCTTCTATGAATACGTCAGCTCTATCTGTGTTGTCAAAGCAGTGCTTCTTAACATCAATATTAATTGCATCTTTGGTATCGATATCAAGTCTTACCCAGTTTTTCATTGTACAATCCTATCTTTTAATGTTTTAGTATAGTCGTCCCATGACCAGTGCCATAAAAATCTTGCACTAATCAACCAACGTTCATTACTACCCATATCTACAGTATGAGGAACATCTGTGCGTACAAGTGTAGGAGTTTGCCCTATGCACAACCTATCTATTTCTGTCAATTGTTCTAGTGGCCATTCCATGTTTTGATCTGTTTCACTTCTTTTGGTATTTGTACCTTCTACATTAGGCATTTCATACCAAGTCATCTCAGCATCATCCGGATCAACTGTCCAATTTAACCCTGCACCATACAGTTCTCCTGTTTGTCCAAGATCAACATGGGCCCCTGGATGTTGATAATGTGGAGCTCTGTAAAATATTTGTGCTAGATCTACTTTTATACTTAGATCATTAAGAAAGTCCTGTTTAAATATAGTATCAGGATTTAATGTCCATACGCCTGCTTTTCCTTCTATATAAAGTGCATGTTCGCCTTCGCGGTATGGGTCGCTGAGGATATAATCTTTTAGATTAATCTTTAGAGCATCTGTTACATCTAAGTTTATTCTATGCCAATTCGGTCGGTTCATTAATCCATTCAACTTTATCTACGTCCCAGCAATCATCAAAATTTACTTTGAATGTAATATCTGTTACGGTATCTAGAAGTTGAACAAGACGATTCTCGATATCTCGCACTTCAATCAAACCAATACTTTCGTAATCTCCTGGAACACCTTTATGTGCTTGTCCTGGTTGTACATTTTTATCTTGTACAGCAAGACCAGAATCTTTGTCTACAAATGTTGTTACTTTAAAGCGACAGGCCCAACTTTCACCTGCAGGTATATCTTCAATCTTCATTGTTCCTCCTATATACATACTTATCTTTGGAAAAAAACAAGGATAAATATCTGAGTACACTTCGTACACAAAAGGAGAACTCCAATGACATTACGAAACATATCGCTTAACCTCGAAGTTGGGCAAACAATTCTTGTGGGACAAAACGATTCACCAGCAAAGATTACCAAGATAGAATTTCACGAAAAGTCAGGCCAGGTATCATTAAATACCACCAAAGGTCCAAGGAGTGCTCTTACGTTTAAATTGTGTGAGCAACAGAATAATCATTACGAGACTCCTGCTGACAAATACCGCTAAATAACTGTATGCGAGTACAAGACTTATTACAGCTAGAAGCGGATATTGAAGAGTGGGCTGCAACACGTAGTCTATGTAAAAGTTCCAAGCCAGATCATGCTATTGGAGCAAGTGCCCTTGCATCTTGCAAAGCACAAGGCTATCGTGCAAGACAGACAGGCAAGACTCAAAAAGTAGGTAAAAAACGTGTAAAACTCGGGGGCAAAAAACTAAAGTCCAAAGATTATGGTGGACCAATTAGTCCGACTGCAACGGGCTGATTATGTTAGCTCCCGGCAAAATACTCGTAGCACACCCTAAACTTGAAAGCGGATTATTTGGAAAGAGTGTTATAATTCTAACCGAACACCATGATAGTGGTACTGTTGGATTTATAGTAAACAAACCTTGTCAAATTGATCTAAACAAAATAATGAGAGATAGAGGAATTGAATGGCCTAGTGCTGATGTTCTATATCAAGGAGGACCTCTTAATACTTCTGCTCTTGTAATGATTCATACAGATGACTTTAGCTCTACTAACACTATGTATCTACCTGGAGGGTTTGCAGTAAGTAGTGACGAGCTTATGATCGAAAAAATAGCAATGGACAACAAACCAAATGCATTTAGATTCCTAACAGGTATATGCAGTTGGGCACCAGGACAATTAAATCACGAAATAAAAAAACAAAAACAATGGTTGACAGCTACACCGAATGATGCTATGCTATTTAATAGTACGGGATTAAAGCAGTGGAGAAGAGCTCTAAACCTAGTAGCATCAGAGACCACTGCACAATATTTCTAGATTGGAAAATAAAATGCGACTGTCAAATAGAGTACTAATTACTTTACTTACTATCTTTTATTCCTCACTATCATTTTCTTTTGTTGCACAAGCCCATGAAGATCCATTGGAAATGCCTTGGCCCAAAGGAGAAAAGGTTCCTTGTCGTTGTGATATTCTCGCAATGCCATATGAGCTATGCTTAAAAGGTATTGGTGCAGAAGAATGCTTTAAAGTAGTAAAAGAAGAAGGTAAATCTAAAAAGAAACAATGTCCAAATATAAAAGCAAACGGTAGAGAGTTGCATTGGCAGGACAACGTCAATGACTTTGCGACATCTAGTTGTGCGTTTAAAGTTTCAGAAGAGGAAGAAGCCGATCCTAGTGTTCCAGGAATGAGTAACCCTGTAATTTATCCTGTAGTGATACCTTGTCATGAACTAGGAACGTGGCTTGAAAATATGCAGAATGATTTTCAGCTTTATCCTTTTGCACAAGGAAATGCAGTAGTGCGTCACGGACAAACATTTGAATTTGCAAAGCCAGAAATGTTAATGATGGTAAACCCTTTGAATAAGAATTATGCAATGTTAGGTGTTTTTCCAAACGGTTACGCATGTCTACTTGCCAGCGGAGACGGGTTCGAAATGCTCGTTAAACCGTAAGTTAACGCAAACAACATACACTAATATAAATAGAAGACACAGGGAGTAGTACATGTCTATAAGCCCAATTTCTATTCACAATTATGTGGCAGAGACACTTAGTCTAACAAAGCTTCACGAGCATACACTTCCAAAAACAACAGAACAAGCAATAAAAGATTTTAGAGAGCATCAGCGTGTTCACAACGGTGCTTGGCATCTTGGTAATAAATTAGATATTATGGTTTGAAATGAGTGATGTACTATTATTAAACGCAGACGCACAGCCTACTAGTTACATTCCCCTTTCAGTTATCAATTGGAAAGAAGCAATTACTTATGTATGGATGGACAAGGTAGTTGTACTTGATTGGTACGATGATTGGATGGTAAGCAGTCCTAGTTGGGAAACAAAAGTTCCTGCGGTAGTTATGCTGAAAGAAATGCAACGACGGCGTGGCCGTCCAAGATTCTCAAAAACTAATCTTTACATCCGCGACTTATACACTTGCCAATACTGCAACACTACCCACACAAGAAAAGAACTAACCATGGACCATGTCATTCCGTTGAGCCTAGGCGGTAAAACTAAATGGGATAATATGGTTGCCGCTTGTAGTCCATGTAATACCCTCAAAGGTAATAAAACACGTATGAAGCCTAAAAATAAACCATACACCCCAACTTATTATGATCTAGTTGCAAAAAGAAAACAATTAGATATGCCAATTAAACATGAAGCATGGAGAACTTATATATGAGTAGATTTATAGCCGCAATGGATCACAGTGGTGGTTCAACAGGAGGAGTACTAGAACGATACGGACAAGCGTATACTGAAGAAGATAAAATGGATAAAGTACATGATATGCGTTTGCGTATGGTAAGCTCTCCAGACTTTAATAATGATAGTATATGGGCGGCTATTTTGTATCGTGACACAGTTGATAGAGGTATGGTTCCTATTCTTAGACAAAAAGGTATTCACCCTTATCTAAAAATAGACAGTGGCTGTGCAGATGACGGTACACTTAAAGACTTTGATACTAATGAAATACTTACATATGCAGTTGCCAAAGGCTGTGTAGGTACTAAGATGCGTAGTATTGTTAAGACTCAAGAAATAGTAGACAGTGTATTGGATCAGCAGTTTGAGCTAGCTAAAAAAATACATGCATGGGAACTTATGCCAATAGTAGAGCCTGAAGTTCCAATAGAACATGAACACAAGCAAGGACTAGAGATAGCCTTGCTACACGGACTTAAGAAACGTTTAGATGAATTTGATGGTAAATGTATTCTTAAATTAACGCTACCTGAACAACCAAATATGTATAAAGACCTTATAGGACATAAAAGTGTACATGCAGTTGTTGGTCTAAGTGGAGGATACTCTACTGAGGAAGCATGTCGTCGACTTGCACAAAATGATAATATGACTGCAAGTTTTAGTAGAGCCCTAAGTGAAGGTTTGTTTCATCATCAAACAGATGTAGAATTTGATATGACTCTGAGCATGAACATAAAGGATATAACAGAAGCGAGTACATAAGTGACAACAAAAGTTGGAATAAATGGTTTTGGAAGGATAGGTCGTTGCCTAGCCCGAATCATCACAGACGAAAGAGACGACCTTGAACTAGTTAGAATAAACGCCACAGGCGATGAACATGTAAACAATCATTTGTTAAATTTTGATAGTGTGCATGGCAGATGGAAGGGCAAACTAAAAGACACTACAACATACTCACACACAAGGGATATTAATCTATTAAATTGGAAAGGTGTTGATGTTTTGTTAGAATGCACAGGGCAGTTTAGAGATGGGAATCAATCTAGTGTACATCTTCAAAACGGTGCAAAGACTGTTCTCATAAGTTCGCCGGGAAAGAATGTAGACCGTACAGTTGTTTATGGTGTTAATCATAATGATATATCAGTAAAAGATAGTATCATTAGTAGTGCAAGTTGCACAACAAACTGCCTTGCCCCAATTGTAAAAGTTTTAAATGATAGTTTAGGAATCATACGTGGTTCAATGACTACAATTCATAGCTACACAGGCGACCAAGCTACAATCGATAGGAGGCATGATGATTTATATCGTGCTAGGGCGGCCGCAATGAGTATGATACCAACTACAACAGGAGCCGCTAAGGCTCTTAAGTCGGTACTACCTGAAATGGAAGGGAAAATTATTGGAAGTGCTATAAGAGTACCTACACCGAATGTAAGTTGTATTGACTTACACTTTTATAGCGAAGCAGATGTTGATGTTGATACAGTAAATGATATTGTAAAAACAGCAAGCGAAAATGAAATGAAAGGAATTATTGGTTTTGAAACTAGACCATTAGTAAGCATGGACTTTAATACTACAAACGAAAGTTGTATCTTTGCAGCCGACAGTACACTTGTTTGTGGGAAGTTAGTTAGAGTATTATGCTGGTACGACAACGAATGGGCATTCAGTAATAGAATGGCCGATACAGCTTCTCATATAGGATTAATAAATGAATATTAATATAACGACACACCCGACAGGTAGAAGTCCGGAGAACAAATACTTTTTTGGACATCGTACTGAAGCATTAGATCTTACTAGGCCTAAGTATAATAAGATTGGTAATGAGCAAGACTTTAAAGACTTCCATAACGATATGTATGAATTAGAATACAATCATAATCTTGTGTTTTATACTTGCGGCCTTTGTTTTAGAGTAGAAACAAATGACGACAGGCATGCACAATTTGTACGCAATATGTTTCCTGTGGTTGATAACCCATTACAATATACAGCTGACTGGACAATACTACATAACACAGACATTGAAATGTCAAAGCCTAAAATACACGTACATCTAGACGAACATGTAATGCTAATTGCAGGCACTACGTTCTTAGGAGAAATTAAGAAAGGCGTGTTTGGTATTGTAAGTTTTGAATTACCAGAACATAAAGTACTTCCTATGCATTGTAGTGCATTTACTTACAAGGACAGTACTAATCTTATGTTTGGTCTTAGTGGCACTGGTAAAACTACATTGTCTAGCGATCCTGATTACAAACTAATTGGTGATGACGAAATAGCATGGAACTACGAAGGCGTTAATATGATAGAAACAGGGTGTTATGCTAAGAGCGAAGGGCTAACACCTGAAACACATCCAACTATTTTTAATGCAGTAGAGCTAGCAAGGTCAAACAATTGTTTGGTTGAAGAAAATCCAGGCGCCGCTAATGCTAGGCTAAGTTATCCTTTAAACCTTGTTGAAAATGCATATGACACAACAGATTTTGATCACCCTACTAACATTTTCTTTTTAACAATGGATGCCAAAGGCATGTTTCCACCTATTAGTAAAATAAGCGGCAACACAGTGCGTAGGTTTTTTGAAACAGGATACACTAGTCAAATGCCAGGAACAGAAGCAGGAACAAACGAAATCAAACCTTTGTTTAGTCCTTGCTATGGTTCGCCCTTTATGCCTAGGGCAGTTTCTGAATATAGCGATTTATTAATGGATAAAATAGACACACATAAAGCTAATGTCTATCTAGTTAACACAGGTATGGACAAAGACGGAGCAAGGTTTCCGTTAGAGTTTACTAGACAATGTGTTAAAGATGCTATTGTTACAGGAAGAGCTGATAACAGTGAGCAAGTACTACAAACTTTGGAAGGATTATTGAATTGAAGTACGTAATTGATATTGATGGCACCATCTGTAAAGAAGTAATTATACCTGACAGCGGTGGCAAAAAAGACTATGCTAATCATATACCAATGCCAGATCGTATTGCAAAAGTAAATGCACTATTTGACGCAGGACACACAATTAAATATATGACAGCTAGAGGTTGTGTTAGTGGAGTAGACTATTACAATCTAACAAATAACCAATTAGTAAAATGGGGTGCAAAGTTCCATGAACTAAGCGTAGGTGAAAAAGAGAACTACGATATTTGGATAGATGACAAAGCGTTTTGGAGTGAAAACTTCTTTCGTGAAACTGGCGAAAGTTATGAGTGATGTGGTATGTGATAATATTTTTTGCTGCTTTGAACGCAGACGGATCTCAGCCAATGTATGTGTTTACTAAACCAACATTTGAAACAGAAGCACAGTGTAGGTTTACACTAACAGATAAAAAAAGTGTAGAGAGTTATACAATGAAACTTGTAGAAGCGTACAAAGGAACACTACCAGGACCTATTAGAGGTGTTAACTGTATTCCTCAAAAGTTGTTTGAAGAACTTAAAGAAATAAAAGGTGAAGGAGATAGAGGAATTACTATATGATAGAACACCTAAAGAAATACATAGGATTATACCTATTAGGAATGATTGCTTTAGCAATCTATTTTGATGCAGCAGATGATAGCTATCCAGTATGGGTATGGTGGTTGCTAATTCCTGTAGTACTATGGAAGACGCCGCCATTTAATATAGGTGATTGGTTCTGGGGTAAAGTAGCAGGCTTTTGGGAATGGGTACTAACACCCTTAATAAATCAATTAAAAAAATTGCCTTGGTGGGCTAGGACTATATTTGCAGTAGTTCTTTTGTACTGCTTCGAACAATACTTCCTAGCACCACTAGGCTATACCATGTTACCATGGCGCATGGATTTTAGTTAACGTTTAGATAATATAAAGTTTATTCTGTTCTCATGCATTTTGCGGATGGCACGTTTAAAGCACCAGAGCATGTAAGTATTCATAACACCTCTCCCTTGCGGTTAAAGTGCGTTCCTTCGCTAGTGCTACTTCCGTCCCTTTATGGGATGAACGTATAGTATTTAGTTGGCTCTGGGGGAAGGACTCGAACCTCCACGGTAAATACTTTGCGAGTTACTTACCACACGGTTAACAGCCGTGCGTGTCTACCATTTCACCACCCCAGATCATTCTTATATCTTGTTGATCTTTTCTAGTGCAGGTATCATACGTGTAATACCAATACCTCCGCCTACTCTTTGAAAAAAGTCAAACTCTAAAAACTTTTCAAGCTCTGCTTCTACACGTTCTTTGCCAAATAGTTTGTATAGTAATTCGCTATACTCTCCATCTACAATACTATGGAATGTATCACGCATCATATCAACATCGCATGAGCGTTCTGCTGATCCAATAGTTTCCATACCGCCTAGTATAACATCCATTTTCTTTGCTGTATTGCCATCATCGTTTCTAGCCATGTTCCAGAAAGGTGATGTTAGCTCTGGAAAGTTTGTAATCAAACAACTACCAAAGTTCATCTCCATTGCTAGTTCGTGACTTGCATCCATTTCAGTGTCTGCACTTATACCCCAATGCTGTTGCCATTCTCTATATGTTTTTTCTGTTAGTGCATCAAAGCCCAAGTACTCACATAGTTCATACTCCATTGCTTTAAGATCATCAACACTACCTGGCATTTCAAATTCAAACATTGGAAATATTATATCGTGTCTACCCGGAATAGCGTTTGGTTCTTGTCTATAGGAAGTGGAGACACAAAAAAACCCCTTACTATCGGGGCTACTTAATAATTCATGTTCTAGCCACATCTGGCCTGTTTGCGGCAATGGCCAAACTTGGCCTGCGTAATTATATGTTGCTACATTAAATGGATCTTCGCATGCGGCTAGTATACTAAGCCTATTCTGCGTATGGACTTCTAAAAATCCTTTGTCCAAAAAAAATGACCTTAAAAGGTCAACGGTGTTTGTAAACTTCTTCGGCGATATTAGTTGCGTCATTTTCTTTTCCTTTTAGTAAATTCAACCTAAAAAAAATTTGCTCAAAAAAAATTGAGCCTATTTCTTCATCTGTTTATTTATCTTCTTCGTACAGGCTTAGCGTTTTTCTTTTCCTCAGCGGCTCGCTGTGCGTCTTTTATTTTATCTTTTTCAATTTGATCTTTAAGTACAGTGCCTGCCCACAATCCTACTCCATAGACAAGGATTACAAGAACTGATACAAAAATTAAAAGTGAAATAGGTGTCCATTGTTCTATCATTTTTTAGGAGCACAATCTGTTGTAAAACCTTGTAGACCATGTACGTAATTGTATAAAGTAAACCAGTCACGTTCACGCATTTTGTTGTAGTCATCACAAGGAAATAATAAACTTAAATTAAACACAATACCAATCTGATTATGTGTTACTAATTTTGCAAGAGTCATTGCTTTTCCGTGGGTACATCTTCCTAAATGAAATCCACACAAGTAATATTTGTCATAGTGGGTTGGTATATCTTGTATGAAAGGGAATATTTTATCTTGTGTTGTATCCATCTCCTCCATTATTTCACGTCCATCTGCAACATGAATAATATCAAAACGGGATCTTATTAATTTAAGTGTTTGATTTAGATAAACGCCAAACGCTTTTGTTTCATCTGCAAGATGAGGGAAGTCTTGAGCATCATGAGGTAAAGGTTCCTTCCATGCATCACATACTACTAAACATTCTGTTGCCACAATAATACTCCTACATTAATATTTACCTTAAATACACTGATGATAGACAAGGATCCATTTGAACAGGTTCTACGGGACCTAAAACAGCAAGGTAGGTACAGAGTGTTTAACGATATACTTCGTGAACGCGGTGACTTTCCTAAATCAATTTGGTACGGGCCTTATGCAATAAAAAATATTGTAAACTGGTGTAGTAATGATTACCTCGGTATGGGTCAGAATAAAGTCGTCATTGATGCAATGCATACTGCCTTAGATCAAACAGGAAGTGGATCAGGTGGTACGCGAAACATTGGCGGTACTTCGCACTACCATGTAGCACTAGAGCATGAGCTTGCAAAATTGCATGGTACTTCAAGTGCTTTATTGTATACAAGTGCATATGTTGCCAATGAGTGGACACTGGTTGCTCTAAGCAAAATCATTCCCAACATTATGTTTTTAAGTGACGACATGAACCATGCCAGCCTGATAGAAGGTATAAGACATAGTGGTGCTCCTAAGGCAAGATGGAAGCACAATGATCTGAGCGACTTAGAAGAAAAATTGCAAGATTGCGTAGCTAACGATATGATACCATGTATTGTATTTGAATCTGTGTATAGCATGGATGGTGACGTAAGTCCAATTAAAGGTGTTTGCGAGCTAGCCGAAAAGTATAGGGCCATAACATATCTAGACGAAGTACATGCTGTAGGCTTGTACGGGGAATCAGGGGCCGGTAAGCTAGAAGAAGTCGGACAAGAAGGTGTAGTTGATATAGTCAACGGAACTTTAGGCAAAGCGTTTGGAGTACAAGGCGGTTACATAGCTGGTGAAGGGATTGTCATAGACGCAATCAGATCAGTAGCTAGTGGATTTATATTCACTACCAGCATGAGTCCTGTGATTTGTGCTGGTGCCTTAGCTTCAATTAAATATTTAAAGGATCATAATGAGTTGCGTGTTCAACATCAAGAACGTGCATCTAAGTTAAAGTCTATGTTAGCAGAAGTTGACATAGAAGTGCTAGATGTTGCAAGCACACACATAGTTCCTGTAATGATAAGAGATGCAAAGCGTTGCAAAGAAATTAGTGACGAGTTGCTTAATGAATATGGGATTTATATACAACCCATTAACTACCCAACTGTTCCAGAAGGAACAGAAAGGTTAAGGATCGCACCAACTCCTTTGCACACTGACGCTATGATGAGCGATTTAGTAGACGCATTGGTTAAGGTTATAAAGTGACCGCAGAAAGGAACAACATGGACTTAATTAAAAAATATCTTTATCAAGGGTTTGGATTCTTTTGTGTAGGAATGGCCTACATCGGTTTCGTTACTCCAGGAATACCATTTAGTATTTTTCTAGTAATGGCTGCTTGGGCATTTGCTAAGAGTTCTCCACGGATGCATGCATGGTTATACAACCATCCATGGTTTGGAGAGTTCCTAACAAATTGGACCACAAAGAAAGTTTTTCCAACATGGGCAAAATATGCTATGATAATTGTAATGTCAAGTACATTAGCATTTACATGGTTTACTACAGGCAATATCAAGGCAGTTCTTTACTCAGGCATTTTTATGTTAGGCGTAGCAATATGGTCTTGGAGGTATCCGGGGTCGGTTAACGAGTACAATCGCAGAGTAGAATCAAAGGAGAGGATTGCGTGGCTAAGGTAGAATTTGATGATCCACAAATATGGACAGTTGAAGAATTATTAGAATCAGAAAGAAAAGGAATAGCAGAACTAATTGAAGATTTGGCTAAAGAAGAACATCCAGATGTTGCAGAAATACAGAAATTAGTAACAGTTGCAGGATATATAGAGGACCGTCTTTCAGGAAAATACACTTGACATGTGCTAAATACTATGCTATATTAATAGCGTACACACAGACACATAGGAGAATATAATGACTGTAGACACTAAGTACGGTGCTGACATTTTAAAGCAGACCCAAGCAATGGCAGAAATGGTAAAAGACATGATGCCAAAAATCAACACAAACAAAAATGGATATGAAATCCGATCTAAGATCTTACAAATTGCAAAAGATCAAGAACACTTTGAGTATAATGCAAAGTTTGCAGGCTGGCAACAGACTTCACACGTAGATTCGGAGACTAACGAAATAGTAACAACTGTAGAGATGCCACCTATTCCAGGTGTTGACTCTATTTTAGAAACTGCTAATAAGTTCTATGATTTCGTTAACGATAAAAAGTAACTAATATAAAGAGAATATAATATAAAGGGACATAGTCCTTACAACATATAGATAGTTAGCAACCCCCGGCACAGGAAACTATGTCGGGGGTTAATCGTTTTACGCTACTCTTCTTTAGTTGTTCGTTTTTGTAGTGCATTAAGTAATAAACCATATGCAGGTAGGAATACAATTAATCCTACTACAATTTTTGTTAGTGTATTATTAAACGCTACGTCTGCAACCCATGGTGCAGGATAAAACGCTGTGTAAAAGAATGCGTAAGTATCAATGATGTTAGCGGCAACAGTCGAAACTGCAGGGGCTATCCACCAAGCTGACATTCTTTCACGAATGTGTTGGAATACGTATACGTCAAGCATAGTACCAATTGCATAAGCAGTACCACTAGCTAAACCTACACGATATGCATGTTCATCACCTAGTGCTAATAATACAAGCACAGAAGCAACAATCGCAGGAATAATTGCCATTGCAACAACAGCTCGTCCTGCTTCTTTGCCAACTAGTCTAACTGTAAGGTCAGTAGCTACTACAACAATAGGAAAAGTAAACGCCGCTGCTGCTAACGGAAACTCTCCAAACAATGGTAGGTCTGCTCCTGGAAATACATTAAATCTAATTGTAACAAGGTAGTTGCTGAGTGCAATTACCGCGGTGTGTAATATGACTAGGTTACGTACCAACGTCATATTAACGTCTTTGAATATATTACTAAACATGAAATTCCTTTCTATATATTGTCGACTGGGTATTTAAGTCTAGGTGTGTAACATTAAAGTAGTACTGAATGATGATAATCAACCAGATTAAATACACTACTGACGAAAGCTTATGTCAGTTAACAAAGGAGGTATCCATTATGGAAATCTTAAATAAAATAAGAGGATGGGCAGGTGCTATCACAGAAGTAGGTATTTCACTTATTTCTTTAGCAGTTGTACTGGAAGTTCTCTTCAACGGCCAAAACATTCCGTTCTGGCCAAACATCAACGTTGTTAGCAATATCACTGCAATGATCTCAGGATTGTCTGCACAAGGTCTTGTTGGCTTAGTTGCTGTCTGGGTGTTATATCATATCTACAATCGCAAAGCGTAAAATTTTATAACACTTTTTGAGTGGCAGAGCCTTCTTGGCGGAGAGTTCTGTCACTCTTTTTTATTTGTTTATTTGGTCAGCCATTCCGTGATTAACATCTGCATGCCCTTGCTCGTCAGCTCTTACTTTTTTAATTACATCACTTAACTTTGCAGTTTTTTTCAATCCGTAATAATCTATTGCAATTTGCGGAGCAGGAATATTTTCAACCTTGCTACTTTTTATTTCATCTAGATATTGTGTGTATGAAATAACAGCTTGATCTTCAAAGTATCCTATCATCCTGTGTGCAGTGCCTGGAAAGAAAATGTATAAAACTAGATAGAAGTGCCAAAAAACAAGCTGAGCAAATGCAATTAATAATCTTTCAAAGATATTTGGTTTTGCAATTTCAATGAAGATCATTAAATGCATTCGTTCGTTTTCAGCTTCGTCTAGTAAAGTCTTAATCCAGCCTCGCTCATCAGGTTGCATCTTTCTTAGGCTACGTAAGTGATTCCACATGCCTGCTACCATACCTGGTACTCCGGCAACAGTTTCAAGTACTACTGCTCTGTGTCCATAACGCTTTGCAAAAAAAGTATCTGCAAACCATCTAAACATCATTGTAAGCCTAAACGCTATACTATCGGCGATGTCAACTCTTTTTATCATCTAGCCAATCTGATTCTTCGTCAGTGTACGGCCACATTAGTGTGTGCCTCTATAAATTTGGCCACCTGATGCAATGTGTTTAATATCGCAACGGCTGATGCCCATGTCGTTAAGTTCATAATCACTTAATTTAATAAGTTCATTGTAAACTTTACGATCAAACTTTGGTTTAAACTTTGATACAAAGTTATTTAAAATAGCAAACATTAGTCTTTCCTTCCTTTGAAATAATGCTTAGATGGTTCGTAAGGATTCGTTAGCTCCTTCCAAAAGCTTTTTAATACTTTCCACATGGCTAAGTTGTAAGTTGTGCTAGAGACAACCACATGCAACTAAAAATAATAATGCCAAGTCCGCCCATTAGGACTGCTTCACAAAATTCTCCAGTGCATCTGCTGTGTAGATCTTTAATTTTATTAATCATAGTCTTCGTTCCTGTGTGTGTTGATTACCTCTCATAGTAAAAAGCATACCCCTTCCGTATGAATCAGTAATCATTAATGTTGTTAATAACATCAAGCAGACCCCTGCTCGATAAAAGTTATAGTTGTCCTAAGAACGCTCCGAAATTATTCTAGCTTGTTCTTCGTACAACCTTTTAGCTGCTTGGTATTGTCCTTGACGAGCAAGTTCAGCTGCCGCTCTAGCATAGCTAGCACTTTCTGCTGCTCTCATCAACGCATTACCCATAGCTTTGAATGGAGTTAATAATACCATTATACCCATCCTCTCAAATTATTATTTGATTGTGGTGGTCTTTCACCACTAGTCCTGACCATATGATCATACGCGAAACGCCAATCGCTTCCGTACTCTGTTTTTGCCCATGTTAGGTAACTGTTGTGGTCACTGGATGTCTTAGATCCAAACAGTTGCCGTAGGACTTTAGTCACATTTCTCATTGTGAATCTCCTAGTTTAAAAATGTTGGATGCTTAAGGAAAGCAATACCCCGAGTCTTTTCTCGGCGTCAATGTCGCTTTGGACATCGTCAATTGCTGTTTTAGGAGTGCTTTCAACTCCCATAGTCTATCCTATGTGTCTGTGTGTGGTTACATTTACTGTAACGCTTTTATTTATCATCGAGAAGCTATAAAACGTACAGTTTAGAGCGGATAAACCACGATTTTACCATTTTTTTTGCAAATACCTACTATGCACGATATGCATACCGTGTCAATACTCTATTGATATTGTTAATAATAGGAGTTATTATAAATAATCAGTCGGGCAACGTCGAGCCTGGTCTTAATATGTGAGCGATGGGGTAAAGCCATCAAGCAGAGGAGATAACAAATGGACGCACTCACCTTATGGAGCCTGGTCGGGTTCCTATTTGCTGCTTATGCAGTTATTGCAAACGATTCAGTACAGACTCTCGGTACATGGATGGCATCAAACAATGAGAGATTCAACTACAAAATATTATGGGCATCAGCAAGTACAGTATTACTTGCCACGCTTTGGTATGGTTGGGCAACTAATGGCGGCGATATAAGTTATGGCCGTCTTAATAAAATACCGTGGCAAGAAATACAATGGTATCATGCAGCGGCACCAGGTATACTTGTATTACTTACTAGACTTGGTGTACCTGTATCAACTAGCTTCTTAGTACTAAGTGCATTCGCAAGTACATTTGTACTAGAGAAAATGCTTATGAAAAGTATAATGGGATATGGTATTGCGGCACTATTCGCATACGGTGTTTGGTACCTAGTAAGCAGGAAGCTTGATGAAACAGTTCCTGTTAGAGAAGAACACAAGTCTTGGTGGCGTGTTGCACAATGGGTAGCAACAGGCGGACTATGGTGGACTTGGTTATCACATGATATGGCTAACATTGCAGTATTTCTACCACGACAAGTTCCTGTAGATTTAATGGTGCTTGTTAGTTTTGTATTTGTTGCAGGTTTATTCTGGATGTTTAAAGAACGTGGCGGCAAGATACAATCAATTGTATTAGAAAAACATAACACAAGATATGTGCGAAGTGCTACACTAATTGATTTGTTCTATTGGTTATGCTTGTACTTTTTCAAAGAGCTAAATGATATACCTATGTCAACTACTTGGGTATTCGTTGGTATGCTTGCAGGTAGAGAACTTGCTATTGCACAATTCACTGGCAAGACAAAGTTCAAAAGTGTATTTCCTTTGGTGGCAAGAGACTTCCAAAAGATGATGATTGGACTAGGAGCATCGGTTGCTATTGTATTAACAATCCATTATATATTAATACCAAATGGATTTTAAATTTAACTTGACAATGTTAGTATTAGATAGTATACTATAAGAAACATTTGCGGAAGTATCAATGAGAATAACTATTGCAGGGTATGGCCATGTTGGTAGAGCTGTCGAAGCCTATCTAAAAGAGTGTGGTGTAACTACCAAAATAGTTGATCCTGAGTATTATAGAATACTAGGAAAAGATCTTACATGCGGATTAAAAATCAGTGACACAAACGCTGAAGGAGTAATAATCTGCGTAAGTACTCCGCAAGCAGAAACTGGTGAATGTGATATGTCAAATGTCTTTGATGTACTCACAGATACAGATCCAAAAACTCCGGTACTAATCAAAAGCACAATCAGTCTTGAAGGTTGGGAACAAATAGAAAGTTTGTTCCCAACACATACAATTACATTCTCCCCTGAGTTTATAAGAGCAGAACATGCAGTAGAAGATATGCTTGCTACTGAAACTTTTTATATGGGAGGTGGACACTATTACTTTTGGGAAAGAATATTAGAAAGAGTAATGATCAGACCCAACAAAGTAGTAAAGATTAAACACGCACATCCAAGAGATTTGATATTAGCTAAATATTTTCGTAACAGCTTTTTAGCTACAAAAGTTGCTTTCTTTAATCAAGTTTATGATTTATGCAAAGCCGCTGAAGTTGATCACGAAGCAGTCATACCCTTAATAACAGACGACAACCGAATAGGAGATAGCCACAGCAGAGTAACATCAGAACGGGGTTTCGGAGGTCACTGTTTTCCCAAAGACACCCAAGCAATTCTAAAAACAGCACAGGACTTTGATATAGACTTGTCGTTGATACGAGAAGCTATTCAATATAATAATAACGTAAGGAAGGGTGACACTTGAAGATGAAGATAATAACTGGCAATGCGAATCCGGAGTTAGCTGATAGAATCGCACAACACTGTTTTGCCACATTAGTTCCTGCTAAAGTAAGTAACTTTGCGGACGGAGAAACCAGTGTAGAGTTTTTAGAAAATATAAGGGGAGAAGATGTTTTTATTTGTAACTCAACATCAACTCCTGTAAACGATAGTTTAATGGAATTGCTTATAATGATTGATGCTGCCAAGCGTAGTAGTGCTAGTCGTATTACAGCAGTTATTCCTTACTTTGGTTATGCTCGTCAAGATCGTAAGAGTGCAAGTCGTACACCTATTACTGCTAAGTTGGTTGCTAATTTAATTACAACAGCTGGTGCAGATAGAATACTTACAATGGATTTACATGCAGGACAAATACAGGGGTTCTTTGATATTCCAGTGGACGATTTAACAAGCCGTATCGTATTTGCAGATGATATTAGATCACATGTTAATGTTAATCAAGGCACTGTCTTTGTTTCGCCTGATGCAGGCGGTGCAGTTCGTGCTAGAAAGTTTGCTGATATGTTTCATGGAGATATTGCTGTCGTTGATAAGCGTAGACCACAAGCAGGTGTTAGTGAAGTAATGGCACTAATTGGTGATGTGAAAGACAAGCATGCTATTCTAGTAGATGACATTGTAGACAGCGGAGGAACACTATGTGGTGCGGCACAAGCTATTATGGATGCAGGAGCATTAAGTGTTAGAGCTTATATTACACACGGAGTGCTAAGTGGAGAAGCAGTTAAACGTGTAGAAAAGAGTGTACTTGATGAACTAGTAGTTACTGACAGTATCAACACTAGGGACTTTAGTAAACTTAAGAAATTGCGTGAAGTAAGTGTTGGAACACTATTCGGTGAAGCTATTCGTAGAGTTACTAACGAAGAAAGCGTAAGTTCACTGTTTGACTAAACTTGCGGTGTTTCCATACCTTCAGCGGCTTTTTTAATGTGCATTACATAAGCATCAATAGAGTGATCTGAGAAACTATCAACTTTCATTACTTTGATACCTCTCCAAATACCTCTAAACCTGTCTTTAGTTCTTTGCCATCCTGTGAGTGTACGAACATTGCCCCAAGTGTTTAGATAGTGTTCCATGCCATGGTGTCTATATCCCATTATGTTTAATGGAACTCTTGTGACTATATCGTTATTGTTTACCCATCTAATATGTCTGACGCCTAAAGATGTACAATACTTGGTCCATCCTACTCTTGGACTACCGTAAGTGTAAAGCTCATACGGATTTGGAATACCTTCATGATGATAACATCTGCTAGCCATAATAGTTGCCATAGCTGCACCTAACGAATGTCCACAGAACCAAACAGTTTTCTTTGCATTTGCTTTACGTTGTATATCTTCTAGTATCATAGGCCATAAGTCGTCTACTTCGTCCTTAAAACCTCTATGCACTCTGGACACAGTTTCAGCAACGACAGGCATTGCCTTTAAGTCTGCTTGTATATCACTATACTGTGTAGGCTGTGTTCCCCTACAAGCTATAACCATATCTGTTTTATTTTGGAATCTATATGCTTGAGCACCGTCCCGGTCATAAAATTCTGTTGTTGTAAAACCTAATTTTTTCGCTTGCTTTTTTGCACTATTGATGTTATAATAAGCATACTTTGATAACTTCGCGAAAAGTAATGATCGATTATATGTATCGAGATCTAAAATACCCGGCATCTTTCCTCCTTATTGCTATAGTAGCGACTAGAAGTAGTCGTTACAGCAATATTTATACTCCAAACCTTATAAATACACATAAGGAAGTGTGAGAGAAACTATGAAGAAACGTACCAGATCAATTTTAGACGAATTAAACCAGGTACATGGCAATCGTGATAATGATTTGTTTATTGATACCACTGCGAATAATATCATTGAGAGTGCTATTAATCTGCTCAGTCGGGTACATAGTCATTATGATATAGACACAGCTTCTGAACTAGAGCGCCGTTTTATTAATAGTATTAAATCAGGCGATCCTCGTAAGTTTCGTAGGGCAATCCATAGAATACGAGAAGGAAAGCAGAATGACAATTCTTAACGAAGGTGGCAACATCTTCCAAGGTACAGCTGAGTTCGATCAAAAGCTGATACCGGACATGATGAAACAAATTAATAAAGTCATGAAAGTTACAGGTGCCAAAGCACTACCAATTGGTTCTGGTGCAACACCAACACCAGGTAAACTAAGTGGCGATTTAGATATGATTGTTGATGCTGGTACTATAATAAAGCACTTCAAAGTTGCAGATACAAAAAATGCAAAAATAGAATTAGAAAAGTTATTTCAGCAAGCTGGCTTTGAAACACGCAAGTCAGGACAAATTGTACATGTTAAAACCACAATAGGTGACACACCTCAACAAGTTGATATTATGGTAGTAGACAACGGTGCTACAGCCCAAAAGTTTCACGTACACGACTTACCTAAAGGATCGTTGTACAAAGGTGTACACAAGCAAATTATGATAGCTGACCTTGCTAAAGTAAAAACAACAGACGATCATCCTAATGGCATGAAATGGAGTGCGTATAAAGGACTAGTTGACAGGGAAACTAACGAACTTATATCAAGCGATCTTAATCAAGTAGCTAAGATTCTTTTAAATCCAAAAGCAAAAGCTGCGGACTTAGGAAGTGTTGAAAGTATTGTAAAAGCAAATCCAGAAGCACAAGCAATTGTAGACAAGTACGAAGCTGATCCAGAAAGTGCTTGGATGAAAAAGAAGATACCTGCACCAACTGAAACATTAGAAGACAAACAGCTTAGACGGATCAAAGAACTGCTACCAAAATGAGATATCAAGAGTTTAAAATACTGACCGAAGAATTTAAGGGTCGCGAATATAATCACGTAGAAGATCTTGTGACTGTTAACGGATCAGCTGGCGCAATGAAAGCAGCAGATATACTAGACGGCATGGGCAGTGACTCAGGTGATGTAGCTATTAAATGGGACGGCAACCCTACATTTTATTGGGGACGTGAACCAGACGGCACATTTGTATGTGTAGGTAAAAATGGCTGGGGGAGACAAAAGTCAACAACATCAGCTGACTTGTCTAAGTTTATTTTAAACACAGGTAAAGGCGAAGACTGGCGTAAAGACTTTGCTGGAGATATGGCTAGTGTGTTTGACTTGATGAAATCTGCAACACCTCCTAGCTTTAGAGGCTATGCATACGGAGACTTACTTTATACACCACGCAAGCCATTTACTAGTGATAACGACTCAGTTGTCTTTACTCCTAACAAAGTTACATACACCGTGACTAAGAAAAGCGAGCTTGGGCAACGCATAGCGGCCTCACAAGTTGGTGTCGTAGCACATACTACATATGAAACTTTTGGGAGTAAAGATAGCACACCTATTAAAGATGTAAGTATTTTTAATAATAGAGATGTTGTTGTGCTAGGACAAACATATGTAACACATCAACCCAAGGTTGATACAAAACAAACAGATGCTATACGTAAAAAAGCAAATGCAAGTGCAAAAGTAATTGATCAGTTTCTTGCACCACAAAAAGGCCTAAGTGATATGAAGAATATCATTTATACATATGTCAATCATATGACACGTACACAACAGCTAAAAAATATAGAATCAGGATTCTTTGAATGGCTAAGTACTAGTAAGGTAAGTGCAAACAAGCAAGCAAAAATTAAAGGTATGCATGATGCTTCACCAAAAGCATTAGCAAGTATATTTGGACTTATCAAAACAATAATGACTGTAAAGGACAATATCATAGATCAATTAGATTCCGCAGATGCAGACGTTAAGGCAACTACAGCAGGCGAAAAAGGCGGCGAAGGTTATGTCGCACAAAAATCAAAAGTAAAACTTGTACCTCGTACAAGATGGCAACCAAACTAAGGAGTTAGAAATGAAAGTACATGAAATTACAGAAGGTTACTACGATGCATCACCTTTTGCCCAAAAGATGGCAAGGTTTGGTCGTACACTTCAACAACTAGGACAAGGCACAGGAGAGCCGGGAAGCCTAGCTAAAATGTCAGACGAAGAACTAGGCATGATGAATAAAATGGGATCACTTGGGTCAGCACTAACTACTGTTGGTAACACCTTTGGAATCAAAGATCCATCAGAAGGCAGCGGCGATCCAAAGCAAAAGCTTGCTAAATTTTTTAAAGATTTAGAATCTGCTTGTGGTTGTGACAAGCCAACTATTATGAAACTGCTTAAAAAAGCAGAAGAAAATGCTAGTATGAAAACTGATGTTGGTGTTAAAGACCCTGAGCCACAAGATGAGCCAGATGACGAACCAGAAGATAAAGCACCAAGTGATGACGAAATTGATCGCGACGCAAAAGACTTTGCAAGAGGCTAATATTTAATGACTGATCGGTACACAGCAACTGAATGGGCAGCAATAGAAGGAGGCCATACTATGGATACTTCTAAAGAAGAAGCATTCTCATTCATTAAGGACTTGCACGAAGCACGTATGACAAAAGATAATGGAAGTTCAAAAAAGCTAACATTCTCAGATTGTTGTGAGAGATTGTACCTAACACTATTAATATTAGAAACTATGCGTAAGTATCCCGATTTTAAAAACATAGTGCAAAAATACGCTAAAAAGACTGTGGGCTTTGAAACTTATAGATATTATAGAATCATGGGTACAGATCTTTATAACTTTATATATTTTATAGTAGGAGGTGATTCTGCACAAAATAAGTTAAAAGATCCTAAGTCAGCTAAAGAAATGAAAAGAAACTCACGTATTCCTGTACTTGATATTAATAGATATATTCGAGCATTAGCTAACGGTAGTGAAGTTAATCCTAGTTCTTTGTTTATTAAACTCGAATCTGCTTTGAGAATTACTAACTCCGATTACAAAGCAGTTCGTAGAAGTATACTGAACTGGGATAAACAAACTAGATCAGATAAGCGTTTAGTTGCTACACGGTTAATATTTGCGACAAGGGCAAAGCTTAGAAGCTCAGACTTAATTGATGACTTTGAAAAGTGGGCTGCAATTAAAAACATGGAGAAAGCTAGTGTCACTGATCCAGAGCCTACAGTATCAAAACCAGACCTAGCTGGCTCACAACAAAATCTAGCATTGTATAGATATCTAGTTGGATCTAAGAATCTAGCACTAACTAAACGTTTCCTACAGCAAGCGAGCAATGGACAAGCGGCTAGTAGTGGTATGGTGCAAGCATATATGCCTGCAATAGAAATGCTTGATGATATAGTGCAAGCAGGACCTGCATACGTAAATAACCTACGTGCATTACATAAACGAGCCAAAAAGAGCTAAAACACCCCATATTTTCCCTAATAGATGATAAATAAAAGTATACAAAGAAGAAGAGGTCTTCTTTAGTCATTAGAGAATATAGGAGAATATAAAATGGCAGCAGTAACAAGAGTAAACGGATTAGGTCATGCACACGCAACGATCTATTCAACAGCAAACTTAGGTTTCGCAGTTGTAGCATGTGGTGCTTCAGTAGCAGCTAAAGGTGGAATTGGTTCCACTATTGAAGCTATTGCACAGCAACTACAGCCAATTGCAATCAACAGTGAAGGCACAGCTGGTTTGATTAACATCGTATATGATGCTTCACAAACTAACGCAGCTGGTCTACAAGTTGGCTTACAAGCACTAGGTACAGTTGATTCAATCGACCTATCATCCGCAACAGTAACTGAAGGCGGACAGTTTATCGTAAGTGCATAATTTACGTAACTAAAAATAAAATCTACCTTAGGATTTTGAGAGCTCACATTTATGTGGGCTCTTTTTTTATGTCTGTAAATACTGTATGGACAAGTTTAGACTTACTACACTAGTAGACATTACTGAAACAGGAGCAAGGCGTGGAGAAGATCCTCTTGCATACAGACAACAGCAAAACTTTCTCACAGTGCTACAGACGATAGGTTTGAGAACAAATATTGAATATACTAGTGGTCCAACATGTATTACAGCAGTTCCTAAGGAAAAAAGTTTAGGAAGTGACTACAAAGGACAACAAACTATATGGCAGTTTGAGTTTACATCTCCAGCACCAGATTCATTAACGCTAGACATGTTAAACAATGATTTTAATTTAATTCCTATAATTACTGAGTTAGCTGAAACAGTAAAATTTAAAAATTCAGTTTTTATCACACAAAAACCTAAAATAAGCAATACCAATTTTGAATTATTAGATAAATAATATTGTAGCACAAAAACTACCAGGCATCTAAAGACACAATTAAGGCCCAACTAAGAGTTTACTTAATCAAGCTTACTGAGCGTAAGCACTACGGAGTTTAAAGATGGCTGGTGCCACAGAATTAGAAAAAGAAAACCTTGAAGCACACGTTGATCTATGTCAACAACGCTACGAAGCTTTAGAGGGCAGACTAACCAAAATCGAATCAAAAGTAGACAGCATACATAAAGATGTTGTTGAAGGCCAAAAAAGTATGACTAAAGTCATTATTGGCGCTGCAGGCACAATTACAGCCGGCCTGCTATCTACCATCATAGTTCTAGTAATGAACCTATAAATTACGCTAAATAACTATATGTTATTACGCGAGCTATACATACCACCTAAAGACGCAGTTGAAATAGAAAATCCTAAAACAGGGTTCTCTTACAAAGTTGACAAGAAAAAAGCTGTGGCTTTAGTTAAAAAAGGTTGGAAGATAGTTCAAGTTCATCATGAGGAAGATGACTTAGACGAAGGTCCTACTTGGGCTAGATCTGGTAAGAAAGTTGTACGTAAGTATAGATGTTCAGCTGGTCCACGCAAAAATAGAATTGTGTCTAAGTTACAACAATGCTTTGCTGCACCAAATGTAAAAAAGCGTATTGCATTAAAAAGGGTTAAAGCTAGATTAGGTTCTAGAATTGCTAGGAAAGCAAAAAGGACAAAACGTATTAATCCTGCATCAATTAGAGTACAGCGTCTGAATAAAGCAACAAGTAGAAGGCGATAATATGTTTGTACGTGAGATAATAGAAGGTGCAACACCTATATTTGGTAAGACAGGTAACAAAGTCGTACGCAAGTATAGATGTACTAGTGGCTCACGTAAGGGACGTATTGTTGCTAAACCAGGAACATGTACAGCACCTAAAAATGTAAAAGCAATGACTACAATGAAAAAGACTAGGCGTAGCAAAGGTGCAACAGTTAGTATAAAATCTAATAGAACAAAACGTACTAGCCCAGCTAGTCAAAAGCTTAAAAGGTTAAATGTTGGTTCACGTAGAACACTTCGACCTAGAAAGAGAAGGGGAAGCAAACGATGAAGATAATGGAACTTGTAGGCACTCCTGCAGATCAGCAAGGTAGAGCTGACGCTCTACCCGGTGTTAGTAATATGGATCAAGCAAAACAGCAAATGGGTACAGAAGAAAATCCAGCAGTTGCAGCGAAGCAAAAGCAAGAACAAAAGAAAGTAATACAAGATCAAATTCGTGCTACCCGCGAACAGCTTAAACAACTACAGACACAACTAGCGGCAATAAAATGAAGTTAAACGAACTCATTAAAAGCTTCGAAGTATTCTTGACCAATGAAGAAGAAGAATTATTAGAAACTTTGGGCAATCAAACAAAGCCGCTGTCATCATTCACAGAACATGATCAAGTCATAATTAACAACTTAATACGTAAAAGTGTGGTAAGTAAAATAATGCTCGACAAACGCTCTGTAATGGTGACAAAAAATGATTTCTGACAATCTGATATATGACCTTGAAGATATTGTTGATAAAGGACTAGAAGATACTACAATACCAATTGCCAAAGGTAATAGTGTTCGTATTAAACAATATGTAGTAAGGAAGAGTAAAGTAGGCTATCTTGTTTATGACAGTTCTTGTAATAAACAGCTACATAAAACACAATTTAAGTCAATAGCTATTGCAATAGCTAAGAATCTTGCTGAAAATAAGAGTCATATGTTCGATAAGATAATAGATATAGAAAATAATTTAGCAAAACACTATAATGATGCAGTATTTTATAAGCATATGATAAGAAAAAGTAAATGTGACCAAGCAAGACAGACTAGAGAAACAAGATTAGAAATTTCTCTAGTAGAAGCACAAAAAGTACGAGACAGTTTAGACAGATTAATTTTGTCTAAAGTATAAATACATATATAAAAAAGTTCAAGGAACGTTGCAATGAATATTAGAGAATTTACAAGACCAGCCAGTGCTAAAAAGTTAAATGAAAGTTTAGCTAAAAAGTTTGGTTCTAAAATTGATATTGATCAGTTTACTACTGAGCAGTTACAAGATGCTAGAAACAAGCTTAGAACCTCATTAAGTCAAGTGGAAACAAATGAAGCATTTGATTCTGTACAAGACAAAACATATCAGAAGAGTAAGTTATTCCTTGACGTACTTAACACAGCAATCGAAGAACGCAACGACACGATTGTAGATGCTATTGACGAAGCAGTACAGCAAGTTAATGAAGGCGAAGAAGATAAAGCAGAACTAGTAATGGCAGCTAAAGATATGGTTGACAGACTAACTGGATGGATGGAAGATACAGCAGAAATGCAAACCGAATCTATGTTAGAGCTAGCAGATGCAATCCGTGATGAAATGGGTAGTGAAGCAAGTGAAGCATTTACTAGTCTTGTAAAGCCAGCACTTGAATCAATGTATGGTGTAATGGAAACAACACGTGGTACACTAACACAGGGTGTAGGACAGCTTACTGGTGAAGCTGAGCCTATGGATACTATGGGTGCAGATGATATGGACCCGGATGCAGATCCAGACATGGAACCAGTTGACGACGAAATGGACGATGCATTAGATACTGTTGGTACCGATGATGACGACTTTGGTGCATCTGATGCAGAAGCAGGTGGCGAAGACCTAGGCGGCAGAGAAAAGCGTGAGTCTGTAGAGCGTCCAAAAAAAAGCTAAAATAGAAGAAAATGTAGACAGTACGTCTATATTCCAAATCCTAGATCATTTAAAACAATCTGATAGAACTGTAATTAGCATAAAGAAACTTGACAAGTTTATGCAGAATACAGGACGTAATCAGTTTTCATATGATGTATTCAAAGCTGCATATGACAGCGATCCCAAAATCCAAAAAATTGTTAAAAACTTTGACAAAGACAAAATAGAACTTAAAACTTCTGAAGTTGACGATGTTGAAGACTTGCCAGGAAATCCAGGACGTCCCGGAGATGAAGTTTCCAAAATGGCGAAAAATGCAACTGACGTTGGTAAAGATCTCTAAATAATACTTGACAAATTGATACTTTGATGCTATAATATAAGTTATACATGGGAAAAGTAATGGATAATAAAGAGCAATATGACAGAATTGTTACTAATATAAAACAAACCCTAGAAAATTACGTTGCACCAGCAGTAGCTGGACATGGCGGTGTAGTAAACTTTGTAGACTTTCAAGAAGGAACATTAACACTTGAAATGAGCGGAGCATGTTCTGGATGTGCAATGTCCGCAATGACCCTCCAACAAGGCATAGAAGGTATTATGATATCTATGGTTCCAGAAGTTAAAACTATTGTAGGAGTTGACGATCCGAATTCAAGTGTTGATCCATTTATGCGTCATAACTATGACTATAACCCAGATGATTACTGGGACGATGACGTAATAGCCAAAGATTAAAAAGAGAACTTATGAGCCTTATCACTGAGAAGTACAAGTACGAACGATTACAAAGAGTTGAAGTAGACGGAAAGCGTAGGTATGCAGCTCCAGGTCACCCTCCAGTAGCAAGTGTAACAACTATCCTTAGCGGCACCAAAGATATGTCGCACCTTATTGCATGGAAAAAGCGAGTAGGTGAAAAGAAAGCACAAGAGATTGTAACTGAAGCGTCTGGCGTAGGTACTAGAATGCACAAGTATCTAGAGGACTACATAGAGTTTGGCGAATGGCCGACAGCAGGTAGCAATCCATATGCACAGCAAGCACATATGATGGCAACAAAAGTGCGTGATAATGCAATGGTTGATGTAGATGAAATATGGGGCAGTGAAGTCCCTCTATATGTTCCTGGCATTTATGCTGGTACAACTGACTTAGTAGGTCAGTACAAAGGTAATCCTTGCATAATGGACTTTAAACAAACCAACAAGCCTAAAAAACTAGAATGGGTTGAAGATTATTTCTTACAACTTACAGCATATGCAATAGGTCATAATGAAGTGCATGGTACTGATATACGTCAAGGACATATTTTTATGTGTAGTCGTGCTGGTGAGTATCAGCAGTTTGACTTATGGCCGGATGAGTTTGATGACTGGTCTCAAGAATGGTGGAAACGGTGTGAGCAGTATTACGAGAAGCATGGATGATTAGATTATTAAGTATAATTCTTTGCTTACTTTCCACCCAAGTTTATGCAACTACTAATGAAACTTCTTTATGGGTAAAAAATATTGGACAAAATGCAGTATCAATTGATAAAGAAGCTCCATTGCAAGAAATTTTTGTTAACAATTTAGATATTAAAAGAATATCATTGTTTGTTTTAGGACCATACAGGAGAAGCTTAGATAGCAATAATTCTGAACAATACTTACAGTCTATAGAAAAATTTATTTCAGTAGTTTATGCAAAAAGACTTTTGTCATATCCTTCCGGTGAAATACAAATTATAAAAAATGAGGATAAAGGAAAGAGAGGAACTATAGTTTATTCCTTAGTACAATTTGAAGATAGGCCTAAACCTATATCAGTAGATTGGTGGGTAATAAAAAATAAATCTAATGTGAATAAAGTTTTCGATATAAGAGTATCTGGTATTTGGATGGCACAAGAACAAAGATCAACATTTACAAGTTTTTTAAGTAAAAACAACGGCGATATAAATCAACTTATACAACGATTAAATTCAAGTAAATAATAGAAAATACAGCAGATTTACGGTGGTATCATGTGCTGACATAAGCAAGTAAGGAGTCTGCTATGTTTTTTGATATCTGTAACACCCTTTTCCTCTACGGAATTTTATCAACTTGGTGCGGTACTGAAATACCAACACATCCAGAACAAGGCACTGTCCTTAGTACATCGTGTTCTGGCACTATTCTAATAGAAAAAATTGCTGACGGTAACGGCGGCGCCATAGAAAGTTTAACTGGTAACTCAGAACAGTGTGGTTATACACCTCCTGTTACAGCAGTGGGTACATTAATACGCGAAGGTTGTTCACAAGGCTATCCTGGTGTAAAATGGTTTCTGTATGCTGATGGTGAAGGCGGAACCTATTCTGAAAAGGATAATCAGTCAGTTGAGTGTGGTTGGGAACCACCCACTCTTGTACTAGAGCTCGAAAAAGCAGAAGGTGATAGATTTAAACCAGCTGTTATAAATGTTATCTACACAGACTTCTTAGGACGAGAAGAGACTTGGGGGATAGTTCATGCTTCAACGACACTAGGACACATAGAACGTCGAGGTAACGATATACTTGTTTATGGTACAGGTGAAACAGGAGAAGGTATTGTTACACTCGGACGTCAAGAGATACAATTTACAATTGTTGAAGAACCTAGATGTGGTAAAGCCAGCACTGGCTATGCACCAGATTGTCAAGGCTATGCCTACAGTGGACCCACACAAGGATATATCTACTACGGAGATGATGACGATCAAATTGTGGAATGGGAACTTGCATACTTTATTTACGATCGCGAAGAATCTTTAGATGAGAATTATCATAATTCTCATATCACGGAACTGTTCGAAAAAGGATCTAAGGAATGGAACAAAGTTCAAAAAACTGTAGATATCTATAACAACGCTTATGAGAGATCAGGTATACACATTCGTTATGTACTCAAGGAAGGTAACATAGGTCGTATGCATTATCACGGTAACGCAGGTTTAAAATCTGTTATCCAAAATAATACTAACGCAGACGTTGGATTAGGAACAGGATCTACGTGTCCTAACACATGCGGGTGTGCATATGTTAACACATATTTTCAAGAAAACTCTAACAGAACTCCTGTAAGTAGATCTGTTTGCGGTGCTTATACTGATCTACATGAAATAGGACACTCAGTAGGATTAGCACATGGTCCTGAGAATAGAGCTTATGCTCAAAGCGGATACATTTGGAGTGCGTTTGGTCATGGATGGGAATCACTGTGCGGTAGAACTTTTCCAGACATTATGTCATATGATTCAGGTGAAAGAGGCCATCATAATTCTAGACTTACTTGTGGTGAGATGTACGGTGATCTTATACGGGGAAATAATCCTAAATCGTGGGCGCCTTGGGACGATCCAGCAGGATATCGTGACTATGCAGATGCCGCATATCATTTAAATCGTATAAGGTATGACGTTAGCTTAATTAATTGTGAGGATAGTATATGTGCTGATGCCCCAAGATCTAGGCTAGCAGAGCAGGATTTTTATATAGAAGGCATAGGCGAGCCTCTAGAACTTATAGAAGATTATATCTATGACTTTGAAGACGGTGAACAACAGCAACAGAACGAATTAGAACGATTAAAAGGTTTTGATCGTTTGAGACAACAAAGACAACTTCCTTAATTGAATAAATACATATAATTATAATGTAGGAGACACACGTGGCTGTAGTATCAATTTCAAGAATACAAATTCGTAGAGGACGCAAAAACCAAGGTTCTGGACTACCTCAATTGGCAAGTGGAGAACTAGGTTGGGCGACTGATGCACAAGAATTATGGATAGGTAATGGCGCTGTAGCAGAAGGCTCTCCATTTGTGGGTAACACAAGAATATTAAGTGAGCATGATGATTTATTTGCATATGCTAAAACTTATTCGTACAAAAGTGTAAGCAGTAACTACCAAACAGGAGCATCAGTTAACACTCCTGTACAAAGAACATTACAAGCAATATTAGATGACAGAGTAAGCATTAAGAGTTTTGGTGCTAACGGTGATGGTACAGACCAAACAGCAGCAATTCAACGAGCAGTCGACCAACTCTATTTGAATGCAGCTAGTAAACTTACTGCTCCTAGCAGAGTTGTATTATATTTCGAAGCTGGTGATTACACAATATCGTCAACAATTAAACTACCTCCTTACTGTACTATAAAAGGAGCAGGTATAGATAAAACTATTTTTAACTGTACAAGCACAACACAACCAGCATTTGATACAGTTAATGATATTAGTACACCTGGAAGTTATGCAGGAGACGCGACTAGTACTACGCTTAACCAACCAAGAAATATTTTGATAAGCGATTGCACAATTCAAGTTGTTAGTTCACAAGCATTAAAACTTACTTCCTGTAAGGACAGTCATTTTGAAAATATTAAACTTAAAGGTCCTTGGGAAAATAATTCTTCAGTAGGAAGTACTAATGGCATATGGCTAGTTAGTCTAAGCACAGCAGTAAATTGTACAAACAATTATTTTAACAATGTGCATATGCAAGGATTTACAACCGGAATCAAATCAGACTTTGATATCTCAAAGAATGTATGGAACAACTGTAGACTGAATACTTGCATGTTAGGTATTGACTTTGGTGGCGGAACAATATTAGGTACTAGTGGACAATTAACAGGTCCTGTTAATAATATTATTACAAATACCCACTTTGATCAAATATCTCAGCATGCTATCGCTATCACAACAGGTAGTAATAATGTAAGTCAGCTTAATAAATTTTATGACGTAGGTAACAACATGGCCGATTCGTCCAGTGCGACACATTCAGTTATAAAATTTTTAGCATATAAAAATGAATCAGTTGATGATTGGTTCAAAAGAACAGAAGATCTAGGTTATGATCCTGCTTATCAAGTAGGGATTAAATATGTTCCTGAAATAGAAGGCAGTGCAATTGCATCATTAGGAACAACTTATAGACTAGCACTAACACAATTTTCAGAATATTCAAAACTATTTAGGCTTCCAGCAGATACAACTAGAGCTTTTGAAATTGATTACATTTATAAAAGTAGTGCAGTAAATGCTCAACGTACTGGCAAAATGGAAGTAATAGTAAATCCAACAAATAACATTGTTGATCTTGTAGACTCTTATGATTACGTAGGTGATGCAAGTTTAGCAGAAAATTTAAAATTTAAGGCTCAAACTTTTGATGAAAATTCCAACTCTTCGGTTGACACAATAGCCATTATGGTGTTAAACTCTACTAGTAGTGATAATGCAGAATTAACATACACAGTAAAGACTAAATCATAACGGTAGGAAATGTACGACAAGCAATACGAAGACAGATTAGCATCATGGGCAGAATTTAGATCCACACTAGAAACTTCACACGACCCAATCCAAGATACTATAGATTTTTTTAGTCATGCTCCGTTAGTTAATATACAGACAGATCCTTACACGCCAAGCTCGTGGCCTGATCCTTGGGAATTAATTAAGGAAAATATTTATTGTCCCTTCGTTAAGATTCTTGCAATTTGTTACACCTTGCAGTTAACTGACATTTTATCAGGGGAAAGTTTTGAGATACATATTACACACGACCAGGAAAAGTCATCAACGTATTATCTACTATATGTCGGGGATCGTGTCATAGGCTACACAGAAGGTACACATGTTCAAATTAATCAACTTCCAAACAGTATTATTTCGCATCATGAGTATCCCATGCCGGCCCTAAACTAAATATTGAAAACAACAGGAGAGAACATGAGTAATGGCATAATGATCGTCAAACGTGACGGTACAAAAGAAAATCTAAACATTGATAAAATACATTTCGTAGTAGAGGAAGCATGTAAAGACCTTGCTGGTGTTAGCTCTAGTCAAATTGAAATGAATGCCAACTTACAGTTTTATGATGGTATGACTACAGAAGAAATTCAAGAGATTTTAATACGTAGCGCCAACGATCTTATTTCATTAGAAAATCCTAATTACCAAACAGCGGCAGCAAGACTGTTGAGTTATACAGTTAACAAGCAAGTGTTTGGTGAGTTCAAACCTATTCCATTAAAAGAAATGATTAACCTAAACATTGAGCGTGGTGTTTATGATCCTGAGTTTTTAAATTATTATACAGAAGAAGAAATTGCCAAACTTGACAGTTACATTTGTCACCCTCGTGATGAACACTTTACCTATGCAGGTATGCGTCAAGTAGTTGACAAGTATCTTTGTCAAGATAGAAGCAACAATCAATTGTTTGAAACTCCGCAATTTATGTATATGATGATTGCGGCAACATTGTTTTCACAGTACCCAAAAGAAACACGTTTACAGTATGTAAGGAGATACTATAATGCGACATCGCTTTTCAAGATCAACATTCCGACGCCAGTCATGGCAGGAGTTAGAACCCCAGTTAGACAGTTTGCGAGTTGTGTTCTCGTTGACAGCAATGATACTCTTGACAGCATCTTTGCTAGTGATATGGCCATTGGTAGATACACAGCCCAACGTGCAGGTATTGGAATTAACGCTGGACGGATCCGTGGAGTCAACTCTAAAATTAGGGGAGGAGAAGTAGCACACACTGGCATCATTCCGTTCCTAAAAAAGTTCGAATCAACTGTAAGATGTTGTACACAAAATGGTGTACGTGGCGGTTCAGCTACTACACACTTTCCTTTTTGGCATCAAGAAATTGAAGACATCCTTGTACTTAAGAACAACAAAGGTACAGAAGACAACCGTGTACGCAAACTAGATTATTCAATTCAACTAAACAAAACAATGTATGAAAGGTTGTTGTCCGGCGGAGACATAACTCTTTTCTCACCACATGACGTACCAGGACTGTACGAAGCATATTTTGGTGATGCAGACGAGTTTAAAGAGATGTACGAAAAGTATGAACGTGCTACTAGTGTTAAAAAGAAAAAGATATCAGCAATGGACTTGTTTTCAGCACTAATAAAAGAACGTGCAGAAACAGGACGTATCTATATTATGAATGTTGATCACTGTAATACACACAGTTCATTTAAAGACAAAGTTTATATGAGCAACTTATGCCAAGAGATTACACTACCAACCAAGCCACTAGAACATATTGATGATCCTGAAGGCGAAATTGCTCTTTGCATATTAAGTGCTATTAACGTAGGTACTCTAAGAGAATTAAATGAACTAGAAGAACTATGTGAACTAGCTGTGAGAGCGTTAGAAGAAATCATTGACTATCAGCGTTATCCTATTGCGGCAGCTGAAAAGTCTACTAAGGCCAGGCGATCACTAGGCGTAGGTTATATTGGTCTAGCACATTACCTAGCACACAATCATGTTAAGTATGAAGATAAAGAAGCATGGCAGTTAGTGCATGATCTATCAGAAGCTTTCCAATTCTATCTGCTTAAAGCTTCAAACAAACTTGCACAAGAACGTGGTGCATGTGAGTACTATGACCGCACTAAATACAGTGAAGGCATATTACCAATTGACACATACAAAGAAGAATTAGATAATATTGTTGGTAAAAAATTAAAGTATGATTGGAATAGTTTACGTAAGAGCATTGGAGAACACGGGCTTCGACATAGCACGTTGTCCGCTCAGATGCCATCAGAAAGCAGTTCCGTTGTGTCGAACGCGACTAACGGAATCGAACCACCACGCGGATACCTGTCCGTTAAGAAGTCCAAGAAAGGGCCTCTTAAGCAGATTGTTCCGCAGTATCAAAAGCTAAAGAATCAATACACACTATTATGGGAAATGCCTAGCAATGAAGGCTACATTAATATTGTAGCAGTAATGCAAAAATTCTTTGACCAAGCTATAAGTGGTAACTGGTCATACAATCCAACACAGTTTCCTAACAACGAAGTTCCGATGAGTGTAATGATGAAAGACTTATTAACTACGTATAAAATGGGTTGGAAAACAAGCTATTATCAAAACACATATGATTATAAAACAGATCCTAGTGAAATTGACGACGAGCCAACTATTGAAGCACCACTAACTACACAAAATCCTTATGTAACTCCAGAAGAAAATGAGGAAGAATGTGAAGCTTGTGCAATTTAATACTTGACAATTTGTTAAATATAGTATAAACTAAAAGAGCATAGACAATAAGAGGAAGTAGGGCCACTATGGCAAAATCAGTATTCAATCAAGAAAAAGTAGATTTTACTAAAGAGCATATGTTCTTTGGTGCAGATCAAAACACACAGCGTTATGACGTTTTTAGACACCCTGTGTTCGATAAATTAAATCAAACAATGCTAGGGTACTTTTGGCGTCCTGAAGAAGTAAGTCTACAGAAGGATCGTGCTGACTTTCAAAACTTCCGTCCTGAACAAAAGCATATTTTTACAAGTAATTTAAAATATCAAACTTTGTTAGACAGTGTCCAAGGTCGTGGTCCATGCTTGGCATTCTTACCGCATGTTTCACTTCCTGAACTAGAAGGATGTATTGTTACTTGGGATTTCTTTGAAACAATTCATTCACGTAGCTACACACATATTATGAAGAACGTGTATCCTGACCCTGCAGAAGTATTTGATACTATACTTGATGATAAGAAAATCATTGCAAGAGCAACTAGCGTTACTAAAAACTATGACGCATTTACAGAAGCAGCAGATGCTTACACACATCATAAAAAAGGATCAATGCGAGATGTAAAGAAGAAACTGTATCTTGCAATGCATAATGTAAACATACTAGAAGGACTACGGTTTTATGTTAGTTTCGCATGTACGTTTGCATTTGGTGAGCTGAAACTAATGGAAGGTAGTGCTAAGATTATTAGTCTTATTGCTAGAGATGAAAGCCAACATTTAGCACTTAGCACACACGTATTAAAACTATGGTCGCAAGGTAAAGACGATCCTGAAATGGTAGACATTGCTAAAGAGTGCCAAGAAGAAGTACTAGACATGTGGCGTGAATGTGTTGCAGAAGAAAAGGACTGGGCAGAGTATCTATTCAAAGATGGATCTATGATTGGTTTGAATGAAACATTACTACACAAGTATGTAGAATATATTGCTAACCGCAGACTTAAAGCACTAGGCTTGCCATTAATATTTGAACAATCAACTACACAAAATCCATTACCGTGGACACAGCATTGGTTAAGTAGCTCTGGGCTACAAGTTGCACCGCAAGAAACAGAAGTTGAGTCTTATGTTATCGGCGGGATCAAGCAAGACGTTGACGAAGATGCGTTAAAAGGTTTCTCACTATGAGTTCCCCAAATGTTGTTGTATTATCAAAACCAATGTGTCCGTACTGTGATAAAGCAAAAGCTTTATTAGACAGAATGGATATAAAGTACACTACAAGAACATTAGGTGACGATTTGACTAGAGAAGAATTGCTAGAAATAGCACCATCTGCCCGAACAATGCCACAAATTATTATCAATAGTGAAGTAATTGGCGGTTATAATCAGTTAAATACATATATAGAAAACACAGGATTTAATGGAACGGGGTACACATTATAATGGCACTATTACAAACAACAGTAGAAGCAGACGATATAATTACTATTAGAACAGTTCAGGGTGTTGAAATTGTTGCTAAATTTATATCTGAATCTGCGTCTTCAATCAAAGTTAATAAACCTCTTGTTATTAACGGAACAACATCAGTAGCTGATACAGGAATTACAAAAGCCCTGTTTGGTCCACTGTCATCTACAATGGCAACATTAAGCAATGTTGAAATAAACAGTGTAAATATTCTTTGCGCCAATGCAACAGACGAAGATGTAGCGACACAGTATGCATCACAGGTGAGCTAGTATGGCCGCTAACACTACTCCATCAACTCCTAATACAGAAGAATCAGGACATCCTGGCAACACTATGCAGCACACGGCCATCGACCGAGACGATGGTGATATCAGTGATTCCGTTGAAGGTGAACACAGTCATTTACATTTTGACGATGGTTACAAATTACATTTTGGTGAAATAGCTAGCTTGTTTGAAGACATTCAAGCTGATATGAGAATTATTACTAATAGGGCTACAGATTATAAAAAAGGTAATTATACAAGAACAGCAGATACTAACGCACCTACTCCTGAAGCTAGAATATTACAAGCGGCAAAAGAACTTAATTTCGAAGAAGCTGATGTGTTAGCACATATTAATGCTGAACTTGCAAGACCAAGTAATTTTGATGATTTACATGAAAAGAATTTTGCTAGTATAAGAGCTGGCGGCAAATATACAAGTTATTCAGGAGGGCTAACGTCACGAGGTCCTGACGGGAAACCTGTTGGATATGCTAAATCAGATGAAATTAAAACGCCAGAGATTGATCCTCCACCGTATGGCGACGGCTCTCCAATATTTAAATCACCAAATGATATTTCATTAGAAGATCTAAAAGCTTCAGGCTTGTCACCAACCGGTGGCGGCAGTGGAATTGTAAAATATGCTAATCAAGGTAAGATTAGAAATAGACCTATACAAGATGCATTAATGAATATAATTAAATCAGCTGCAGGTGGTGCCGGAGTAAATGCTGCAATCTTTTCAGGTGGACAACTACGATACGTAGACGGCGGTATCAAAAACGTATCAAGAACAGGATCAAACAGGCATGACTTAGGGTATGGCGCAGATGTCTATCTTTATCATGATAAATTTAAAAAGGCACTAAATGCCCAATCAAAAGCAGATTTTCGAGTAATGATTAATTTTGTAGAATTGGCTAAAGGTGCAGGAGCAACAGCTGCAGGATTTGGTAATACCTATATGAACGACACAGGAATACATATTGATATTGCACTTACAGGACAAGCGGCAGGCGATCTTACAGGAATTAAGCCAGGCAATTGTTGGGGAGGTAGAGATCCTTCTAGAAAGTATGCTCCAACATTTGCTCTTGCTCCAGTAGCTCTTCAAGATGTTTGGAAAGCATAATGCCATCAGTTGATTTTACACATACAGATTATACAGACGAGCTTAATAGAATTATTGTAGCTCTCACAGGCATACGTGATGATGTAAGACTGCTTAGAAAAGTAATGGAAGATCCGAACCAAGGTGCAGTTACAAGTCATGTAATGAACGACATACAGAAAGCCTTACTTGCAGTGGCTATCAGTAATAATGGCGCTGCCAATGCAGAAGCAATAAGAAAGCAAATTAAAGAAGTTGGTGTTGGCGAAGTCATGAATACTAAGGTAGGCAAAGACGGTGACGGCACAACACAAGAAAATATTGACAAAATTGTTATTGGTCCACCTGTTCCTGACGATGAGGTTGTAGATCCTAGCATTAGTGACAAACGCTGGCCACCAGTTAGATCAAGAGAAAAACTAGCATTACCAAATGCCAATTCATCTTCAGATATATTCAATCCAGCAACGGGAATAATTAACCCATTAACTAAGGATGCTCAAAAAATAGCTATGCAACAATCCGGAAATAAAGGTGTTACACCTCCAGCTGCAGCCGGAAGCAAAACTATTGTAAATCAAACCGAAAGACATGCTATATTAGTTAAACTTAATATTCCTACTGATGACGAAGCATTGATGAAAAAAGTATTGATTAGAGTAAGTGGGAAGTATTATTGGGAAAAAGAAGGAGCAGATAGTGAAGACGATGGACGCTTTGGAACATTCCCAGTAATAGAAAAATATGCGATAGATAGAGCATTAGGTGATCCATTAGGATATCAATCTAAGACGGGATCCGCAGGTGAAGATGGTAAAAATTACGTGCATGATGCAGAAGCACGATCCTCTTTAGGGGCTGTAGCTGATCCAAGAGCAACTGGCCCTCAATAGTTTTAATTAGGAGTTATAATGCCAAAAGCACATAGAGTTGGAGATTTTGATACAGGCGAAAATATGTCTGTTACAGGGTCAGATGATGTCTATATCAATGGTGGTCCGATTATTGGTGGAACACTTTCGGATGCATTAGGATTTGAAGATCTTCAAGGCATTAGTGAAGACCAAGGAAGAGCAATATTATCAGATCTATCTGCCGAAATGGCCGCGGGCGGTGATATGGATATAAATGAGCCTTTAGAGCAATTTGATCCAGGTAGTGGAAAAGGATTTAATCCTGTAAACGGCTTTACCGGAATATTAGGAGCGCCTGGCTCAGCTGCGGCTGGAACTGGTCCTAGCTTTTCACAACATCCAAGAGGCAATGATTTAGATGCAACAACGCCGTTTCAAGATGATCAAAGACAATCAGATTGGATAATACCAGAACCTCAAGTCAGTACAGCAGTTACTGAAGGTGCATGGAAACAACTAGAAGGCCTTGCAAAAACATTTGGCAGACCATTACAAATAAACAGTGCATTTAGACCGTTACAATATAATCGAGAAATTGGAGGAGCCAAAAAGAGCAAGCATACAGAGGGGATTGCTTTTGATATTCGATGGCCAGTTGGAACATTTAGTGAACGCATAGAATTTATCCAAATGGCTTGTGATGCTGGATTTACAGGAATAGGTGTATATAATGGGTTTATACATTGTGATACAGGAGCCAAACGATGTTGGGGGCCAGACGGCGGAAGAAGCAGTGTTTTTAGCCAATATCAAACAGTACTACAATCAAATGGATTTAGTACTCCATAAAAGACTTGACAACTATCACATTTGGTGCTATAATAGCATTATAAACTAAAATAAAGATAGGCAAGTATGAAAAATAAGGCTCAAAAACTAATATTAACAGATGCAGACGGTGTGCTACTTAATTGGGAGTACGCATTTAGCTGTTGGATGGAACAACAAGGTTACGAAAAGCAACCTGGTGCAAATTTCCAATATGATATATCCAAAAGCTTTAATGTTGAATCCAATAATAAAGGACATAAACTTGTAAAGCAGTTTAACGAAAGTGCCGCAATGGGCTTTCTACCAGCACTAAGAGATAGTGTGCATTATGTAAAGAAACTACACGAAGAAAAAGGTTATGAGTTTCATTGTATAACATCAATGAGCACAGATACCTATGCATATAAACTTCGTAGAATGAATTTAGAAAAGCTTTTTGGAACATCAGCTTTTACAAAACTTATATGTTTAGCAACAGGCGCACCAAAAGATGAAGCCCTTGCTGAATATAAGGACTCTAACTGTTTCTGGATTGAAGATAAGTTAGAAAATGCAGAGGCAGGCCTTAAGCAGGGCTTGCGTCCAATATTGGTCGAACACGGCCACAATATGAATGAAGAACTTGCTAATGGCATACATAAAGTAGTAAATTGGAAAGAAATTTATTCTTATATTACAGGAGAAGAGAATGAGTGAATTATCACAACACGAACAAATTGTTCAAGCGTTTAATCAATACCTTGCAGAAGCTGAAACTTTTGATGAAAAAGGTGTAAAGGCTGCGGCTGCTAGAGCCAGAAAAGCCCTTGGAGATCTCGGCAAATTGTCTAAGTCAAGACGTGCTGAAATTCAAGAAAAGAAGAACAACATGTAATGAGTGGTCAGCGAAAATGGCTTAGAACATGGGCAAGAACAGTTGGAATGCCAATAGGCTTAACTGACGATGACAAACCTGAGTTTTTACCTATATCGCAGACTAGTGTTAAACGTGCATTGGCGGCCAGAACATTCTGGATCGTCTTGCACGTTGTTACATGTTGTATGATTATAGCAGGAAACACAAAGTTATTATTTTTTACTTAGGAGGCTATATGAAAAAATTTAAAGTAATTATATGTTTGGTAGTTATTGCACTTGCTGTATTTTTAGCAGTACCTGCAAAAGCAGATCATAGGTATAATAATTATTATAATAATAACAATTATAATTATGGTGGATATTATAACAATAATTATAATAGATGGCACGATCCTAGAGGATACCACAATCGTAGATACGGACATAGACCTTATTATGGTAGACACCATAGACGTAACAATGATATAGCAGGTATTATTATTGGTGGAATTATTATTAACGAAATCTTTAGAAACAGTAATCGTAGACACAATAATGTTTGTAGAGACGTAAGACGTTCTAGATACGACCATTATGGCAATCAAGTCATTTACTACGAAAGGATCTGTAACTAGTTTATAGAGCCGGCGTAGCTCAGTTGGTAGAGCAACTGATTTGTAATCAGTAGGTCCCGAGTTCGAATCTTGGCACCGGCACCATAAATATAATATAAGGAGAATATTATGAACAAACCAGTAGACCCAGTACCACCTGTTCCACCATCACCAGTAGAACCACCAGTTTCACCGCATCCAGCACCACCGAGTTCAGATTAGAAGTAAATTAAGCTAAAATTTACGCCTATTCTTGTGATAAGCGTAAATTTACACTAAATATACACATATACACAAGAGGACGCATCATATGGCGTATTCAGATAAAGTGTTGGACCATTACGAAAATCCCCGTAATGTTGGAAAGTGGGATCCTTCAGTAGATGGGATCGGAACTGGAATGGTAGGTGCTCCGGCTTGCGGAGATGTTATGCGTTTACAAATAAAAGTAAAAGATGGCATAATAGAAGATGCTAAGTTTAAAACATACGGATGCGGAAGTGCTATTGCAAGCAGTAGTTTGCTTACAGAATGGGTTAAAGGCATGTCTTTGGAAGATGCAGGATCAATAAAGAATGTTGATCTAGCTAACGAACTTGCACTTCCTCCAGTAAAAATACATTGCTCAGTACTAGCTGAGGATGCAATTAAAGCAGCAATACAAGACTACAAGGATAAAAATTAATGAAATTTTATAGTTGTTTTCCAACAAGAACTTTATTGTTTATTGTAATTAGTATAATGTTATTTGCACTCGTTGGCTGTATGGATAGTGTCGATGCTCGACCACTAACCGCAGCACAAAAGAACGAAATTCAAAATCGTATAACACCCTTTTCAATAGTAAGTGTTAAAGGTGAAGGAATTGTACAGGTTGCGTCAATTGAAGATCTTCCTGGCAAAGCAAAATATGCTGTTTGCTCTGCATGTCATGGTGCCACTGGCGGTGGCGGCATGGGTCCGGCACTTGCAGGACAGACTGTAGAGTATATCACAGGTCGTTTGCGTAGTTACAAAGCAGGAGAAACTGTAGGAGCAAAAAGTGGAATGATGTGGGGACAGGCTGCAAATTTATCTGAAACTGACATCCAAGATTTAGCAGAGTATGTAAGAATTTTGTAAAGTCCAAAATAAAGGTTGACTTTGTTTGCAAACGAAGTTATACTGTATAAACAATGAGGCTAAGAGAATAGCTTCTTGGTAAAGCGGAGTAAGGTTACTCCATTTTTATTAACTTTTGAAAGAGGTAAATTATGGCTTTTACAACCATTAAAACTAACCAGAAGACTTTCTTAGAAAACTATCTAAGAGGTACTGGTAAAACTTTGACTGCGGCAGATGCCAATGCAAGGTTTGGCATTCAAAAACTAGCAGCTCGAATGAGTGAATTGAAAGCAGCTGGCTTGAATGTAAAAACTTCAGTTGCCACATCAGGCAAAGTGAAGTATGGCATCACTGCACGTGACGTGAACGGCAGTAGAGCTAAGGTATTCGCTTCTTCTTAATTTAGAAGCGACACTATAAAAAGGCGTCTTCGGACGCCTTTTTTCTTGACAACAACAGAAGGAGATCAATATGACTAAATTCGAAATAATTGAATTTATAATTGGAGTATCTTGTTTAGGACTTCTCGTTACAATATAAACGAATTGTCATAAACTGTGCGTTGATCGCTTTGGGCTGGTTTATTGAAGAAGATCCAGAACTCTGCAGATTCCATAAGAGAGGCGAGCAATCCTCTGTGATTGAAATCGAGGTTGACAT
>Ga0181412_1000043_pt1 | contig 44637 bp, 60 predicted proteins | sample 35SPOviralmetaG_FD_130113 | JGI IMG/M metagenome (GOLD analysis project Ga0181412, IMG submission 130113) | Marine viral communities from the oligotrophic San Pedro Time Series (SPOT) site, San Pedro Channel, CA, USA - 35 SPOT_SRF_2012-08-15 | ecosystem: Environmental > Aquatic > Marine > Strait... | reverse complement strand
TGAGCAAGATAGTGAGCAAGATAGTGAGCAAGACACTGAGAATGTTTCTGAAAAAGGAGAAGATGAATATTCTGAGAGTGGAGAAACTGTAACTGATGAAACGGAATCTAAAACAGCAGACTCTCTTAAAGAGAAATTAAAAAGTCTTGCTAAGATGACTGAGGAAGAATTTAATTATGTAACAATACCTGAAATTAATATCAAGCATAGTGTTGTGTCTGCTAAAGAAATACATGAGTATATTCAGAACTGCTGGTCAGAATGGGCTCAAGGTGCAATGGAAGAAAATGTTCATTCTTGGTATAAACATCATGCAGAATCCAGAATGCTAGTTCAGGACATCGAGTTTAATAAATTTAAGAAAGAATCTGCAAAGGAAGTTAATTATCTTGTAAAGGAATTTGAGTGCAAAAAATCTGCATCATCTTATGCTCGTGCAACTACTAGTCGTACTGGTGTACTTGATTGTACTAAACTGCATTCGTATAAGTATAGTGATGATCTCTTTAAAAAAGTCACTGTAATTCCCGATGGAAAAAATCATGGACTTATCTTTGTTTTAGATTGGTCTGGATCTATGGCAGATGTGCTTCTCTCTACTATTAAACAGTTGTACAGCTTGATTTGGTTCTGCCGTAAAGTTGGTATTCCATATGATGTATATGCTTTCACTCAAGAGTGGAACTATAAGGCTGGTAGATTTTCTTCACTTGAAAAGAAAGAGGGAACTATTTGGATAAATGATGAGTTCTCAATGCTCAATATTTTGACTAGTAAGGTAAATAACTGTACTGCAGATATTCAGATGAGAAACATTTGGAAAATTGCATCTTCGTTTACCGATCACTCTGGTGTTACTCCTCCTCGTATGTACCTCTCTGGTACACCATTAAACGAAGCTATTATTACTCTTCATGATATTATCCCTGACTTCAAGAAAAGGTATGGTGTTGAAAAATTAAATTGTGTCATTCTTACTGACGGAGAAGCACCAATTCCTTCTCGTACAGTAGTATTGCGCCGTAACTGGGAGCATGAAGAATCTATTCGTCATCGTAGGATTAGTGACAACACTTTTCTTCGTAATTTGAAGACTGGAACTGTTAGGCGTCTATCGTATATTTACAATACATTCACAAAATGTATGTTGGATGATCTTAAAGAAACCTATCCTGATGTCAACATCCTTGGATTTCGTATTATCGGATCTGGAACCGGGTCCTCTAACATGATTAATCAGTATACTAATAGTTATGATGAAGCAGCAGCTGCAAGAGTATCTTGGAGGAAGACCAAATCATTCTCCTTAAAAAATTGTGGATATGATTCTTACTTTGTTCTTGGTGGATCAATACTTTCTAATGAAACAATGTTTGAAGTAAAGGAGGATGCATCAAAATCTCAGATTAAAAATGCTTTTAGGAAATCTTTATCTAATAAAAAAATGAATAAGAGGGTCTTAAATGAATTTATTTCTATGGTCGCATAAATGAAAAACGAAATTCCAGAGTGGAGAAAGAGAGCTCTGGCAGATCCATCTCTCAAAGAAAAACAAGTAGAAATATTAATGCATGGTCCTAAGTCTCTTACTGATGCTTGGTTTCTTCAAGCAATGAAGTATAAGTATGGACGATTTGATGACTGACCACTATGAAACCATTACTCCCCACTCTGCTCTATAATAGGTACATACCAAACAAACGACATGGCTCTCTCAACAGAATTTATTCGCTCTTCTCTACAGTCTTTATATGGTGAGTCCATTCTTTCAGCAGATATTCGTGCATGGTGTCAGATGAATGGTGCAAATTATCAAACCGTTGCTAATAAACTTAGTGAATACAAGACTGCTCGTGGAAAATGGGAACTGACAGTGCAAGAAAAACTAGAAGAGACATATGTTTCTCCTTCTGCTGTGCCAGCAGTCAGTAATAATTTGATTCCATCGAGAGATTCTAACTATATTCCCTTTGGCAACTTCTCTGATATTAAAAAAATTATTAAGTCTAGTATTTTTTATCCTTGCTTTATTACCGGGTTGTCAGGTAATGGTAAAACCGTATCGGTCGAGCAAGCATGTGCTCAAGTTGGTCGTGAATTGATTCGTGTCAACATTACTATTGAAACTGATGAAGATGATCTTATTGGTGGTTTCCGTCTTGTCGATGGGTCAACTGTTTGGCATAACGGACCTGTCGTGGAGGCACTTGAAAGGGGAGCAGTCTTGCTACTCGATGAAGTTGACCTTGCTTCCAACAAAATTCTATGTCTCCAGTCCATCCTTGAAGGTAAGGGTGTGTTCTTGAAAAAAATTGGTAAGTATGTAACACCCACAGATGGATTCAATGTCATTGCTACTGCTAATACTAAGGGTAAGGGTTCTGAAGATGGTCGGTTTATTGGAACCAATGTTCTTAATGAAGCTTTTCTTGAGAGGTTCCCTGTAACCTTTGAGCAGGCATATCCAACTCCTAAACTTGAGCAAAAAATTCTTGAATCGTACTGTAAGGAAATTGAGTTCTGTAAGCGTCTTGTAGACTGGGCAGATATTATTCGTAAGACTTTCTATGATGGTGGAGTTGATGAGATTATTTCTACCCGCCGTCTTGTTCATATTGCTCGTGCTTACTCTATCTGGAATGATAAGAAGAAAGCCATTGAGGTTTGTTTGAATCGTTTCGATGATGAGACTAAGATTGCATTCCTTGATCTCTATGATAAAGTTGATGCCGATGTAGATTTCAACCTTAATATTGAAGAACATGATTCTTAATTTTTTTGGTCCATCCATATATCAAAGTGAACTTTCTGACGAGTTTCTTTCTTATCTTCAAGAGGTTGCTCGTCAGTCAGAGGAAGGTGATGATGTTGGGTATTCTCTTGCTGGTAATATAGACTCTCAAAAAAATGCAGTCGTTGATCCTAAGAGATTTACGAATGAAATCTATCCACACATTCAAGAATACCTGAATCATAAATCACTTTCATTTCATCTTGGTACTGGACCTTGGATTAACTACATGAAAAAGCATGAGTTCAACCCATTACATACTCATGATGGTACATTGAGTTCAGTTATTTTTATTGATGTTCCAGAAGAAATAGAAAAAGAGGTAGGACAATGGGAGGGCAAAACTAATTGTGCTTGCGCTGGTGCCCTTGAGTTTATTCATGCAAAATCATCTACATGTCCCGGCCACGCAAAAGTAATTCCAAAAACTGGTGACATGTATATTTTCCCTGCAGACATGCCGCATACGGTCTACCCCTTTTCCAGCGATGTGACTAGAATCTCAATGAGTTTTAATGTACACAACTTGCAATTTAACTGAGGAAGTGCTACAATGAATTCATGGTCTCTCCTATATGACGAAATGTACGGTCCTGAAGACGAACTTGAATGGGTAAAACAAAATGGTGGATTTGAATACACTCCAGAAAACAATGATTATGAATTGACTGCAGATGGGTTTACTTGGCCTAAGCAAAACGATGAGGTTGAAAAACCTAAACAGTATAAGAATGTTTATAAGTATGACGAAGACAAAATTCTTGAAGAGGTAAAAGAATACATCAGTGGCACATATCGTGCTCATTACAATGCTTCCAACGGCATTCAGACACTTGATCTGATTGAATCCTGTGGAGACGGTGCTGCGTTCTGTCGTGGCAACATTCTTAAGTATGCATCCCGTTATAACAAGAAGGGATCTGCTAGAATGGACATCAAGAAGATCATCCATTATGCTGTTCTTCTCTATCACTTTTATGGCTTAGACCAGGAGACTATCGAGCGTGGATATGAAACTTTCTAAAGAAACTATTAAACTACTCAATAACTTTTCTACTATCAACCAGTCAATTCTGGTAAAGAAAGGTTCAAAACTTCGTACCATTTCCGTAATGAAGAACATCCTTGCTGAGGCAGAGGTTGGTGAAAACTTTGAGAAAGACTTTGGTATCTATGATCTTCCTCAATTTATGAATGGTTTTGATGTTATCCAGGATCCTGACATTGATCTGAAGCATGATGCTTACATGGTCCTTAGTGAAGGTAAGAACACGAAAATTAAATTTGCTTTTGCTGATCCTGATGTCATCATCAGTCCTCCAGAAAAAGAAATCAAACTTCCCAGTAATGATGTTCAATTTGAACTGAATCAAACTCAACTTGCGAACTTACTAAAAGCCGCAGGAATCTATCAGTTACCTGATCTTGCTGCTGTTGGTGATGGTGAAAGTATCACCCTGACAGTTCGTGACAAGAAGAATGATAACTCTAATGAATATGCTTTGATTGTTGGTAATACTGATAAGACATTTGATTTCAACTTCAAGATTGAAAATCTGAAACTGATTCCCGGATCTTATGATGTTGTAATCTCTAAGAAACTTCTTGCCAGATTTACCAACTCTGAATATAATCTTGACTATTACATTGCACTTGAACCAGATTCAACTTACGAAGGTTGATAAATGAAGTGCAAAGTACAACTATACAAAGCAGGCACAGTCTTTGAAGAAGTTGTGATTGCTACAGATTATCAAGATGCAAGGAAAATTGCATTGGCAAGAAACCCTTCAGCAACTATTATGGGAGTAACAGCCGTTTTCACATGAATATCTTCGTCACTGACGAGTCTCCACGGGAATCTGCTTATGTCCTACCAGACAAGCACATCGTCAAGATGCCCCTGGAGACCTGCCAGATGCTCTCTATAGTCGCCTCAGACAAGTGGGGGCATGGTTATGGCACATTGCCTAAGAAAGATGGCACACCCTATGCTACGGACAAGGGAGCGTTCCGTAATCACCCTTGTACTATCTGGGCAAACGAGACTAGATCAAATGCTAGATGGTTGCTTACTCATGGTATAGCATTATGTGAGGAGTATGAGGCACGATACAGTAAAGTCCATACTTGCTATAACACTCTTCTTGCTGCTGATGAAATCATTCCTTATGTAGCATGGGGTGATCACACACCTTTCGTTCGTGCAATGCCAGAAGAGTATAAGTTTGACGATAGTATTTCTACTATCGATGCGTATAAAATGTATATTGCATCTAAACCATGGGTATGCGATAATTATCTTCGTCTCCCCAACCGTAAACCTGATTGGATTTGATTATGCGTAATGAATTTCTTTGGGTCGAAAAGTATCGTCCTAAAACTATTGATGAGTGTATCCTTCCCGAGTCTACTAAAAAGACTTTCGGTGAGTTTCTTAAGAAAGGTGAGATTCCTAATCTTCTTCTTGCTGGTCCGGCTGGTTGTGGCAAAACTACCATTGCTCGTGCCATGTGTGAGCAACTTAACTGCGACTATATAATTATAAATGGATCAGATGAAGGAAGATTTCTTGACACGGTGCGGAATCAAGCAAAGAACTTTGCTTCGACCGTTTCGCTTTCATCAGATGCTAACCACAAAGTCATCATCATTGACGAAGCTGATAACACAACCCATGATGTACAGCTCCTCCTTAGGGCAAACATTGAGGCATTTTATAACAATTGCAGATTCATCTTCACCTGCAACTACAAAAACAAACTCATCGAACCACTCCACTCCAGATGTGCAGTCATTGAGTTTGGAATCACCGGAAGTAAAAAACCAGCAATCGCAGCAGAGTTCTTCAAGCGTCTCCAAGAAATCTTGGGTACAGAGGGTGTTGAATATGATAACAAGGTCCTTCTAGAACTTATCAATAAACACTTCCCTGATTGGCGTCGTGTATTAAATGAGTGCCAAAGATATTCTGTTGGTGGTAAAATAGATTCAGCTATTCTTGCTGAATTTGGAGATATAAAAGTAAATGATCTTATTCAAAAACTCAAGAACAAAGATTTCCAGGCGGTTAGGAAGTGGGTCGTTTCTAATTTGGACAACGATTCTAGTGTACTTCTTCGTCGTGTTTACGATGCTCTTGTTACATCCTTGGACGGTCCTAGCATCGCTGCTGCTGTGCTCATTATTGCTAAGTATCAATATCAAATTGCGTTCGTAGCAGATCAAGAGATCAATCTTCTAGCAGCATTGACAGAAATTATGGTGGAGTGTAAATTTAAATGAAAGCTTATAAAACCCCTCTTCGTTATCCTGGTGGTAAGTCTAGAGCAGTGCAAAAGTTATTTGCGTATTTGCCTAACAGGAAATACGATGAACTTCGTGAACCTTTTCTAGGAGGTGGTTCATTTGCTATAGAGTGGTCTAAAAGATATCCAGACTCTAGAGTATGGGTAAGTGATTTATATGAACCCTTAGTTAACTTTTGGGGACAGATCCAGAGTAATGGTATCGTGTTACGAGATGAGTTAGTAAAACTCAAGAACCTTCATCCTAATCCAGATAGAGCAAAGGATTTGTTTTTGTTCTCAAAAGAGAAAGTTAATGATCTTGAGAGGAGTAACTTAATTCGTGCTGTTGCTTTTTATGTTGTTAACAAATGTTCTTTCTCTGGTCTTACTGAATCTAGTTCTTTTTCAAAACAAGCATCTGAAAGTAACTTCTCAATGCGAGGCATCGATAGAATTCCTGGATATTCATCGATCATTAAGAATTGGAAGATCACAAACCTTTCCTACGATGAACTCCTTACTGATGATCCAGAAGTTTTTACATATCTAGATCCTCCATATGATATCAAAGATAATCTTTATGGGAATAAGGGCGATATGCATAAGAGGTTTGGTCACGATAAGTTTGCTATTGACTGTGATCAGTGTAAAGGACATCAATTAATATCTTATAATTCCTCTCAACTTGTAAAGGATAGGTTTAAAAACTGGAAAGCATCTGAGTTTGACCTTACATACACTATGAGATCTGTTGGTCAATATATGCAGGAGCAGCAAGATCGTAAAGAATTAGTCCTCATGAATTATGAGGTAGAGTAATGAAAATTATTGGAATTTATGGTGCTTTAGATTGGGATGCAAATCTTTTTGACAAAGCTGATACTTATATTCATGATGCAGGAGCAACTCTGTTTATTAATGGAATTCATATTAGAAGCATTAATGAAGAAAGATTGACTCGTATTAAAGATGAGGGTAATTTTCCATATAAGTCTATTGAATATGTTCTTGGTGGATATGCAAAAGAAGAAATTGATGTTGTTTGTTACCCCACATCTTATAATGATGTATTTCAGAAACAACTTGTAGATGGCACTGCTAGTAGGATGATTAAGGAACAGTTTCCTAATGCTGAGATTTGGTTATTGTCACATCATCTTTGCCATGCAGCATCTACAGTCTTTACTTCACCTTTCAATAGTGGTAGTTTCTTAACTCTTGATGGCCTTGGTAGTGGGATTTGGGATTTTGCTAGTGGACATACTCGCGGTGGTGAAAATAATAGTATTGGATATTTTGATAAGAGTAAACACATCTTCAGATTCTTTAGGGGAACTGGTGATCTAGGTATGAACTCATTTGGTGAGTACTATTGTAATATGTCTCAGATGATTTATGATGATAAGCATAAAGAATTGATGCAGCAAGAGTCTAAATTAAAACCTAATGTAGTAGAAAATCTTCAGTTTGCTCAAAACTTTGATGTAACCCCAAAAGAGGGTAAGATCATGGGGTTGTCAGCTTACGGTAAATTGTTAGAAGGGCAAGGACCTCCCACATGTATATCTACTTTGTTTCCTACATCTCATTTTGGTATTGATCGCTGGGAATTTGGAATGCCAGAAGTGCATTTCTATGACTATGAAATGCTGTATAATAATTTGAAGGGAACTGTAGAAGATAAAGCATACTATGTTCAGTATTGGTTTGAAAAGAGTCTTGAGTATTTAATTCACGAATTAAAAAAAGATTATCTAGAAGAAGATAATTGTTTTGCTGGAGGAACTTTCCTTAATGTATGTGCAAATACTATATTGAGACCATTGTTCCGTAACATTCATATTCCTCCGTTTACTAATGACTCTGGAATTCATTTTGGTGCAGCAGCTTGGGGTGCTTATAGATCTAAAGAAACTATTGAATTACCACATAACATTGCACTACTAGGTAAATCTTATGATGACTTTGTTCCAGAAGAAAAAAATTGTAAGCATTATGATAATTTTGATGATCTCTGCGAATTCCTAGCAAAAGAATTGGATGATAATAAGATCGTTGGTTGGTTCCAAGGCAGGTCAGAATACGGTCCTAGGTCTTTGGGATCTAGGTCATTGTTGATGAGTCCCAAGAGATCTGAAAACAAAGATATTCTGAATGATAGGGTTAAAAAGAGAGAGACCTGGCGTCCTTTTGCTGGTATAATGTTAGAAGAAAAAGTTGGTGAATACTTTGATCCTGGTTTTGTGAGTCCGTATATGTTGTACTCTCAAACTTCTATCACTAAGAAACTTCCTGCAATTACTCACAAGGATATGTCGTGTAGAATTCAAACTGTAAATGAGCAACAGAATGCTAGGATGTATCAACTTCTTTCTAAACTTCAACCACCAGTATTATTGAATACTTCATTCAATCAGAGTGGAGAACCAATCATTGAAACTCCAGAGGATGCCATCTCCTCTTTTAAAAAAATGGATATTGATTATCTTGTTATTGGAAATTATTTGTTATGGAATTAAAAGACTGGCTTAATTCCATTAACCTCACTAAAGAAGATCTGAGTGAGGATCCAGAAGATATTAAAAAGTATCCTCCTTACATCATAAACCGTTGTCTCTCTGGACATTTGGATGCAATCTTATTTGCGAATGAGATGAATAAGAACACTCATTTGTCAAAAGATATGCAGTACCAATTCCTGCTACATAGCATTAGAAAGAAGAAAAGATTCTCTCCTTGGTTGCGCCAAGAAAAGATTGCAGATTTGGAACTTGTAAAAAAATATTATAAGTATAGCAATGAGAAAGCTCAGCAAGCTTTGAAGATTCTTATTCCAGAACAACTAGAGTACATTCGTAAAAAACTCGATACAGGTGGAATTAAATGACAAAAGTTCTTAGCATTGATATTGATTATTGTTTTCCTAATGTTGAAGACTGGCCTAACGAAGATGACGAACTCTGGGATGAGTGGCATCCGACTACAAAATGGAATCTATACTTTGCAAAATATCCTGATCTTAAGCAGAGAGAAAAAATTATTGATGAAGAGTGCCTAGACTACATGCTAGACACCTTTACAAAAGCATTGACAGCTAATCCAAATATAACTGTTGCCTTTGGATTGGATCATGATTATATTCTTGACTCTGTTCTAGACAAAGATGATCTGGAAATAATTAATATCGATCATCATGATGACTTTCTAGCAGGATGCTACATTGATAAGATTGAAACTGATACCGGTGACTACAGCAATGAAACTTTTTTAGCACTTCACCTCTTAGAGTATCACCTGACAAAGGCTTATGGTAAAGTTGATGAGGGTAGTTGGGGAGCTTATCTACACACCTTAGGTAAACTCAAGAGAATGGTATGGATTCATAATGGAGATAAATCTGAAGAAGATACTAGGAGTCCTGTAAATAGATTTATTTGCAATCATGTTGGAGAGTATGCTGATTGGGGATTTGCAACTGCAGAAGAGTATGATCATGGGGATTATGATTATGATCATATCTTTGTTTGTCTGTCACCTCAATATTTTCCAAACTGCCACTGGGATTTACTGAGTGTATTCATGGGAATATATGAAGATCACACAGGCAAAGATTGTAAATTAGAAGAGTTTTGGGATAAGCGGTGGATCAATAAAATGGCTTATAAGGAAACCTATGAAATACTTAAACCATCGTTAGCGGATGTCAAGAGGAGTTTAGCTAAATAATAAAAAGTTTTTGTTTTTGACATGAGCGTCGTTATTGAACCGACCGTTGAGTGGTCGTCTGAAGAAATGGTAGAAGTTTCTCTCAGTGAACCGGATGATTTCTTAAAAGTGAGAGAAACGCTAACTAGAATTGGCGTAGCATCTAGAAAAGAAAAGAAACTTTATCAGTCATGCCATATCTTGCATAAGCAAGGAAGGTATTTCATCGTACATTTTAAAGAGTTGTTTGCTCTTGATGGTAAGAAAGCAAATCTTACTTTAAATGATGTTCAAAGACGCAATAGAATTACTCAATTGCTTGCTGACTGGGGACTTATTTCTGTTGTTGATGCAGAAAGGATTCAAGATATTGCTCCCCTCAATCAGATTAAAGTCTTAGCATATAAAGATAAAGGAAATTGGACCTTAGAGACTAAGTATAATATTGGTCGTAAAGTTAAAGTTGAAGGTGAAGAGAATCCATAAATAAATCGTCGCTCTTTCGTGCGCGACTCTCTACGACGGATTCGCTACCAAAGTAGATAGGGGGATTAACGCCCCCTTCCCAATTAATGTAAACCGAATAAAAAAATACGGGGTTCTCTACCCCGTTTTTTAATGTTGTTTGATAAATATTAGTGGATGCCTTCGGGGTCCACACAATACAAACTCGCTTTTAAAGGAGCTAAAAATGACCGACCTTACTAAGTATGGTGCGTCTAACATCGACCAATTTTTGGATCGTGTTCACCGCAATAGCATTGGTATGAACGAATACTTTGATCGTTTATACTCACTACATGAGACTACTACTAACTATCCTCCCTACAATCTAGTATCCATAAATTCTGTAGAGTCCAGGCTAGAGATCGCCCTGGCAGGGTTTAAAAAAGCAGAGTTATTTGTCTATACACAGGATGGCAAACTCTTTGTAGAGGGTCAGAAAGAGGACAAGGAGACCGAAACTACTTATCAGCATAAAGGACTAGCACAGAGGTCCTTTACGAGGGTATGGACGCTCTCTGAGGATGTAGAAGTGAAGAGTGTAGAATTTGAGGATGGACTCCTTTCAATATGTTTGGCTAGGATAGTTCCAGAGCATCATCAACGGAAAGATTGGTTCTAAATATCGGCAGGGGGGTGTATGCCCCCCATTTTTATGGTATAATAGGAAGAGGTAAAAACTGCATTATGTCTGTTAGAATTGCTATCATCGGCAATGACTCCATCATTGCTGACATTAAAGAGTTGATTGACCCTGAAGATAAGGCTCGTCAATACATGTTCACTAAACCATTTCGTGTTATCATGCAGCCAACCATGCTGCTATCAGAAGATAATAATGAAACCGCAGAGAATACATCTCAAGTATCTCTTGCTACTTGGCAACCTCTTACTCAAGAGACTACCTTCATTGTAAATCCAAATTCGGTTCAAACTATCTTTGAACCAGTTGCTGATCTCAAAAAAATGTATCAAGAGGTAACTGATGGATCCAATTAAAGTAATCGTATTCAAGGAAGACTACCTCTGCATTATTGCAGGCATTAAGGAAGTTGGTGCTGACATTGGAGAACCCGATTGTGAGTTAGAAAACCCCTATGAGTTTGTCCCTCAAGATGATGATTTCAAGGGCGAGTATAAAGAGCGTCTTGTACCTTGGAAAGTATTGAAAATGTCTTCCGATAAGAAGTGCAGAATTCAAAGTGATACTATTCTGACTCTAGTTGATCCTGAGCCACACATCCTCCAAGCATACAACGAACTGCTTTCTGAATGAAATTCTATACTAATGTACAAATGATTGGGGATCAGTTCCTCGTTCGTGGTTATGAAAATGGTGAGTACATTCAGTTTAGAGAAAAATACAAACCTACATTATTTGTTCCTGCCAAGAAAGAAACTTTTCATAAAACTCTTGATGGGGATTATGTCGAACCAATTAAACCTGGTTTCGTATCGGACTGTCGTGACTTCTTAAAAAGTTATGGTGAGGTAGATAATTTTAAAGTGTATGGTAATGAGAGGTACATCTATCAGTATATTTCTGATAAGTATCCTCAAGATGAGATTAAATTTGACGCTAGTAAGATTCGCCTCATCACAGTCGATATCGAAACTCGTGCTGAGAATGGATTTCCTGATGTTGAGACAGCTGATCAAGAGATCCTGCTGATCACTATTCAAGATTATAATACAAAAGAGATTACAACCTGGGGTCAGGGTCCGTTCAAGATTAAACAGGACAATGTTCGCTACATTCAGTTCAACAATGAGCGGGATCTACTCAACAGTTTTATTAACTGGTGGATGGAGAATACTCCTGATGTTGTGACTGGTTGGAACATTCAGTTGTTCGATATGCCATTCATTGCAAAGCGTATTGATCGTGTTCTTGGCGAAAAACTTGCTAAGAGATTATCGCCTTGGGGATTAGTATCTCAAAAAGAAGTCTTTATCAAAGGTCGTAGACAAATTTTCTACGATATTGGTGGTATTTCACAGTTAGATTATCTCGATCTTTATAAAAAGTTTACATATACCAATCAGGAATCATATCGTCTTGATCATATTGCCAATGTAGAACTTGGTCAGAAAAAACTTGACCACTCTGAGTTTGATACATTCAAGGACTTCTATACTCATGGGTGGCAAAAATTTGTAGAATATAACATTATCGATGTGGAGCTCGTAGACCGTCTTGAAGATAAGATGAAGTTGATCGAGCTTGCTTTAACTATGGCATACGATGCTAAAGTGAACTATAGTGATGTATTCTATCAAGTAAGGATGTGGGACACCATCATCTATAATTATTTGAAGAAGAAAGGTATAGTCATTCCCCCCAAGGAAAAAACTGATAAGGATGAAAAGTATGCAGGAGCCTATGTTAAGGAACCGATTCCGGGAGTCTATGACTGGGTGGTTTCTTTTGACCTCAACAGTCTGTACCCTCATCTTATTATGCAGTACAACATATCACCAGAAACCCTCTTGGACGAAAAGCATCCAACAGCAACAGTTGATAAGATACTTTCTGAGGAGATAAGTTTTGAGATGTATAAGGACAATGCTGTTTGTCCGAATGGTGCTATGTTCCGTAAAGATAAGAAGGGGTTCTTGCCTGAGTTGATGGAGAAGATGTATGGTGAGAGAGTTATCTTCAAGAAGCGTATGCTTAAAGCCAAGCAAGAGTTTGAGAAGACTCCTACTGATACACTTAAGAAAGAAATCTCCAGATGTAACAACATTCAAATGGCGAAGAAGATTTCTCTTAACTCTGCTTATGGTGCTATTGGTAATCAATATTTCAGGTATTTTAAACTAGCAAACGCGGAGGCTATTACTTTATCTGGTCAGGTCTCAATTCGTTGGATTGAGAACAAGATGAATCAATATCTAAACAAACTCTTATCTACTGAGGGTGAAGATTATGTTATTGCATCTGACACTGACTCAATCTATCTTAACCTTGGACCTCTTGTTACTAAATTTCTTGGTAATAAATCTGATGATAAAGCAGCAATTGTTGCACTACTTGATAAAATCTGTGAAGATAAATTAGAACCGTTTATTGATAACTCGTATCAAGATCTTGCGGATTATGTTTCGGCATACGAACAAAAGATGCAAATGAAGAGAGAGAATATCGCTGATCGTGGCATCTGGACTGCAAAGAAGAGGTACATTCTTAATGTTTGGAATAGTGAAGGTGTTCAATATACAGAACCTAAATTAAAAGTGATGGGTATTGAGGCTGTAAAGTCTTCCACACCTGCACCTTGTCGTCAAATGTTGAAGGACTCTTTCAAAATTATGATGACTGGATCTGAAGATGATATGATTAACTACATAGGTGACTGTCGCAAGAAATTTAATAAACTAACTCCTGAAGAGATCTCTTTCCCAAGATCCGTCAGTGATGTAGTGAAGTATAGATCTCCGTCAGATATTTACACTGAAAGAACTCCTATTCATTGTCGTGGAGCTCTTCTATACAATCATTATATTAAGAAAGCGAATCTTACTAACAAGTATTCTCTAATTAAGAATGGAGAAAAGATTAAATTTTGTTATTTGGAGATACCAAATACTATTCATGAGAATGTTATCTCTTTTATTCAGGACTTTCCCAAAGAACTAAATCTTAATAAGTATATTGATTATGATTTGCAATTTAGCAAGGCATTTTTAGAACCGTTAAAGACCATTCTTACTGCTATTGGATGGTCCGTAGAAAAAACCGCAACCTTAGAGGACTTCTTCTCATGACAGATCAAGAAAAATGGAATAGAGGACTTGATCTTTTTATCGAGTCCGTTCATAAACCGGATCATAAACTTAGATCCTGTGCTCACAACCAAGAATGTTTTAATGAACTGATGTCAATGCGCGAAAATGTGCTAGAATACTTGAAAACCTTGAGATGGAGTTGAATGGATTTTCTTAAAGAGATTATCAAAGAAATTGGAGATGACTATACTCAGTTGGCCAAAGATATTGACGACTCTGAAACTTATGTGGACACGGGTTCTTACATTTTTAATTCACTGGTCTCAGGTAGCGTATTTGGTGGTGTTTCTGGGAATAAGATTACTGCCATTGCTGGTGAGTCTTCTACTGGGAAGACTTTCTTTAGCCTCGCTGTCGTTCAAAATTTCCTTGACACTAATCCTGATGGGTATTGTCTCTATTTTGACACTGAAGCAGCAATTAATAAGTCTCTTCTTGAGAGCCGTGGACTACCTCTTGATCGCTTGGTAGTTGTCAATGTTGTAACTATCGAAGAGTTTCGTAGTAAAGCATTGAGAGCAGTTGATTTGTATCTGAAGAAACCCGAAGGAGAGCGCAAACCATGTATGTTTGTATTAGATTCTCTTGGTATGCTTTCAACTGAGAAAGAGATCCGTGATGCTTTGGATGAAAAGCAAGTTCGTGATATGACAAAATCACAACTGGTTAAAGGTGCCTTCAGGATGTTGACATTGAAGCTAGGACAGGCTAGAATACCTATGATTGTTACCAACCATACTTACGATGTCATTGGCGCATATGTACCTACAAAAGAAATGGGAGGAGGTAGTGGACTCAAGTATGCAGCAAGTACAATCATCTATCTCAGCAAGAAGAAAGAGAAGGATGGAACAGAAGTCATCGGAAACCTTATCAAGGCTAAGACTCACAAGTCTCGTTTAAGCAAGGAGAACAAAGACGCCACTATTCGGTTATACTATGATGAGCGTGGACTTGATCGTCATTATGGATTGCTTGAATTAGGAGAACTTGGAGGTCTCTGGAAGAATGTTGCAGGTCGTTATGAGATTGATGGTAAGAAAGTCTATGCCAAGCAAGTTTACAAGGAACCTGAGAAGTATTTTACTGAAGAAGTGATGCAACAACTTGACGAGATTGCTCGTAAAGAATTTAGCTATGGTGAATGATGAGTGACAGGATTGAACTGACTATTCTAAGAAACCTCATTCATGATGAAGAGTTTCTTAGAAAGGTTCTACCATTTATAGAACCTGATTATTTTGATGAGCGCAATGAAAGACTTGTTTTTGAGGAGATCAGTTCCTTTGTCAATCTATACGATAGGATTCTAACACCAGAAATCCTTAATATTGAAGTACAGAACCGTAGTGATATCTCTGAATCCGAATGTAAAGATACTCTAACCTTAGTGGAAGTATTGACTGAGAGTGAAACTCATACTCAGTGGTTGTTAGATGCTACTGAAAAGTGGTGTCGCGACCGGGCTATTTACTTGGCACTGATGGAGTCTATTCAGATTGCAGACGGTAAAGATAGCGAAAAGACCAGAGATTCTATCCCTGGTATTATGCAAGATGCCCTTGCGGTTTCTTTCGATAATCATATTGGTCATGATTATCTTCAAGATTATGAAGCAAGATACGACTTTTATCATAAAGACGAATCAAAGATACCATTCGATCTTGAATATTTTAATAAGATTACGAAAGGAGGTATGCCCAATAAGACACTTACTATTGCTCTAGCTGGTACTGGTGTTGGTAAATCTCTCTTTATGTGTCATGTAGCAAGTTCAGTTTTATTGCAGGGCAAAAATGTTTTATACATTACGCTTGAGATGTCTGAGGAAAAAATTGCTGAAAGAATTGACGCTAACCTTTTAGATGTTAATATCAGAGACTTGACAGAGTTACCTCGTCAGTTATTCGAGACAAAAGTATCTAAAGTTGCTGCAAAAACTCAGGGCACTCTTATAATTAAAGAGTATCCAACAGCCAGTGCCCACAGTGGACATTTTAAATCTCTGCTCAACGATCTGGCACTTAAGAAATCTTTTCGCCCTGATATTATTTTCATTGATTACCTTAATATTTGTGCTTCCGCTAGGTATCGCGGAGCTGTCGGTGTCAACTCTTATAGTTATATCAAGGCTATTGCTGAAGAACTTAGAGGATTGGCTGTCGAAGCCCAGGTCCCTATCGTTTCTGCCACCCAGACCACTCGTTCTGGTTATAGTAGCAGTGATGTTGACATTACTGACACTAGCGAGTCCTTTGGTCTCCCTGCTACTGCTGATCTTATGTTTGCCCTTATTTCATCTGAAGATCTTGAAGGACTCGGGCAGATCATGGTGAAGCAATTGAAGAATAGATACGGTGATCCGACTATGAATAAGAGATTTGTTATTGGTATTGACAGATCGAAGATGAGGTTGTATGATTGTGAACAAAGTGAAGGTGGATCTCTCCATGGATCTGGAGATGATACTAAAGAAGAAACTTTTGTAAAAGAGAACAAATTTCAGGGGTTTAAATTTGATTAAATCAGCAACAAAAGTATGGAACGATATTTCTCAGGTCAATAATCTTGAATTTCAGTACCATCTCTTGCCTGGTGGGGCTGCAATCCTTACTGCAAGCGATGTCTTCCAGTATCCTGATAAAGTTTATGATTTTCTTTCTAATTTAGATTACTGGGAAACCCAGCACTTTAGTGATACTGATATCATTCGTCCTGGACTAACTCATCAGTTTGCTCCTGGACTTTTCAGTATGCTTGGTAGTGGTCTTAGCCAAAGAATGAAAAAAATCTTTGGAGTTTCTGAATTGAGTACATTAGATATGTACATTCAATCCACGAAAGGTGATATGACTTTAGATGTTACTGGTGGATTATGCTGCTATCCGCATATTGATTCAGCAGTAATGGATTCTAATGAAGAAGATCTCCCTCATATTGTTTCAAACCTCAATCTCTCAAAAAGTTCTGATCCTGTAAGGACTGGATTCTGGTCCTTTAGGGGTAAGAGTAATGTTCTAGAGTTTAATAGAGACGATAAGAATGCATTCAATAATTTTTATGATCGGCATGAAGATGTGACTATTTCTGAGTGGTTTCAAATTAATGATTACGAAGACTTTAAATTTGAAAGTTCTGTTGAAATGGTGTATAATAGTCTTGTAGTCTATAGTACGGGAACAATTCATAATCCGTACATCAAACCTAATTGGTTTGCTGATAATGATAGGTTAGTGTTATCAACTTTTTTCTCTGTAGATCCAGAGAGATTAAACTTTGAAGAAAAAGATGTCGATGTTGTTTCCTACACATGGGAACATTTCAGGCTAGATACACTATTCAACTATCACCCACAACAAACAGCACCGCAATTTTAATCATGCCTACTTATTCAAGCGCAATCGCTGATGCGACACCAGATCCTCAGCGTCCTACTACTGCTACTCCCCCTCGCCGTCCTAGGGCTAAAGAGTTTTGGGAAGCAGAACCCGGCGATCCTGGTACTGAAGGATGGTCCGATGATCCAGAAGATCGTACTGGACCCCAGCTAGGTAATCCTACCAATCCTCAACCAACAGTTGTTGCTACTCCCCCTGCTCCACCAGCAGCACCACCAGTCATGCCAGTAGTTTTGACTTCTCCTCAAACTACTCCTAAAGATGGTTACCTTGAGTTTGTTAACCAAGTAACTAGTGCTCCATCTAAGGATCCTGCACAGTTTATTGCTCGTGTTGCTGCACTTCAAGCAGGTGGTTGTGAGATTCAGCGTCTTCTAACTGCTGCTGTAGGTATCTCTGCTGAAGGTGGTGAGTTCATGGAGATTGTTAAGAAGATTATTTTTCAAGGCAAACCCTGGGAAGAAGATAATATTGAGCACCTGAAGATTGAACTGGGTGATGTTATGTGGTATGTTGCTCAGGCATGTATGGCACTTGACATCTCTTTGGAAGAAGTTCTTGATCGTAATATTGATAAACTATCAAAGCGTTATCCATCAGGAACTTTTGATTCTTATTATTCAGAAAATCGTAAGAAAGGTGACCGGTAATGGACGGAGCAGTACATGCATGGAACTCTATGTCCTACGGAGAGGGGTTCCTCTTCTCTGTATGGATCTTAGGAATGTATTATGTCAAACTAAAAATGGATAAGAGGTTTGGACAATGAGTAAAAAATCATTTAAGAATAAACATCAGCAGGAATGGGAATGGGAAGAAACTCCTGAGACTAAGGCAGCAATTGCTGCTCTTCATGAAGGCATTCGTTTTCGTAAATTAAAAGAAGAGGATGATAAACTAGGTTACGATACTAGTGGTAAATAATGCTTAGTCTCTGGATCCACATACGAGCATTCTTTGCTGTTGTGGTTGTTGGTTGTTCTCAACCTGTCAACTGGAAACATTGTGTTCGTGTGGACCAGTGGCTCTTGCCAGAAGTTAAGGAAGGATATAGACTATGGACAGGACAGACAACCCCGTATCAGTCTGAAAAGGACTATCTAAATAATAGGGAGTAGTGCTCCCTATTTTTAATGGCTGAACCGTCTGAAGGATTTTTTGCTGGTTGTGCTTTATGTACCAATCAAGAAATGGATGCCGCTCTAAAGGATGAGACTAGCATTCAAAACTTTTACAATGTAATGTACCAGAGGTACACGAGTAATGGAGTTATTGGTGCCGGTAATGTAAAAAAAGATTTTGAGAAAGCAGTTACCCTGGGACCTTCTGTAAAAAAAGATAAGTTTTATTCTGATCTTGTCGTAGGTATCTCTGCAGTAAAAGCAGTCAGATCTTTCCTTTCTACAAATTCTGCAATGAAAGGTATATCTGGGAATGCAATACCTAATGCAGTATACCTGACAGGAACTCAATGGCCTAAAGAAGTTCAGCAATTTAAGTTTGCTGCTTTTGGTATGGCAGACTTTAACTCCTCTGATTTGATTCTTCAGTATGGATCTAATTATGTTGGGGTATCTCTAAAGAAAAAACCAAAAGGAACTGCACCTGATCCGACTCTAATCAATAAAGCATTTGATACTGTATTGAATGGATCTCAATTTGCTCCTATTAAGGCACAGCTGCAGCAAGCTAGACAGCAGTTTTTTGCTGGAGTAATTAGGGATGCATTAACTACTGGTCCTTTAGTTGGACTTGCTCAACTTCCTGATGGATCTAATCCTAGAAATGCTGCACCAGAAAAACTCTGGAGTACTAGAATTGGTATCTACAAAAATGGTAAGATACAAACAGTTCCATTAATTAATCTAAAAGATGTTTCTGCTATTGGTGATCCAACTCTATTGAATAGTAAAGAAGTTGATAGAAATACTACAAATGCCATGCGTGATTATGTAAACACGAGACTTGGTAAAGTAGGTAACCAACCCAATACTTTATATAAACAGTTTCTAACTATTATTAAGAGAAATCAGCAATTGTTTGCTGACACCTTAATCAATCTTATCCTTAAGAAACAATTGATGGATGAGATGAGTGAGTATACTAGAAGTAACTTTGAATTTATCTTGACCACTGGAGTGGGACAGGTTACGATATCTAAGTCCAACGGTATGAATATTCAGGAAGGTAGTGGTACTTGTATTGGTATTGACAGTGTTGCACTTGCTCTTGCTTATCTTAAAAGACAACCTAAAACTATTGATATAGATACTGCAAAAACAGAGTCATCAAATGCGGCTAAGTTATTTTTCAAAGTTAGAGCAGGTACACTAGATCTCTTAGAACTTGAGTTAAGATATAAGGGTGACTTTAAATCTCAACCTCAGTTCCAAGCATTTCTTTCACCCCAATTTAAATCCTTACTTAAGGGTGACTTTGGAAACGCACGAAACATTATTTTTGGTTAAATGTACACTGATTTATTCCCCAGTAGAATTTTTAAATATCATTTAGATCTTCCTGACCTGAAACAAAATATGTTAGACAGGTATAACTCCTGGTCTAATCATTCAGTAAATGAGACTCCTGAGGGTTGGAGTTGTGATTGTAGAACGGAGTTTCAGGGCGCATTCCCTCACGAAAACCGGCATCATTATACTGAAATTTTGAAAGAATGGTCAAAAGAAATGGGACTACTTGATCGTCCCTACATTGATGAGATCTGGATGAATGCATATGAGCAACAGCAGTTTCAAGAATCTCATACTCATTTGCCAGGATTCTTTTCTGGGATTCATTACATAATGTTTGATCCTGAAGAGCATGAAGCTACTACATTTCAAAACCCACAAGACAATATTCATGCTTTTATGTTCGATGAAAGTTTTCTGGACAAAGATATTAACCAATACCTACACGAAAACCATACTCCTAAAGTTGTAGAGAGTGATATTATTTTATTTCCATCTCATCTGAAGCATTTTGTTAAAAGGAATAATAGTAAAAAACTTCGTATGACTATATCCTTTAACATAAATAGAATTGCTGAGTCTACACGACGGGTGTTTGCGTAATAATGAAGAATTTTTTTCAATTCTTAACTGAAGCACAGACTAACGCAGCAAAGCAAGCTAAGAAGCTTGGACTGAAAGGTGATGGCCATGGATCATGGGTTGATCCAGCTGGAAAAATTGTTGGTAGAACTATAGAAGGTGAGTTAGTTTTCTCTAGTGGTAGAAAACCATCACAAGAATCTGATCCAAACAGACCTGGAAGAGCAGCAAGAGCTTTACCTCCAGAAAATCCTCCTCCTTCAGCACAACAAAGTGGTGGAGTTGGTGAACCCGAAGAGCAGGAAGAGGTAGAAAAAACTCGTGGTGCTGTTACTATTGGATTTGGTAGATTCAATCCTCCTACAGCAGGTCACGAAAAATTACTTGATACTATTAAAGATACTGCAGATGATGGGGAGTACAAGGTATACCCATCTCACTCAGTAGATCCACAGAAAAATCCTCTTGATTCTGAGACTAAAGTTCTCTTTATGAAGAAGATGTTCCCTGTGCATGCGAACGCAATCGTATACGATCCTGCCGTTCGTACTATACTAGATGCAATGAAGCAAGCCGATGTCGAAGGATTTAGTAGCGTCAACATCGTGGTTGGTGCTGACAGACAAAAAGAGTTTGAGGGGCTCGCGAACAAATACAACGGGCAACTCTATAATTTTGATGCGATTAATGTCATCTCTGCAGGAGAACGGGATCCCGATGCTGAAGGGGTGGAGGGCATGTCTGCTTCCAAATTACGAGCCTTAGCTGCTGATGGTGACTTTGATTCTTTCAAGAAAGGATTACCTAAGGCTGCTAAAGGAATGATTGCTCGGGAACTGTTTAATACCGTTCAGAGATCTATGAGTGCTGCAGCTGTAACAGAAGGCATAGAAATGTGGCAAATTGCTCCTAAGTATGATGTAAAAACTCTTAGAGAGAATTATGTTAATGGTAGACTGTTTGGTATGGGATCTCTTGTAGAGTCTTTAAATACTGGACTAGTTGGTAGAATTATTAGACGCGGTGCAAATCATGTAATCGCTGTTACATCTGAAGGCATTATGTTCAAATCTTGGATTAGAGATTTGACTGAATATGTTTCTCGTATTCCTTCCGGTGTTCCTGCGAGTAAAAGAGAAATCGGTACAGATTCCTATAGAGAGTATGTTCAAAAACTTACTCCTTTAGAGAAGGTGAAGTCATTTATAAATAGAAGTTAGGAGACCGCTGAGTATTCAGGATCGATGACAAATTTTATTGCAGATAGCGCCGACCAGATCGTGCTTAATAGCATGGCAAATGTTTTTATGGAAAAACTTGATCCTGTCGGTAAAGAAGATTCTGATATTGATAATGATGGTGATTCTGATAAGTCTGATTCTTATTTGAGAAATCGTCGCAAAAATGTTGGCGCTGCTATTGCTGCTGACAAGGCTAAGAAAGTAAAGAAAGAAGAGATTGAACTTTCTCTTCGTGGAAAGGTTGGAGCATTAACCGAAAAAAAGCTCTATAAGTCTGAGAAAGCTACAAACTCAGACGAAAAAGAAATAGAGATTTCAGAGAAGTCTGTAAAAAATAAAGTAACTATTAATCCTGATATTCAAGAAGGTAAGAAAGGTCTCTGGGATAATATCCATGCCAAGCGTAAGCGTGGCGAAAAACCTGCTAAGAAGGGTGATAAGGATTATCCTAAAACATTGAATGTTGAGGAAACTGAAGATTCTTTAAGAGACCGTCGCATGGAGCGCGGTGGAGTTGATGGCAACAACCGTTACAATAAGGCACCAGGTAAACCTAATACTGCCGGTAAGAAAAAACCCTATGATGGTATGTCTGCCGTCGAGAAAGTAAAGGCAAGCATCCGTGCTAAGTATGGTGATAAAGCAATCATGGATACTAAGAAGAAAAAGGAAAAAGATTGAGCCTATATAAAAGAAGTTCGCTTCTTTAATAATGCTTGCTTTTTTACTTCCATTAGCATCAAAAATCATCACCGATGCCATTTCTAAAATTCCTGAGAATGAAGAACTGGGTGAGAAGATGGTTGAGATCTGTCTTGTTATTCTTGCTAAAGCGGTTAAGTTAACCAAGACTGATATGGATGATCAACTTCTTGAAGTTGTCACCAAAGCTATCAAAACCCGCGAGGATGCGTAGGTTATAAATAATTGTATGAAAACTGTAGTTCGGGTGTAAGAACATGGCTCTCTGGGGTCTTAACGACAATATTCAAACCTTTGGTACTGTTGCAGTTAGTGGTAATACTGTAACTGGTACGGGGACCACTTTTACAACCGATGTTGAAGTTGGTCAAGTAATCCGGGTTGGAACCCGTGGTGGTGTTGGTACATATTACGGTGACGCTGTTATCAGTGGTATCACCAGTGACCGAATTCTTACCATCGATTCTACTGCTGGACTTAGTGCAGTTAGCATTGCTGCTACTGCTTATGGTATCAGTGAATTACCAATGTATACTGTTAAGGACAGTGTATATCAAGAAGAAAGATCTGAAGCAGATTCTTTAGTCTATGGTATCTCTACAGATACTGCCGGTCAATATGGTGTTGCTCATCATGGTTGGGTTGGTGTTACCACTTATATGGATATGCACGGTAATCTGAGAGTCAAGAGCGAAGTTCTTGTTGCTCAGTCTGGTATTCAAACTGGTGCTAACGGAATCGCTTATCCTACAGATGAATAATTGAGTGAATGAAATTCCATGAATTGAACGATAGCAACTATCTCCTTTTTGCAATTAAGAATTATGAGAATCCTCAAGCAGTTACTGAGGATGACTTCTATGATGATCTTAAGAGAATTAAGTACATTAAAAGACTACTAAAGAGGTATAAGAATAGTGGTGAGTTGAGAACTCATCTTATTCTAAATCACTTTATAGTCCTTTTTAATGTTTTTGGTGACGCTGGAGTTCCCCTTTTATATTTTAAATTAGATAAAGAACTCTGGTCTTGTACTAAGAGTTTTTTGACATATCTGGGCAGGGTTCCTGAATTTCCTCGTACAGAACTAAATATTATTATTGATGATGAGTATTGTTTAAATCAACTTAGAGAAGTCTAATGGATGATTCTTTAAATGAAATGATGGATGGCAATGCTGTCGGTCAATCTGGAGGATTTAGTAGCAAATCTGATGCTGCCGGTCCTGTTGCTGGATATGATAAGAAATTAAAGAATCGTACCATACTTGCAAAAGGTCTTATGCCTGGTTCTAGAAAGCGTTGGTCTATGAAAGAAGAGACTGTTGATGAAGGAATCCGACTTAAGAGTTTTGGTGAGTTTAAAGGCGGCATCAAGTCTGCTGGTGAGCGTCTAAATCGTCATGTGGTTCAACCAGCAGGTCAAGCGTTGCGGAGCCTGAAGAATCTGATAACTCCTAGTACTCCTAGTCCTTCAAAGACAACAAAACCGTCTAATGATGGTCGCCGTGCTACTGGTGGACTTGATGGTGTAGGAACTAAAGCTGACAATAAAGGTGCAGTTAAATTAACAGTTCAAAATGATCCTGGACTAGACGCAATTAATCGTTCAGCTCAGATGAGTACAAAAAAGAATTATCCTAGTTGGTGGGCTAAGAAAGGTCCTTCTGGTACAGCATGGCAGGGGCAGCAACAATTCCAAAGAGATCTAACCAAGTAATCTAACAGCAATGGACTCTAATTTAAATACTACAATTTTAAATACTGCCATTATCGAAAGATTGGAAAAGGTCGTAGACTCTTTGCAGGATAACTCCGTAAAGATGGGTCAGTTACTTGCTGTTCATAATGAAAAGCTAGCCAAGCAAAGTGAAGTCGATGGAATTCTATTTGAAAAAGTAGATAGACTTCATTCGGATCTGAATAAAGAGACAGACACAATCAAGAAAGGTTGTGAGAGAGACATTCGTATGGTAGATGACAGACTCAGGATGATGGAGAAAAAGATGTGGACCATCTTCGGTGGTCTCGCTGTGATCTCATTTATGGTCAGCGTTCCCGGTCAAGCATTGATGAGGGGATTGACATCGACACAAGAAACCAGTATGATAGTACCAGGCACTGGACTGGTTAATGGATCTAATAGATTCTAAGTATATTGGTCTAGTTTCTGCTAGACTTCAAAAATTTAAAAGGGTCAAAGCAGACCTCTACAACTTTCGTTGCCCTATATGTGGCGACTCTCAGCGGTATAAGAATAAGGCTAGAGGGTACATCTATTCGGTAAAAAACAATACTAATTTCAAGTGCCATAACTGTGGTGCTTCAATGTCGCTTAACAATTTTCTAAAGAAGATTGATATGACACTGCATAAGAAGTATGTTATAGAAAAATTTAAAGGTGGATTTACTGGTAAAACATTTACAACTGATGAACCCACATTCGTTTTTGAAAAGCCCGTATTCCAATCTAAGATCCTTCTCCCTCTATGCAGTGAGGTGGAAGTTGGTAGAGCCTACTTACAAAATCGTGGAATCGACCCCGCCAAATTCTATTTTGCAGAGAAGTTTAAAACCTTTGCTAATTCATATAAGAAAGTTTTTGCAAGCACATCTTTTGAAGAGTCTAGGATCATAATTCCTTTGTTTTATAATCAAAACCTAATTGGATTCCAGGGCAGAGCTCTGGGTCGTAGTAAGGTTAAATACATCACTGTAATGCTTGATGACAACGCACCAAAAATTTATGGATTTGACACAACCAATAAGAACCTACCAATCTATGTGGTCGAAGGACCCTTTGACAGCACTTTCCTCAACAATAGTGTGGCTTTGTGTGGCGCTGACGGTGACCTTCGTTGTCTTGAGGGAAGCGATTGCGTTTATACTTTTGATAACGAGCCCCGTAATGGCGAGATTGTTGGACGCATCAGAGGAGCTATATCTAGAGGCGAGAAAGTCGTCATCTGGCCAAGCAGTATCCAAGAAAAAGACCTGAACGATATGGTATTGAGTGGCATTAATGTAAATGATGTGGTAGAATCACATACATATTCAGGTCTTGAAGCACAAGTAAAATTCACAGAGTGGAAGAAGGTATGACAAACGGGACTAAGGTTCGTAAAAGATCAGGATCGTTAGAGATTCTTGATCTAAACAAGATGCACAAAATGGTAGAAGAGGCATGCAAAGATCTTGCTGGTGTTTCAGCCTCTCAAATTGAAATTAATTCTGGAATTCAATTTTATGATGGAGTTACAACAGTTGAAATTCAGGAGATTCTAATTCGCTCTGCTTCCGACCTTATCGATCTAGATAACCCCAACTATCAATTCGTTGCTGCAAGACTCCTTCTGTTCGCTCTCAGGAAGCAACTATGGGGTCGTATGCACGAGTCTCCATCTCTACAATTACATATTGATAATTGTGTCACCCGTGGAGTCTATGATGCTGAGATTGTTTCTAAGTATTCTTCTGAGGAATGGGAAGATCTAAACTTGCTTATTGATCATGATCGCGATTTCTTGTTCACTTATGCTGGATTGCGACAGGTTGCAGATAAATACCTAGTCCAGGATCGCAGTAGTGGTGAAGTCTACGAGACTCCACAATTCATGTACCTGATGATTGCCGCTACTATTTTTGCGGAATATCCCAAAGATACTAGGCTAGAATATGTCAGAAGATACTACGAAGCAATCAGCAAGCACAAAGTCAACATCCCAACCCCGATCATGGGAGGTGTCAGGACACCCTTGCGTCAATTTGCATCTTGTGTTCTCGTTGATGTTGATGACTCCCTCGATAGTATCTTTAGCAGTGATATGGCTATTGGTAAATATGTCGCACAAAGGGCTGGTATCGGTATTAACGCAGGCAGAATTCGTGGGATCAATTCTAAAATTAGAGGCGGCGAGGTACAACACACAGGCATTATCCCCTTCCTTAAAAAGTTTGAGAGCACTGTCAGATGCTGCACTCAGAACGGCATCAGAGGTGGTTCTGCTACAGTTCACTTTCCTATCTGGCACAAAGAAATCCAAGACATAATTGTTCTGAAGAACAATAAGGGAACTGAAGACAATCGCGTTCGTAAGTTAGATTATAGTATTCAACTTAGTAAACTCTTTTATGAGAGGTTTATTTCAAATGGGCAAATCACACTCTTCAGTCCTCACGATGTACCAGGTCTCTATGATGCTTTTGGGACTGATGCATTTGACGCTCGCTATGTGGACTATGAATCAGATAGATCTATTCCGAGACAAACTGTATCAGCTCAGGAGTTATTCTTAAGTCTTCTTAAGGAACGGGCAGAGACTGGTCGTATCTATATCATGAACATTGATCATTGCAATTCTCACTCATCCTTTAATGATAAGGTAGAGATGAGTAATCTATGTCAGGAAATTACTCTTCCAACTAAACCTCTCCAACATATTGATGGTGAAGGTGAGATTGCACTGTGTATTCTTTCTGCTATCAATGTGGGTAAACTTCGTAGTCTAGATGAACTAGAGGAACTTTGTGATCTTTCTGTTCGTGGACTTGATGCCTTGATTGACTTCCAAGGATATCCTGTTAAGGCTGCTGAGATTGGTACTAAGAATCGTAGGTCTCTGGGTGTAGGTTATATCGGTCTTGCACACTATCTGGCTAAGCATAAGGTGGGATATGATGATCCTGCGGCACATCAACTGGTACATGACCTTACAGAGGCGTTTCAATATTACTTATTGAAGTCATCTAATCAGCTTGCTAAAGAGTATGGACCTTGTGGTTATTTTGATCGTACTAAATATTCTGACGGTATCTTACCAATCGATACTTATAAAAAAGATGTTGACGGCATTGTACCTCACAGTTTAAAATATGATTGGGAAGCTCTTAGAGAATCTATTGTATCCAACGGACTTAGGAACTCAACATTGTCCGCACAGATGCCTTCGGAGAGCAGTTCCGTTGTGTCAAACGCAACCAATGGAATTGAACCTCCTCGTGGATACCTGTCCGTTAAGAAGTCTAAAAAAGGACCACTCAAGCAAATCGTTCCACAGTATAATACTCACAAGAGTCACTACACTCTTCTCTGGGATATGCCATCAAATGATGGTTACATTAAGATCGTTGCTGTAATGCAAAAGTTCTTTGATCAGGCTATATCTGGTAACTGGAGTTACAATCCAGAGAACTATCCTGACAATGAAGTTCCTGTGTCTCAGATGGCAAATGATCTACTTACTACATATAAGTACGGTTGGAAGACTAGCTATTATCAGAACACTTATGATAATAAAAATGATGAGATAGAAGAAGAAACGCCAGATCTAAATACCCTACTAACCAACCTAAGTAAAGAAGACGAGTGTGACGCCTGTGCAATTTAAAATCAACGCTGATCCTATGCCCAAAACTAGTGTTCGTGGGATGACAGTTTTTAATACGAGTGATCATAGTACAATGAAACAACCAATGTTCTTCGGTGCTCCACTTGGAGTTCAAAGATATGATTCCTATAAGTATCCTGTCTTTGACAGGTTAACGACTCAGCAGTTGGGATATTTCTGGAGACCAGAAGAGGTCTCTCTACAGAAGGATCGGGGCGATTATCAACTACTTCGTCCAGAACAAAAGCATATCTATACTTCTAATCTGAAGTACCAGATCATGCTTGATTCTATTCAAGGTCGTGGTCCTGGTATGGCATTCAGCCCGTACTGTTCTCTTCCTGAACTAGAAGCATGTATGAATGCTTGGCAGTTTATGGAGATGATTCACAGTAGGTCCTATACTTACATTATTAAAAATGTTTATAGTGATCCTTCAGAGATCTTTGACACTATCATTCATGATGAAAGGATTCTAGAAAGGGCTAGATCAATCACACATGCTTATGATGAGTTCATCAATGCTGCCCAACAGTATGGTAATACTGATGATTGGGTTCATGCTCAAGAAGGTGCAGGAACCTTTAGAAGTAATAGATACGAATTAAAGAGAAAACTATTTCGCGCTGTCGCCAATGTCAATATTCTCGAAGGCATCAGGTTTTATGTCTCGTTCGCTTGCTCGTTTGCGTTTGGTGAACTCAAGCTTATGGAAGGATCCGCTAAAATTATCTCTCTCATCGCAAGAGACGAAAACCTCCATCTTGTCATTACTCAAAACATCCTCAACAACTGGAAGAAAGGCGATGACCCAGACATGCAACAGATTGCTAAAGAGGAACAATCGTGGCTGATTGATACCTTTAAGGAAGCTGTCGGACAAGAGAAGCAATGGGCAGAGTATCTGTTCAAAGACGGATCTATGATTGGTCTGAATGAGAAACTTTTGTCTCAGTATGTTGAGTGGGTAGCTAACCGTCGTATGAAAGCGATTGGTCTTGATCCTATCTATGATATTGCTGCTAAGAATAACCCACTGCCTTGGACTACTCATTGGACATCCTCTAAGGGTCTTCAGGTAGCACCTCAGGAGACAGAGGTTGAGTCTTATATCGTTGGTGGTATCAAGCAGGATGTGAAGAAAGATACCTTTGCTGGATTCCAACTATAAATAAAGTATATCGTCGCCGCAGAGGGTCCTGGTCACAGTCAGGTAACCCTCTTTTTTTATGCTTATAAATAATTCTACTGGAATATGTTGAAGAGAAATGCTTTCCTCTGATCTTAACAAACTTGCGGACTCTTATGCTCAGATTGTTTCTGAGGCAATTGATCCAAAAGGTGCAGCTCGTATGGATGCCTCTAAGGGCAAAAAGAAAGAGACCCAAGACGAAATTGATAAGCGTCTAATGTTAGGTAAGTATTCTCCTGGCAGTAAGAAGAAGAAAACTGATAAGTGTACATCTGAGTCCTTCTATCTGAAGAGACTACAGGCTATGAATCCTGTATTTGCTGAACAGTACTTTGCTATTGCAGAGGTTCTGGTCGAAGATGGATATGAGAACTCTAGACTTATTGATAATATTGTAGAAGCATTTCCTCCTGAGGTGGTTGGGTATGAGTTTCGTGCTGCATTAAAGGCAGTTAACCCTAGGATCAATGAGAATCTTGACATTGCAGAGAAGCGGCAGGCAAGAGCTATCATTGTAGAATTTAATTTGATGAAGAAACTTGGTGATGCAAAACGCGCTTTATTTCCTGATGCAGCTAATTCTAACAATCCAAATGTAAGATCTGGAGTTCAGACTAGACAATCTGCTTCCAATCTTTTTGGTCCCCCCAAGAATACACCAACCAAACCTGCTACTCCTCCTTCATCAACATTAGCTTCTCAGCAACCATCAAGCAGTCGTCCTCCATCTCCTCCAAAGAACCAAGGAACTGGTGAGCGTTCTGCTGCAGCAAATGTTGCCAAGCAACAGGCAGCAAAACTTGCTAATCAAAATAAATCTTCTACCCCTAGTCCTTCACCTAAACCTACACCTACACCTACACCTACACCTAAAGCAAAACCTACTGGTCCTATCACAAGTAGAGCAGCTATTGCTGGTGGTAGTAAGGAAGGTCAAGGTCCTAAGTCTGCTGCTAGCACCTACACTGGTGCCAATGATAAGACAAAGGTAGGTCGTTATAAAACCCTTGCACAACATCGTGCTGCTGTTGCTGCTAATAAGAAGTCAATGTCTGAGGGTAGTGTCTTTGAAAGTTTGAAGAAAGCCCGCGAGAATGTTGGTGCTTCTACCTGTTGGGATGGTTACAAGGCAAAGGGTACAAAGAAAAAGGGCGGTAAGGATGTACCTAACTGTGTAAAGGAAGAGGATCTCTTGGAAGCACCATATGGTGTATCACCTAATAAAGATCCTATGGTTCCCAAGAGTCATAATGAGCGTATGAGAGAAGTTGGTGATAGAGTCAAAAAGCAAGGTGTTTTTCTACCCCCCTATATTGGTCCAGAACCAAAAAGAGTAAAAGCTAAACCAACCACTCAAACGGCTGGTTACGAGCCAGAAGGTGAGATGGTTGATGAAGGTTCTATCGGTGATAGAACACGAAAAGTTGTCGGTGATCAAAGACAAGGTGTTCATGGCGATGATGATGCAATCAGAAGAGACACTAATTCAATTAAAAATAATTTACTTAAGATGAGACCTTATGGTGCAAAAGGATTCCCAGCCACAGTCAACTCTAGTAAAGATAAGAAGACCACTCAGGTAGCACACTTTGAACCAGAAGGTAAATTGTTAGAAGGTATTAGGGATAATGATCCTGAAAAGGGTACTAAGGAGAGAAAGGCCCGCCTTGAGAAGAAGCGTGGGATGAAGGTGGATGACCATCCTGAGTATCTTGAGACTAATATGAAGAAGCGTCAGGAAAATAACGAGAAGGCTCGTAAGGATATGGATAAAGTGAAGGGTCAGAAGAATCCTCACTTTGAAGATGTTAGTCACTATGATGTAATCCTTGCTTTTCTTAGTGAGAACAACCTCATTGAGAGTGTAGATGAAGCAGAAGAGATCATGATGCAACTCACTGGTGCTCAGATTGTTGAGATCATTGATGAATTCATGAACAACTGAGACTATATAATGTAGTTTAAATATATCATGGTTGATTATGAAAACCCCTGGATTTTTGAAGGACAACCTTTTTTATCTGAGAACATTGGTGAGTTTGTCGGTTTTGTCTACCGGATTACTAATCTTAAATCAGGTAGACAATACATCGGTAGGAAATACTTTTACCAACTACGAAAGCCTAGAGGTGGAGGTAGGAGAGTTAAAAGTGAGAGCGACTGGAAAAGATACTACGGAAGTTCTGACGAACTTAATCAGGACCGCCGTGGACTTGGAAATAGTTCCTTCAGACGAGAAATACTTTCGTTACAATTAACAAAGGGAAAAGTTAATTACGAAGAAACCAAACAATTATTTGTTCATTCTGTCCTAACAGAATCTCTTGACAACGGCGACCCCAAGTATTACAATAGTAATATCTTGGGTCGATATTATAAAAAAGATTATTATGATTATAAGATATGGAGTACTGACTGAAGAAGTTTTACTTAACTGTGAAAATTTTCTTGAGAATTCTTTAGGAGAAAATGTTTGGTCTGTTAGTGAGTTATTTTGGGATGACTCTTTGAAGGTTGGTGTGACAGGAAATGTCACCATGACTAACTTACCTGCAGAACTTAGACATTCTGTGCTAAGATGTATAGATCCATATGTTCTGCCATATGCTGAAGCTGAGGTACAACTTTATGTTTGGCATAAAAATTCTGGCATATCTATGCATGACGATAACGGTCGGTATGGGTGTACTATATACTTAAACCGAGAGTGGGATATCAATTGGGGAGGTATCTTTATATGGAACGATGGAGAAGAGTTGAGAGCACTTAACCCCACATATAATATGATGGTTCTCAACGCAGAGAATGAAGATCATATGGTAACCACAGTTTCTCCGTACTCTGATGACTTTAGATATAGTCTCCAGATATGGTTTACGCCAGTTTAGATCAGTTATGGCAGAATACACAAGAGACATAAACAATCAAGATATTCTTTACGGTACTTCTGAGCACCATCAGTATATGATGGAGTGGGAAAAGAAGTACATGGAAGATTGTGTTGATGCCCTAGAACCATATGGAGATGTTCTTGAGATTGGGTTTGGTATGGGATACTCTGCCACCCAATTTCAAAAACATAATATTAAGTCATATACTGTTCTAGAACCAGACCCAGTGGTGTATAATAGAGCAGTGGAATGGTCAAAAGACTACTCCAATATCACCATTCTAAATCAAGCTTGGCCAGACACCACTGGTCTTGGCAAGTATGACTGCTTCTTTTATGATCCTTACATGGAAGAAAAACCAGCAGTGACTCGTCAGTATGCTGGTTGCGAGACATGTTATTTTATAATAACATGTGTCTATGAACACGCGAGAGAGACCTCAAAATTTTCTTTCTATTGTTCTAGTCAAGGTGAGTCAATGCAAGGTCACATTGATAGGTACTATGCTATGCTAAGTACCATGGATATTAAATCTCAGTTTGATATGAGTTTTAAACCTTATGAGGTTGAAGTCCCTAAGAACTGTAATTATTGTAAAACTGGTTGGCTTTACAAACCAGTAATCACAATCACCTTGCCAGTTTAGCTCAGTGGTAGAGCAGGTCTTTTGTAAAGATCAGGTCACTGGTTCAAATCCTGTAACTGGCTTATGATAGAACATATTTTTCCAACAGCAATTTACAAATCAAATGTTTCTTGTCCCCAAAAAGAGTGGGAAGGAATGATGGATTTCTGTAAAGAGTTTTACTATAAGAACTTGGAAGAGATTGAAGATACTGGTAACTTTACTGGTGATCAAGACATTCCAAAGTTTTTTCTTTTGCACAAAACTAAAGAATTTTATTGGTTGAATGCTCAGATGGCATATGCTACCAGACAATATCTATCTGGTATGTGTAGAAAAACTGAAGACGATGAGGATTATGTGCATGACATCTTCTTTCAAAAGTCTTGGCCCAATGTGTGTAGATTAGAAGATGGTGGCAATCCAGATCATTTACATAAGGGATCCCACTTTAGTGGCATCTATTACTTAAGAACTGAGGGGGACGGTGGAACACTGACTCTTGCCTCCGAAAGTTATATGGATAATCTCCCATTGAATGTTGATGATGATTATTGTATTTACAATTTAGATCCAGAAGATGGCGATCTAATTATTTTTCCATCTAATATTTTGCATAGGGTAACAGAGTTCAATGGGGTTGACTTTAGAGCTTCAATCGTCTATGATATCTTCGTGACCTCTACTATAAATGTAGACCACAACTACGAAAATGTGGTCACATCACCACATCATTGGGTACAAGTATAGACTAAATAAGTTTGCTAGGGGTTTTAAATGCTTTCTACACAATATCGATTAAGACTAGAATTTATCTGTAAATGTATTGCTAATGGTGAAGAGGTAAAACTAGACGACATGATCTGGGCAGAGAAGTTGGCAAAGAGTCATACTACTGCTCGGGATTGGTTACAGCAAGCACGAAGGCAATCTTCTCAAGAAATTGAAGAAGGTAGTACAGATGATTTTCTGAATAGGATGGGATTAGGAGATCCCGACCCATCCAACCATAAGAAGGGATTCAATAGTGCTGATGATATTAAGGACTGGTTCCATACTGACAAACCTGATGACTGGAGACAACGAGACTAATGAAACTACTAACACTTGACGATTATCAAAGAGCAGGCGAAACTTTCTGGCCTAAGTATTGGTATGTTGCCAAAGAACTTGGTGAAGGTGCTAAGACAGAAGACATTCTCAAATGTATGGAAGCTGTTGGTGGTGTTGCACTGAAGGTAGCACTTGAAGAAAAATCAGCAGGTCCATTTGGATTTAATAAAACAAAGGAGGGTGAAGATGTCGAATCCGAATCAACTCTATGAGGACATGGAAAAACTCAATGCTCTTTATGAAGAGTTGATGTGGCATCCTGACGATGAATTAATTTTTACTCATGAAAATGGTAGAGTCGTCATTTATAATAGAAATTTAAATGATAGCAACAATCTTTGATAAACTTTTTAGTATAGAATATATGGCCAAGGTGGAAAAAAAACTCCACCACTTACCAGTAACTGCTATTAATATTGCGAACGGTAAGTCTTTTCCTAATGGGGATAATGGGACCCATAGATTAATGGGAGAGAATATATTTGAACGAGAGAGTATAAACAAAGTAGTAAATCTCATGGATGACTGTGAGATTTACTTTGAAATGTTAGAAGTAATAGAAGAAGTATTGGAAGAAAAATTATATCTTAATAGAATTGATTTTAATTTACAGCATTCTTTTTGTGATGGTTCATCACATGTAGATGGGGATGAGGGAGAGTATACTATCATGTATATGCCGAACTTAGAATGGGATACTAAAGAATGGGGAGGTCAGTTTCAATTGTTTGGTGATGATGGTGATGTTATTGAAGAACATGAATATGTTCCTGGTAGAGTATTAGTTTTCCCATCTGAAATTGCTCACAGAGGTCTTGGACCACGGCATCCTTATGTGTATAGATACACTGTTGTATGGCGAGTACAAAAACTTGACGATGTATTATGAAATCTAGTATTCTTAGTATTAATAAAGCTCTAGATCCAGATGATTTCCGGGAGGTGAGTGAGTATGCTTTAGATTCTCAGTTTACTTATGGTGAACAAGATGATTCTGACTCTAAACCAACAGGAATGATCTGTGAGTTGGACCCAGAAAATGACGATGACGATACTATCGTTGGTATTTTTGAATCTCTAATTTATGCAAGGTTCCCAGAAATAAAAGAGTATAAATTATACCGAGCATACATCAATTGCTTTGCTCCTAGAGAAGCAGCAAACTTTCATGTTGATTGTGACCTCGATGAAGATCAGGTAACTTTTCTTTTCTATGCTAATCCTAGGTATACTGGATTGAATGAGGGAGGATGTACTGAATTTTACTTAGATGAAAAAATTATTGGTATTCCTCCCATTCCAAATACTCTGGTAAAGTTTACTTCTTCTATTTTGCATAGAGCAACTCCATTATTATCTGATCATAGGTTTACTTATGCACTCAAATATTGCAAAGAAGATAATTGAAGAAGAAAGATTTTTAGTTGAGGATGGGATATTTCTACCAGATGTAATTGATGAGTTAAGAGACTATGCTTTAACGGCCTCTGATCCAGATGATACATACGAAGACTATCACTCACTAAACTTCTACCAAGACAGCTTGCGCTTTCCTTTATTAGGTGTTATAATAACAGGGTTGCAAGCGAGGTTTCCATTCCTTGGTAAATTTGCCAGAGGGTGGGCATTCGTTTACAACAACAATGCCGAAGGTGTGACTCCACATGCTGATCCAGCATGTTATAATGTGAATCTCTGGGTCACTCCAGACTCTTCTGTAGAAGATCCAGAGAAAAACGGTTTGATTCTTTATGATATTAAACCGCCTCCGACATGGACATGGCGTGAGTATAATACCGATGTCAAGTTGATTCGGAAATATCTGGAGTACACTAAATCAGAGAAGACGATTATTCCTTATGCGTGTAATCGTCTTCTCATATTCAACTCCAAATATTTTCATGAAACAAACAAAGTTTCAATGAAATCTGGACTAGATAATAGGCGAGTTAATTACACCTTTATGTTCAAGACTCAGTAGCTCAGTGGATAGAGCAACTGCCTTCTAAGCAGTCGGTCGTTGGTTCGACCCCAACCTGAGTCGCTTGGGAGATTAGCTCAGCGGTAGAGCACCTCGTTTACACCGAGATTGTCACAAGTTCGATCCTTGTATCTCCCATGAATTTTTTTAGTAATAAAGATTTTGAATTTAATAGTTCCTGGAATATTGCAAATGTTCCGTGGAAAGATTCTGAAATCTTATTCATTGATGATATATACAAGAGTCCAGAAAAAGTTTATCAGTATCTAGATTCTATAAAAAGTATCAGAACACACAAATCCAGTAAAGGGTCACTCAATGGTATTGACTTTATGGATGGACAGACTTTGATAGACAGTAGATGGGATCAACATAGAAACTATTTACTTTCTACTATAGCAGATCACTATAAAACAGAAGTTGATCTGCAAACTGTACCACACACTATTAATCAATTCAGATTGATTAATGATATTCCTGGAGATGACTACCATTGGCATCCTCATTGTGATGGTCAATTAAATTTTATTATTTTTTTGAATAAAAATCACCATATGAAAGCAGGTACTTCTTTATACACTCCTGGCAACACAAAAGCGAAGAGTTACTTTATGAAGACAGATACTGAGCATACTACTCCTTGGAAAACATCCAAACAATTTCATGAGGAGTTATGTATTCTAGATAGGTTTAATTGTGGAGTTGTATTCCCTGGTCAGTGGTTCCACGGGCAGACAATTGTTGATAACTTTTTTAAGCACACGACTAGATTTACTGAGGTTACTTTTTTATGAAGAAAGAAAAAATCAAAGAAGAACTATCTGAAATAAAGGAGTTATTAAAACATGCTATCTGTCAGATGCAAAATTTGCAATGTAGAATTGACCAGCTCAACCAAGAGTCAGAGTTGCGGTTGCCCAAATATGATGACATTATTGGGTGACAAAGTTACAGCTATGGATCTTAACGAAGTTGTTTTGTTAAAAACTGAAAACAATTCTAAGAATAGTCATACTCTCACTAGAAATGACTTAGAATACCAAGAGAACCGACGCAAACGAAAAGTTCGTAAACTAGACTTTGAAGTACGATGATCGACCTAGACAATCTCACTCACGAAGAAAAGGAACTATTGTCAGAAGACTGTGAAGACTTTCTTTTACATAGAAATATTCCCTTGCGTTCGCATTCTTATGATAATATTATCATGCATGCGATTCGTGAAGGATATCAGATTGGTAAATTTGATCGTCGCGGACCCTATATTAAATGAAGAGGGTGTGGAATATATGGAAGTATAGTATTGGCAGTTTCAGTGACGACAAGACAGCTCCTTACGACAATTATGTTGCTATCATACGCACCAGTATTTTTGTTAGCTACATGGTCACTAACGCTTTTATTGTATCCGGTGTCATGAGACACTGGAACAACCGTCCACCTGAACTACCCAAGTTAGATCAGATGGTCTATAATAACAAGGTAATCAAACAGAGCAATGTCTGTCACCACTAAGTTCAAGAAGCATATCAACCTTCTTCGTAATACCGTTGAAGGTCAAGTTGATTTAGATCATCAGTACCCAAAGGTATTTCGTAAAGTTACTAAGTATTATCGTGAGAAAGGTGTTAAGTTCGTAAACGATCCTTGTAATGATTACGAAATTCTGCTAGACTGTCTCTACGCTGATCTAGTTACCGAAGGTATTATCAATGAATGATCTTGATCCAAAGTCCGTAGCATCGACTAAGACACTTGTTATTCATGAGCGTTATCCTTATCGCTATGTACAAAAAGGTTATATTCAGCTCAATGGAAAACCTGACTTGCGTCTTCAGAAAGCAGATGAGTATACTAAAAAATACTCTGACATCTATCTTTTCGATAACGCTGACCAATGCTTCCTTGCCATAGAAGACTTTGAGTATTCTAAATGGTTAGACCCTGCAGGAGTTCCCTGCTACATTACTGACACTGTATCATCCCCTAATTAATTATGTCCTGCAACTCTACATACAAGCACTATCAAGCAGCAACAGACTCTCTTCGTGAGGCAGTCATTACTGCACTAAATAATGACGAGGAAACAAATACTCTTAGCGAACTCTGGCGTCACTATCTTGGAATGAGATCCATGAGTGACGCAGCATATAAAGATTCACTTAAGTGTGATGATACTCCTCGTTCCAATCAAAGTTTTTGGGAAAATGATGGCGTCAGTGTAACCGGCAACCCTGGCACCGCATCTTCCGATACTATTAGTTTCAATTTTAACGACACTGTTATTAGCACTGGCACTACTGGTGATACTATTCTTGATGGTATTACTTTTGGTGCAGCAGGAATGGTAGATATGGGAGGATTGATTGGAGGTGCTGGGCAAGACACTATTTCTTTTGCATAAATGATAGCATTAATAACTGGTATTACAGGACAGGACGGTTCGTACCTTGCAGAATTTCTCCTTGAAAAAGGATATGAAGTTCATGGTATTGTACGCCGTTCTTCTCTTATTAATACTCATCGTATCGATCATATCTATGATCAGATTAACCTACATTATGGTGATTTGACTGATGCAGGTAACCTCATCAGTCTCATTCAGAAGATTAAACCTACTGAGGTATACAACCTTGGTGCCATGAGTCATGTGAAGGTATCCTTTGAGATGCCTGAATATGTTGGACAGGTTGATGCTCTAGGGACTTTGCGTCTTCTGGAGGCTATTCGTCTGTTAGATCATCCCTGCAAGTTCTATCAGGCATCTACTAGTGAACTGTATGGACTTGTTCAGGAAGTTCCTCAGAGTGAGACAACTCCCTTTTATCCCCGCTCTCCTTATGGCGTGGCTAAACTATACTCTTATTGGATGGTTAGAAACTATCGTGAAGCGTATGGCATTCATGCTAGTAATGGCATCCTATTCAATCATGAGTCTCCTAGGAGAGGAGAAACCTTTGTTACTCGTAAGATTACTATAGCACTATCAAAGATCTCTAGTGGACTACAGGATGTCCTGGAACTTGGTAACTTAGATGCACAGCGTGACTGGGGACATGCTAAGGATTTTGTCCGTGGTATGTGGATGATTTCTCAACATGAAACTCCTGATGACTTCGTACTTGCTACAGGTGAGATGCGTAGTGTCAGACAGTTTATTGAAGAGGCTTCGCAGTATTATGGATTCAATATTGAATGGCGTGGAGAGGGTTTAGACGAGGTTGGGTACTGTAAAAATATGGGCAGAACCATCATTCGCGTCAACCCTAAATATTACCGCCCGACAGAAGTAGAACAACTTCTGGGGGATTATACTAAGGCTAGAACCGTTCTAGGATGGGAACCAGAACATAGTTTTTCTGACCTTGTACAAGACATGTGTATTTACGGACAATGAATAAGTTTTACAAAATTGAAAAGTGTAGAGTTTGTGGTAACGAACATCTAGTCACAGTACTCGATCTTGGTGATCAGTATCTCTCTGGTATTTTTCCAAAAACCATTGACTTCGGAATGTACAAGGGTCCTTTAGCTCTTGTTAAATGTGATGAGAAGAAAGGTGGTTGTGGGCATGTCCAACTAGAACATACCTTCGATCTTCCTACCATGTATGGTGATGAATATGGATACCGTTCTGGTTTGAATGGTTCTATGATCCGCCACTTGCGTGAGAAGGCAGAGAAGATCAAGGGGGATACCAATCTAGAGTCTGGTGATATCGTTGTTGATATTGCTGGTAATGATGGAACCTTCCTTGGATTCTTTCCTCCAGATCTACAACTCATGTCTATTGATCCTACTTCTAAGAAGTTCAAGGAGTATATTCCTGAGCATGTAAATTATATCGCAGACTTTTTCTCTTCTGATACCTATCGTAATCGCTTTGGTAAGCAGAAAGCTAAGGTAGTTACATCGTTCTCTATGTTCTATGACCTAGAGGATCCTTGTGAGTTTGCTCGCCAGGTCCATGAAGTTCTCGATGCTGAAGGTATCTGGGTGCTTGAGCAGAGCTACATGCCTGAGATGTTGAGACAAAATTCTTTTGACACTGTGTGTCATGAGCACTTGTCCTACTATGGTATGCGGCAGATCAAGTACATCATGGATAAAGCAGGATTTAAGATCGTTGATTTTGAATTCAATGCTGTTAATGGTGGAAGCATCTCTATCGTGGTTACTCCTTCTACTAATTCACTGCGTAAAGAATGTACTACTAAACTCACTGGCGTTATTGCTAGGGAAATTGAGGAGAAGTTGGATACGACAGAACCTTGGGATGCTTTTGCAGAGCGTATTAACGATTGCAAAGACCAGTTCTGGAAGATCATGGACTTCTACAAATCAAATGGTGCAAAGATTTGTTGCTTAGGTGCTAGTACTAAAGGTAATGTGACTCTTCAAACATGGGAGATTGGTCCCGATGATGTAGAGGCTATTGGTGATGTTAATCCTGATAAGGATGGATCATTTACTCCTGGTACATGGATTCCTATCAAAGATGAGGAAGATATCATGATGAATGAATATGATCTTCACATTGTTCTTCCCTGGCACTTCAGAGAGTTCTTTCTTAAGAACCCTAAGTTTAAAGGTAAGCGTTTCTTATTCCCTCTACCAGAACCTGAAGTTGTAATTGCACCGTGAAGATTAGGACAATGAATAAAGATTCAAAAATTTTTGTTGCTGGTCACCGTGGTCTAGTTGGGTCTGCTATTGTTCGTCGTCTCAAAGAGGATGGATACACTAAAGTTATTACCAGGACTAGGCAAGAACTTGATCTTATGGATCAAGAGGCTGTAGAAAGTTTCTTTGACTATGAACAAATTGACTATGTATTTGATGCTGCTGCTCGTGTCGGTGGCATTCACGCAAACGATACTTATTCAGCAGAGTTTATCTATCAGAACACTCAGATTCAAAACAATTTAATTCATAATGCCTGGAAAAGCGGTGTTAAAAAGTTTTTGTTTTTGGGAAGTGTATGCATCTATCCTAAGTTTGCAGAGACTCCTGTACAAGAAGAGTCTCTGATGTCTGGAGAACTTGAGCCTACTAATGATGCGTATGCTCTTGCCAAGATTCATGGTATCTACATGCTGAAGTCCTACTATAAACAGTATGGATTTAAGAGTGTTAGTCTCATGCCTGCTAACCTGTATGGTCCTAATGATAACTTCCACCCTCTGAACGGGCATGTGATCCCCGCGATGATGCAGAAGTTTAATAACTGGCAGCAGGGCGATAAACCGGTCACCTGCTGGGGTACAGGCACCCCTCGTAGAGAGTTCCTCCATGTAGATGATCTTGCCGATGCATGTATGTTTGCTATGGAGAACTATAGCTGTGCAGAGTTGCTCAATGTAGGATCAGGCGAGGATGTTTCTATCAAAGAACTAGCACAAATGATGGCAAAGGTAACTGGATATCCTGGAGAGATTGCATGGGATACTTCTAAACCAGATGGCACACCCAAGCGTCCTCTGGACTATACAAAACTCCAGGAAAAAGGTTGGAAGCCGAACCATAAATTACTAGAAGGTCTTCGTAAAACTTACGACTGGTATATTGCACAAACTGATTTGCAAACAAGATGATTGGTATTAATTATGTTGGCAAGATGAAAGAGCGTCTTGCCAATCAAATGTTTCAGTATGCTGCAGTAAAAGGTATTGCTGCTAACCGGGGATTTAATTACTGTGTCCCTCCATCAAATTTCAAAAGCAATGCGGATGAGTGGAACGAGCACCAGTTGTTTGTTCCTTTTAATTTAAATTCTTTGAACCCTCTTCAAGTTCAATACATTGATTCTTCTCGTCCTGTTGTTAGAGAGGAGTTTTATCACTTTGATGAAAACCTTTTTAATAATTGTCCAGACTTCGTGAGCTTGCTAGGGTTTTTTCAATCAGAAAAATATTTTAATAATGTTAGAGATGATCTTTTAAAAGATTTTACATTTACTGATGAGTATCTAGAACCTTGTAAGAGAATGATTAAGGATGTAGAGAATCCTATTGCTCTACACATCCGTCGTACAGATTATACTCAGTATAATCACCATCCTATTTGTGATATAAATTACTATAAGGAAGCGTTAACATTATTTGATTCTGACCGGGAAGTAATTATATTCTCAGACGATCCAGAATGGTGTTTACAGGAATCGACTTTTAATAATGATAGGTTCCTAGTTTCTGAAACAAATGATCAGTACCTTGATCTTTGTATGATGACTCTCTGCAGTGATTTTATTATTGCTAATAGTTCTTTTAGTTGGTGGGGAGCATGGCTTTCTACTAACGAACACAAGAAAGTTGTCGCTCCATCAAAATGGTTTGGACCTCCTTTGGATCAAACTAATAATACCAAAGATTTATATTGTGAGGGATGGCAAGTTCTATGATCAGTGCCGCAATTATATTCATCGGAACAAATAAGTATTTGGATTTTCTTCCAAAATACTATGAGAGTTGTGAAGAACTCCTGTTTCCTGATTTAAAAAAACAATATTATGTCTTTACCGATGGAGAACTTGGGGGAGAGATACCTGAGAACATTACTCATGTTCAAATCAGTCATAAGGAATGGCCTGCAATTACATTGGAACGCTTTCATACGATCCTACAGGCAGAAGAACTTTTAAAGCAGCATGATTGGTTACTTTTCCTAGATGCTGACATGAGAGTTGACTCAGTAGTTTACTCTGAAGAACTTCTTGATGATGATAATGACTTTGTTGCTGTTCATCATCCATGTCATTACATGACTAGTACAGGAACCTTTGAAACTAATCCCAAATCTGAGGCTTATATAAAAGGACAACCCATTCAATACTATCAAGGATGCTTATGGGGAGGTAAAATGGAAGCAGTCATTCCTATGATGAAACTCTTGAGAGATAGAGTTGACAAAGATTATAGTAATGATATAATTGCTCTATGGCATGATGAAAGTCATCTCAATAGATTCTTTATTGAACATAACGATAGGGTGTTTGCTGCCTCACCAGACTATGCATTCCCAGAATGCTATCCTAACTATCCCTATCAAAGAAAAATTGTACACCTAGCCAAAGATAATTCATCTTATCAAACATGAGTGACCCAAATGCATGGCAAATGCCAACCTTTTTCACTGTAGATAAAGGAAATGAACTGCGCTACAAATTCAAGGGACTTGAACTGGTGAGTCACCAGAACTTCTCTCAGTGTTATCAGGATATGTTTGTCCTGTGTATGCTTGATGGAATGCCTGAGGGAACCTTTGTAGAAATTGGAGCAGGACATCCAGTAATCTCTAACAACACTGCTCTCCTTGAGTCTCGTTTTGCATGGGATGGTATTGGATTTGAAATCAAGGAGCATGAAGCAGAACTATACAATCAACATCGCCGTGCAAAGATTGCTGTAGGTGATGCTACTACTGCAGATTTTGATCAACTCTTTGAAGAACTGGGCATTGGTCCTAACTTTGATTATCTTCAGGTAGATTGTGAGCCTGCATCAGTTACCTTTGAAGCACTCAAAAAAATTAATCTAGAGAAGTATAAGTTCGCTACCATTACCTTTGAGCATGATGCGTATAATGACGGTACTGATGTTAGAGATGCTTCTCGTGAGTATCTTCAGGCATATGGCTATACATTGATTGCTGATAATATCTCTGTTGATGATGAGCATCCCTTTGAAGACTGGTGGGCTCATCCCGATCTTGTACCTTCACATACTATTGATTCTATGACATGTGTCACTGGTGAAACTAAGAAAGCAGAAGACTATATGCTCGGGAGGGTATGATGAAGTGTGTACTATGGGGGTATCCCTTACACTCCGACACATACTCTTATGTTCATGAGGGATTTAAAAAGGCCCTAGAAAGAGCGGGACATCAAGTTCATTGGTTTCATGATGAAGAATATCCTGATCACTCAGACTTTGATTATGAAGATTGTGTATTCTTTACCGAAGGATATGCTGATAAGAACATTCCAGTTCTAGCAAGTTGCGTATATTATGTGCATGTTTGTGTCAATCCAGAAAAGTATCTTGGTAATTGTAAGAAACTAATTGACATGCGCTATCATCAGGATAGCATGGACAAGGATAACTATGAGTTCCATCATGACATAAATGATTTTGAAGAGCTAGACACAGGTGTATGTGTTGATCGTTTGTCATCTGGAGATAAGGGATATGAGATTGCCTATATTGCATGGGCAACTGATTTAATGCCTGAAGAATTTGATGAAGAGTGGGTAAACATTCCAAGAGATGATGTCTTCTATTTCATTGGAAGTATCTCTCATGAAGGACGCTTTAAGAATGCTCACTTAATCCAAGAGTTTGGATCATTGTGTGCTAAAATAGGAGTCAAGACTGCATGGTCTAATCCATGGACTAATCCTTTAGATGGATCTGTTATGAGAGATCTCATGCAGAAGTCTTTTATGAATCCAGATCTTAGGAATGATACTCATAAAAGATGGGGTACTAAAACCTGTAGAGTTTTTAAGTCTATGAGTTATGGTCATCTTGGCCTTACTAATTCTCCCAAACTTGCTGCCTTTGCTGGACCTGAAGTTATCTGTAGGGAAAGCATTGGTGATCTTTTTGAGACTGGTCTGAAGTATAAGGACGACAAAGAACTTATTCTCAGGCAGATGAATTACACTAAAGAGCATCATACCTATGTCAATCGTATAAACGGACTCCTTAAATTGCTATGAGTAAATTAACCTTTGGGTTTATCGTCGGTGGTGACGATAAGTATTATACCAATCTCATGAGAGCATGTGAGTCTCTTGAGCGTATTAAACAAGACCATGAAATTCTTATCATTGATATGGAAGATCGTCTGGAGATTGACGATCCTAAAGTAAAAATTGTTAGTGGTAAGGCTGAGAAAGTAGAGAATGAAGATGATCGCAACTGGTTCCAACCACACATCTGGAAGGAGCGGTACAATCTTTATAAGCATGTA
>Ga0181412_1000042_pt1 | contig 45303 bp, 50 predicted proteins | sample 35SPOviralmetaG_FD_130113 | JGI IMG/M metagenome (GOLD analysis project Ga0181412, IMG submission 130113) | Marine viral communities from the oligotrophic San Pedro Time Series (SPOT) site, San Pedro Channel, CA, USA - 35 SPOT_SRF_2012-08-15 | ecosystem: Environmental > Aquatic > Marine > Strait... | reverse complement strand
GAAAGTTCAACGTCAGACAAGAGGGACCGGCACTCCGGTTCCCTTATTACTCTGATGGACAGATCGTTGCCTATAAAGAGCGCGATCCATCAAAGAACTTTAGTTGGGTTGGTAAGAATGAAGAGCACCAGCTCTTCGGCCAGCACTTGTTTGGCAGCGGTAAGACTATCGTTGTCGTCGAGGGCGAAATTGATGCGCTCGCATTTTATCAGTGCAGAGATTCTTGGCCTGTAGTCTCTCTCCCTAATGGTGCTCAAGGAGCCCGCAAAGCTCTTCAATATCAACTCAAATATCTGCTCCAATTTGAGGAGATCATTCTTTGTTTTGATAACGACGAGCCCGGTCAGAAGGCCATCCAAGATTGTATTGACCTATTTCCACCTGAACGTGTTTTTATAGGCACTGTAGGCGGCCACAAAGATGCTTCTGACGCATTAGTGGCTGGAGATCAGGAAGCAATACGCCAAGCCGTTTACAAAAAGAGGCCTTATGTCCCTACTTCTCTTGTCGATGGACGTGATCTATTCGATCTCGTTAGTTCGCCGCTGCGAGGCCGCGATTGTGATTATCCCTACGCTGGCCTTAATGATCTCTGTGGCGGCCTTAGGCGTTCAGAGCTTGTCGTTATCTGCGCCGGTTCAGGAACGGGGAAGTCAACCGTTTGCGGAGAAATAGCCGTAAGCCTTATTAAACAAGGCGAAAAGATTGGCTACATAGCACTCGAAGAGAGTGTTAAAAGAACAGGCCTACGTCTCATGACTGTGGCTGCTAACAAACCTCTACACCTCAACAATGAAATTCCTAAGAAAGATTTTGAGAGTGCATTCAGAGATACCCTTGGAAGTGGTCATGTGTTTCTACGGGATGGCTTTGGGAGCTGCGATCCCGATGTTCTACTCAATGACATTCGGTACCTCGTAAAAACAAACGGGGTTAATTGGATCATCCTTGATCACCTGTCGATCCTGATCTCAGGCAATGAGAACATGGACGAACGTAAAACTCTGGACTTAGTTATGACTAAGCTCCGCAGTTTCTGTGAGGAATGCAATGTGGGGATGATTTTAATTAGTCATCTTCGACGTGCTCAGGGTGACAAAGGCCCAGAGGATGGGGCACAGATCTCATTACAGATGCTTAGGGGTAGCCATTCAATAGTGCAGCTATCAGATTTTTGTATTGCCTTACAAAGAAACATAAGCGCAGGTGATAGCCGAGCTGATCTTGTCGTATTGAAGAACAGGCACACGGGACGCACGGGACCGGCGGGGCAGCTCATGTACGACCAAGAGACAGGACGCCTACAAGAGGCTCTCGACTTTTCAAACAATTCCACTCAGCCCACTGATTACACCGACTTTTGAAAATCGCTATCGAAATGACCACAGCAAACCACGCAGTCCTTTTTACGCAAGAAGCCTGCCTCCCCTGCACCCAAACAAAAGACTATCTTCGCGAGGTGTTTGAGTCGGATAACGACTTAGGCAACTACATCTCTGTGATGGATAGAAAAAACCACTCAGCCTTAGTTGAGTCTTATGACCTATCTCTTTATCCAGTCCTCCTAATTGTTGGTCCCAATGGAGTTGAACTTGATCGAGTTACAGGTGGCAAGCAAATACGCAACAATTTAAAAGGCATTCTTATTGCACTGCGTTCTAACGCCAAATGAGATTAGCTTTCGACATTGAAACAGATGGTCTTCTTAAAGACCTGACAAAAATCCACTGTATTGCTGCTCAAGACCTAGACACTAATGAGAAACATTTTTGGTTCAATGGTGATGTCAAAGAAGGCCTGGACTTTCTGCTCACTGCAGATCAATTATGGGGGCACAACCTGCTTGGATTTGACTATGAAGCTATCCGAAAAATCTACCCCACTTGGTCCTATCAAGGGACGACTTATGACACTCTCATTCTCTCCCGGCTCTTTTTCACGGACATCTTGGCGCGTGACTTCCGTTCGCGCCCAGCTAACATGCCCGCCAACTTATATGGGCGTCATTCACTCGAGTCGTGGGGGCATCGTCTCAACGTTCACAAGTCGGAGTTTGGGAAAAGTCTTGATGGCGATTGGTCAGTATATACCCCTGAGATGGGTCTTTACTGCCAACAGGATGTTGTTGTCAGTTGCAAAGTTGCTGCAATGTTTGAGCCCAAACTCGAACTATATAAGGATTGCATTGACACCGAGCACCGTGTTGCCCACCTCATGGCATGGCAAGAACGAGAGGGTTGGCCTTTCGATGTAGATAAAGCACATCAACTTGAGTCTCGCTTACGGACAAAGCTCGACGCACTTTCAGACGAGATGCGAAACACCTTCCTCTTTGTTAATGGAGGATTGTTCACACCCAAACGCAATAACTCAACACAGGGTTACCACGAGGGTAGTGCAATGTGTAAATTAAAAGAGTTTAGTCCTACAAGCCGGGATCACATTGCATTCGCTTTTGAAACTTTTAGGGGCTGGGAACCAACAGAAAGAACAGCATCAGGTAGAGCCAAGATTGACGACACGGTCCTCCGTGAAGTCGGTACGGAAGAAGCTCTTAAGTTTGCCCGTATTCTTGAACTTCAGAAACACCTAGGCCAATTGTCAGACGGCAAGAATGCTTGGCTGAAGAAAGAGAGGAAAGGTAAGATTCATCATTCCTGCTTCCTTAACACAAATACCGGCAGAAATTGCCATGTTGGGCCAAATTTAGCGCAGACCCCGTCTGCCCATGATTATCGTGAATTATTCTACCCAGGTAAGGGCAGAGTACAGGTCGGATGTGATGCTTCTGGCCTCGAACTTCGATGCTTAGGGCATATATTGCACCCCTTTGATGGAGGCAAGTTTGCCAAAGAAGTTGTTGAAGGCGACATCCACAGTAAGCTAGCCAGTATCTACGGAACCGACAGATCTACATCGAAGGGTGTAACTTATTCGATGATTTATGGCGGTGGTGATAACAAGATTGGCACTGTTGCCGGTGCATCAAAGAGTAAAGCAACAGCTAAAGGCAAGGAAATCCGTAAACGTATTATGGATGACCTAGATGGATTTGCAGAGTTAAACAAAGCAATCCAAAGTAGAGCCGAGACTGATGTACTTAGAGGTCTTGATGGTCGGCCTATACGACTACAAGGTAAACGTCATGCAGCTCTTAATTACTGCTTGCAGTCAATGGGCGCTGTTTTGTGCAAGGCCTGGTTATTACGAATTAACGAGATGTTGCAGGAAGCTGGCATCGATTACACCCCTTTGGGTTTTATCCACGACGAGGTTCAGCTATCCGTTGCACCTAGCCAAGCAGAGCAGGCTGGCGAAATCACCACTTACGCAATGAAAGATGTTCAACACCAATTTCGTTTCCGATGCGCTCTCGACTCTGAATATAAGATCGGAAATTCCTGGGCCGACTGTCATTAGCCCTAACCGACTTGGAGACATAGCCGAGCAGTACGTCAAGTTGTTATCCCACTGGAAAGGCTGTGAAGTCTTTCAAAATGTCGGTTGCACTGGGCCTACTGATATTGTCATTATCCATCCAAAACTTGGCCTATTACAGGTAGACGTTAAATGCCGCACCTGGAGCCAGGGGAGCTGGAAATGCGCCAACGCATTTACGGTTAAAGAACCTGTCTATCCAGTAGCAGTAACCCCTAAGGGGGATATCGCTGATTGGGAGGTGAGCTGGGTTCAAGGCCGCATCCCTAGCGGATGGGAAGACTTTTGGGCCAATGACAACCGCTATTACAAAACCACTTCCACTCAACCAACCAATGCAGACTAAGCTATTAATCGATGCAGACTTTTTCTGGTATCGAGCAGCATCAGCGGCAGAAGAGGAGCAGGAGTACAACCCTGATCTGACTGTCATTGTTGGTGACTTCAAGCGAGGTAAACAGATTGTCAAACAAGAGATAAATAAGCTGACAACAAGGTTTGACTCTGATGATCTAACTCTTTATTTCACTGACACTAAAAATTTCAGGAAACAGATTGACCCAAGCTACAAAGGAAACAGGACAAAAAGGAAGCCTTGCGGTTATCTAAAGCTTAAGAACTGGGGGATGGAAACTTATCCATCAATCATTATCCCAAACTTAGAAGCTGATGATGCGTTAGGTATTGCTGCTACATCTGGTGAGTTCACCAACTTTGTTCTAATCTCTCCTGATAAGGATCTACAACAAATACCATGCCGTCTTTACAACCTTAAAGAAGAGTGGACTGTTGATCCAGCAGATGCTGAGCGAAAACTCTACGAGCAAACTTTGACAGGTGACAGTACAGATGGCTATGCCGGATGTATCGGCGTTGGCCCAAAACGTGCCGGGATAATCCTTGACAAAGCTAAAGGTGATTACTGGCCTGCTGTTGTTGATGCATTTAAAAATGCAGGACTTACATACGACGACGCCCTCCGTAATCTCCGCCTAGCCCGGATCCTCCAGACGGAAGACTGGGACACCGAAAAGCAAACGCCTATCCTCATCACACCAAATGTCGAAGCATAGTCCTGATCATTATCAACTTGGAAAGATTGAGGTCTGGGACTTCATTGTTGACCAAGACATGGATTATCTACTAGGCAACGTCATCAAGTACGTGTGCCGTGCTGGTGCCAAACCAGGAGAATCCCGCGAAGATGACCTTCGCAAAGCCATCGCATACCTAAACCGAGCCCTTAAAGATGTACGAGCACCAGAAAGAAGCAGTGACCTTCAGGAAGCTGATGGGACAACCGATCAATCACTTCAGTCCCTCTACCTTAGTGATGCAGCAGCGTTTGATCTCTGAGGAATACGAAGAGTTTCTCGAGGCACACTGTGAGGCTAATGAATATCTACAGAACCAACGATCAAGAGAAGCCTGTCTTAAAGAATTGGCTGATTTGGTGTATGTGGCTTACCAGTATTCCGCTACCGCAGGCTGGGATCTAGATGAGGCCTTGACTCGTGTGCATCAATCCAACCTATCCAAACTCGATGATGATCTGAAACCGATTAAACGAGAGGACGGAAAGGTAATCAAAGGCCCAAACTACAAAAAACCCACCCTTATTGACCTTGTTTAATGACTGATCGTTTTATTGCCCGCACCGGTCGAGTACAAGATTGGCTCGACAATCCAGATAATAAATTACCTGTCTCATGCACCTGTATTAATGTTAGTGACTCCATGGAGGGAGCCGATGGAATACAAGCGAGCTGGACTTTCGTCAGCCACGCCCTACGGAATGCCGCGGGAGTCGCTGTTCATTTATCTGAACTCCGTCCAAGGGGTACAGAGAATGGAAAGGGTCTCTGCTCTTCAGGCCCAGTGTCGTTTGCAAGGATATACAGTGGACTTAATGAAACTTTACGCAGAGGAGGATTTTATAAGGGGGGCGCAGTAGTTATTCATATTGACGCCACGCATGATGATATCGAAGAGTTTGTAGATGCACCACGTAAAGATCTACCTTGGGTTAAAAAATGTATTGATGTAACCCGTGAATCTTGGAATACCTTGTCAAAGCCATTAAGAAATAAAATCCTTAAAGCTATCCAATCTGGTGATATTTGGTTAAACAAGATTACCTATGATAGGTTTGGTAATAGACTTTTTGGTAATGTATGTTTGGAGATCAAAATTCCTTCACGCGGTACTTGTTTGCTACAACACATTCAGCTCGGTCAATGTAATATAGAGGACTTAGTTCCTGCTTTTACTGCAGGTATGTCCCAGCTTTGTGAGCTACATGGCAAGACAGGGGTTGGAGATACTGGTGAATATCTACCTTCCTGGAAAGATCGCCAGGTAGGTCTAGGTGTTTTGGGTTTAGCTAACTTTCTTCGTATTCATGGTGTTTCCTATCTTCAATTCGGTGAGGCGCTTAAGGCAGTTAATGACGGAACAGATACAGACATCACTCCTGCAATTATTATGGCAAGAGAGTGGGTTCGAGCTGTATCAACAGCCGCACAAATTGCTCGGGTTAATAAAATGGAAAGAGCGTTTACCATTGCCCCTACAGCTAGCTGTTCATACCGCTACAAAGATCTTGATGGATATACAACAGCGCCTGAGATTGCTCCTCCTATTAGTAGGCATGTCGATAGAGATAGTGACACGCATGGTGTTGCATCTTTCGACTACGGTCCTGTCGAAATTGCGAGTTCGGTAGGATGGGACACATACCGGTTGGTCGCAGACGAGATCTGCCGTACCTTTGAGGATACAAATTTGTTCCATGGCTATAGTTTCAACACTTGGAGCGATGTAATTACATACGACGATAAATTTATTAATGATTGGTTTGACTCTCCCCAAACCTCTATTTATTACTCTTTGCAAGTAAATCCAGACACACTCCGCAAGGATGATGCTGCGTCATTGCTAGAGGGAGACGACTACGCAGATCTCTTTGGTTTTGATACCGAAGATGATCCTCTTCTTTGTTCATCTTGTGCTGAGTAAATGTCTAACTATTTGAAAGTGATGTCCCGTAAGAGGACCTGGACCCCCGTTGCCGGTGAAAAAGGAAAATTTAAAGCAGGCTCTGAAGATGCAATTTATAGGGCACTAGCCCTTCGCACTCTTGAATTACCAGTAAAGGAGATGCTTGCCCAAGGCTTAGAGCGGGATCTACCTGATGACCCTGGTGTCATTCCTGCTCTTCGATCAAACATGGCTGATGAAGATAAACACGATCTTGCTCTTAGCTACGTCGTTGACGCTCACGGGACTAACCCAAAGTATGAACGCGAAGCCCAAAACATACGCAAAGCTTGGCTCAGCGATCCGTCACATCCAATTCTCAAGACGGCGATTCTGGAGCGTTCAGTCTTTTTTGTACTTCTCCCATTGTTCAGATTTAATGGAGATATGTTCTTGCGAAGTATATCTGCCGATATCTCACGAGACGAACAGACCCACGTACTTCTCCATGCTATGTGTGCAAAAGACCTGGGCGAAGTATCAACCCCAGCCCTTAATCGTCTACGCAAGGCAACCGTGTCTTGGGTGATGGATGGCCTATCAACCAATGAGGACAAGTACCTTGACAAAGACTTCTGGCTCAAACAAAGCGACAGCCTCTACGCCTCTGGAAAGGCTGCAGGACTTGCTGAAACGCAAAGGGCTAGGATGCCCAGCTTTTTTGAGACCTCAAATGTAAACCTCCCTAAGTATGGATAATATCCTGCCAGGTAATAAGAACCTCCAAGCCTTGGTCGATGAGCTGGAGGAAATGTATCCACCGATCAACCCCACACCTACAGACGAAAACAGAACGATTATGTATCGAGCTGGTCAACGTTCAGTTGTGGAATACATTTTATCTAAGATGAATAATGTCTAGTCCCTCCCCACCAAAAGCCAGGAAGGTTAATCCTTATCAAGGTATAAATGCTAACCCTGAGATTTTTAGAGCGCAGCAACAGCTTGGCATTAATAAGATTAAGAAGAACAAACATTTAGCAAAGATCAATGAACAGGTATTTAAGAATCGTGTCGATGATGCAATGGGCGATAAATACTTCAGGAGAGCTGCAAGAGATCTAGACATTAATAATATTGATAAGCAATCTGAGATGGACAGGATTTACGCTCAGGTCGACAAGAACACATATGAAAGCCAGTCTAGGGATCAACAGAAGCAGCTAGAAGAACAATATGAACGTATGCGTGCCGATCAGTTAGCTGACGCTAAGACACAGCAGAAGCTGATGGAAGAGATGATGAATCAGCCCGTTTATATGCCAAAGCAGCAACAGATGCCTGTCGTACAAGCCCCTAGGCGGCAGCAGGAGCCAATGTTACCGGCCCCCGCTCCTAACACTCCTATGAGTATTGCTGCTCCACCTGCACCAGAATTAACAAATACTGGCAACCGTATGGCAATTATCCGTTCGCCTAAATCTATCCAAGCCCGCTCACGTAGAGCAACTCGTGGTACCTCTAGCCTTAGAAACTAATGAATGCAAATGCTCAGGCCCGTTATGAAACCCTGAGGTCAGATAGAGAACAATTCTTAGATGTAGCTCGGACATGTGCAAAACTCACACTTCCATACCTTCTTACAGATGAAGGTCATGCGAATGGAGAGCGACTAGCTACACCGTGGCAGTCACAAGGAGCCAAGGGCTGTAACGTCCTGGCGGCCAAGCTTATGTTAAGTTTGTTCCCTCTCAATACCTCATTTTTTAAATTACAGATTAATGATCTAGAGCTAAAGAAGATCCCAGAGGCTGCACCTGAAACCCGTAGTCAGATTGATCAAGCCCTCTCCAAGATGGAGAAGATGGTCATGCAGCAAATTGCTGAAACAACAGACCGGGTTCAACTTCATGTAGCAATGAAGCATTTGATCGTTACAGGTAATGCTCTTATTTATGACGCCAAGAAAACATTAAAGGTCTACCCCTTAGACCGATATGTTATTGCACGGGATGGTAATGATAACGTCCAGGAGATCGTCACTAAGGAAATTATTTCCCGTGAACTACTACCAAAAGGTTTCCAACCTCTAGACACAGACAAGGACGTGAACGCCGTAGGCGAAGACGGGCCTAAGTTTGGTGTGGCCTCTTCAATGAATAAAGGTCAAAGCGATGACGCTGTGGTGTTTACCCACGTCAAGCTCGAGGACGGTCAACACAAGTGGTATCAAGAGTGTGACGGGAAGGTTATCCCCGGATCACGATCTTCTTCACCAGTCAAAACAACTCCGTGGATGCCGATCACCTTTAACCACTGCGATGGTGAAAGCTACGGTAGGGGTCGCGTAGAAGAGTTCCTTGGGGATTTAAATAGCCTAGAAAAGTTGATGCAAGCCCTTGTAGAAGGTAGTGCAGCAGCAGCAAAGGTTGTTTTTCTTGTGTCTCCATCTGCAACAACGAAGCCCCAATCATTAGCCCGCGCTCAGAATGGGGCAATTATCCAAGGACGTCCTGATGATGTCGGTGTTGTTCAAGTAGGCAAGACCGCAGACTTCGGAACAGTCCAACAGATGATCCAGAACCTGACCCAGAGAATCTCTGAGGCGTTCTTGATTATGAATGGTGCTGTTCGTGACTCTGAGAGAACTACTGCTGCAGAGGTTAACGCCGTTGCACAGGAGCTGAATGAACAGCTCGGTGGTATTTATTCAGGTCTAACATCAACCTTGCTACGGCCTTATCTGGCTCGTAAGCTGCAAGCCCTTCAGCGTATGGAAGGCATTCCTAAACTTCCTAAGGGTTTGGTTATGCCAACTGTTGTGGCTGGTTTAAATGGTATTGGCCGTGGTCAAGATCGCCAAGCTCTGATGGAGTTTGTGACAACCATTGCTCAAGGCATGGGTCCTGAAGTGATGATGCAATACATCGATCCAAGTGAGTTTCTACGCCGATTAGCAGCAGCTAGCGGTATCGAATCCTTAGGCTTAGTTAAAGATGAGCAAGCTCTCGCCCAAGAGCGTCAAGCATCACAAGAACGGCAACAACAACAAACACTATTGGAACAAGCTGGACAACTGTCTAAGTCTCCAATGGTTGAACAAATGATGAATCCAGATGGACAACAAAACCCAGGCAGCCAACAAGCGCCGACGAGCCCGCAAGCCTAATGGTTCTTTTAAGGCAGACAATCCACAAACACCTCACAACGATGCGTATGAATCAACTCCAATTGAAGAGGCCTTGTCGTCCAAAGAGGTGAGTTATGGGGTCAAGCAAAAAGTAGAAGGAACCTCTAAATCTACGGCTGGTAAATATGTCAAGAAAGGCAAAGTACGCCCCACCTTTGGAAACGTAACCTCCACAACATTTTAAATGGCAAATCCAACCCGCATTACATTTGACCCTTCCGAGGGTGTTAGCACTGAGCAGCAAGCCGCAGAGACTGCAGCACTAGAGCAGGGTGAGAAACTCATCCAAGCCCAGACCGAAGATCGTGATCGTCGGATGGCTCAGAACGAATCTGAGCAGGAAGATGTATCTCTCATTGGCGGTAAGTTCCGCTCACAAGATGACCTTCTAAAGGCCTACAACGAGCTACAGTCTAAGCTTGGTAAGTCTGAGCCTGAGGAAGGAGAAGAGTCCTCTGAGGAGTCAACAGAGCCTGATGAAGAGGAGAAAGGGGAGGAGGTAGAGATCAGTGAAAATGTTAAGACCTTCACTGAGATTGCTACCCGTTTTGATGCTGAAGGGGGGTTAACTTCTAATGATATGGAAACCCTATCCGCTATGGATAGCAAGGCCCTGATTGAGACCTACTTTAAGTATCACGCTGTTCAGACAGCTAAGAACACTCAAGACGCAGCTACAGCCACACAGCTCAAGTCGATTCGTGACTCTGTTGGCGGTGATGAAGCCTATGGTCAGATGATCCAATGGGCAGGCCAGAACTTGAATGAGGCTGAGATTGATCAGTTCAATCAAGTAGCTAACTCCAACAATGCAGCGGCTCTCGGCTTTGCTGTTGAGGCTTTAAGCAATCGTTGGAAGTCTGTCGAAGGATATGAGGCCCCCCTGGTAACAGGTAAGAAGGCTCCCAGTAAGAGCAAGGCATTCCGTAGTCAGGCAGAACTGGCTAGGGCTATTGCTGATCCCCGCTACTCATCTGATCCTGCATATCGTATGGATGTTGAAGAGAAGCTGGCTCGATCTGGCGACCTTATGTGATCTCCAAAGTTCGTTCACCCTTATGGGCGCATAACACCTGAAGCATGGAACGGGGCTCAGGCTTTTTGGAGAAACCTCATGACTGACGTTCAAGTACGTGCTGCAGTTAAAGCTCAAAAGGCCGCTGCAAGAATGGCAAAGCTCACCTATCGCGGTGTGTCTTACGCCAAAGTCGTGCCTACCCTGGGCAACTAATACAGGTACCTTCCGGTTGTAAAACCTGAGGGGATGGTTTATGGAACCCTGGACCCGGAAGGCTGGGGTGTCTGGTAGAGCTGGTGCTTAATGAAAGGTTCGATTCCTTTTCTACCTCTTTGCCATCGAGGCCCGTTACGACGGATAACCCTTTGGCGAAAGCTTTCGCTCAAGTTATAGAGCAAATGTCAATACAACTAAATATCTCTAACCGGTTAGAGGCTTGATTCATTAACAAACCTCTTTAAACAAATAATGACTTTTTCAGCATTTCAAGGTAACAACGTTGCTAACGGTTCACGTACTCCTTCCCAGGATTATGATACTCGCTACGCCACAAGCCTTAAACTTTTCTCTGGCGAAGTATTCAACGCATTCAACGACGCCACAATCTTCAAAGGACTCGTTCGTAACTACTCCCTTCGTGGTGGTAAGAGCAAGCAGTTCTTGCTGACTGGCAAACTCTCCAGCGGGTATCACACCCCTGGAACTCCTATCGGACCCGACGCTGGTCTGAAGTCGAACGAAAAAACAATTATCATGGACGACTTGCTCTATAGCAGCCAGTTCATTTATGACCTGGATGAGATGCTCAGCCAGTGGTCAGCACGTTCGGAGATCTCCAAGCAAATCGGTGAAAGTTTAGCCCTGCATTATGATCAGCGTATCGCTCGCGTTCTTGCTAAAGGCGCTACCGAATCTTCCGTTGTAACTGATGAGCCTGGTGGCTTTCAAGTTAACATCGGTACTGGTAATAGTAATGATGCTCAGGCAATCGTAGATGGCTAAATGAATTGGCCCCTTATGTGGCAACATATAAGTGAAATCGGATGAACTCAGGGAAACCTAAGGGCGAAAGCCTAAGGCAATCCTGAGCCAAGCCCCGCACGCTTGCGGGGAAGGTGCAACGACTAGGTGGTGTGACAAGCGTGTCACGTAATACACCAATAGCGTCCGACATCCCACTGGGATGAAGATATAGTCTGTGCCCTATGAAAGTAGGAAATTACACGTTTTCGAAGCTGCTGCTGTACTTGATGAGCGTAATGCTCCTGCAGACGGACGCTGTGCTGTTCTCAGCCCACGTCAGTACTACAGTTTGATTTCCTCCGTGGACACGAATATTCTCAATCGAGAGATTGGAAATACTCAGGGTGATATGAATAGCGGCAAAGGTCTCTACTCTATCGCCGGTATTCGTATCTATAAGTCCAACGTGCTTGCAGAAATGTATGGCACTAACTTCAACACTGATGTTAGCGGCGAGAACAACGACTATAAGGTTGATTGTTCCAATCTTGCGGGCCTTGTCTTCCAAAAGGAAGCCGCCGGTACGCTTGAGGCTATTGGCCCAAGCATCGAAACCACAAGTGGAGACTACCATGTCCAATTCCAAGGCGACCTAATCGTCGGTAAATTGGCAATGGGTTGTGACACTCTGCGTGTTTCTGTAGCTGGTTCTATCCAAGCTGCTTAATAAATAACTCCTTGGACCTTCGGGTCCTCGGGGCTTCTCATTCCCTAGAAATTAATGGCTACTAAAACAACAAAACTAGCAGCAGTAAACAGGGTACTTACTAACATTGGTCAGTCCCCCACAACAACATTGGATGGTGGCAACCCTTTAGTTGAGATGGCTGAGTCTGTCTTGGCTGAGGTAAATATTGCAGTCCAATCCGAAGGGTGGATTTTTAACTCTGAGTACTCCTACCCCTTCACTCCAAATACTGATGGAACCATTGGAGTTCCTGATAATGTTCTGGCTATTGATAGCAATGGTCGTACCAATAGCTTTCTTGTAATCCGTGGTGGTAAGCTTTATAATAAGCAAACTCATACTTATATTTTTGAAGGTAGTCAAAACCTTGACGTAGTCTGGTTATTTGACTTTGAAGAACTACCTGAAGCAGCTAAAGAATACATCACTATCAGAGCTGGCAATGTCTTTGCAGGACGCTCTGTTGGCTCTTCTGAAGCCGTAGCCTTTGGACAGCGAGAAGAGGTTATGTCGCGTGCAACGTTGATGGAATATGACACCCAGCAAGGTGATTATAATATATTTAACACCAACGATGGCTTTACTCAATACAACTCATACAACCCAATTAATACACTGCAAGGATACTAATGTCTGCTATCTCCCAAACTATAGGCAATGTCTTGGGTGGAATTAGTGCCCAACCTGATTCGGTAAAGATACCGGGACAGGTAAGACTTGCAACCAACGTCTATTTAGATCCTACCTTTGGATGTACTAAGCGCCCAGGAACTGAGTTTATTGAAAATTTAGGCTCTGACATTCCAGTCGATGCAAAGTGGTTTCCTGTATTTAGGGACAACCAAGATCGCTATGTTGTATGTGTGTATCGTAGTGGTAGCACCCAAGTGGTGCGAGTATTTACGGCTGATACAGGTGAAGAACGTACCGTCCAAATGGAGGGTGAGGCTTCTGCATATATTGCAGTTAATGACGTAAGTAACCTAAACCCATTAACGATTAATGACTACACCTTCCTCGTCAATTCTGAGAAGGTTGTATCGATGTCGTCTGTGACTCAAGCTGCTGGTCTAAAGCAGGCTTTGGTAGTCATCAACCAAGTTTCCTATAACACCACCTATGCAGTTGATTTTCTGCGAGATGGTGATGCAGTAAATCAAGTTAAAGTACGACGTGCTTCGAGGTTATCAGTCTCTCCAGCTTCTTTTGAAGAGGAGGATACGGGGGTCTGTTCAGACGTTGGCATCCAAAACTTCACAGAGAATGGCTCTGGTAACAAGGCAGGGCTGGGCTTTAGATTAGATACAACATGTACTCCAACACTTGTAACAACTGAGATTGAAGGTGACTTCTATCCAACTCGGATTAATGTCGATGGTGGTGCTCAATTCGGTCATAGTGATTATGGTCGAAATATTTGGGCAACTATTGAGCATGGCGATGCCTCAAATTATGCAGAAGGGTCTTACTTATACTCTGATCATGTAATACAGACCCCTGCTGGTGAACTAGGATTTAGAGTTGAAGTCCGGGTAGAAGTTAGAAATATTTCCCATGAATATATCATTACCGATGCTTTTATTAATAGCTACACAATAAGTAACTCCGATGATATTTGGACGCAGGGGATGGAGGAGATTATTCTTGATACTACTACCCAACAGATTACAGTACTTCAAGACGATCCAGAACCCCGTGTCATTCCTGTAGGTAGCACTTATTCGCTTTTACTAACTGTGACTGGAGTGCAGCAAGGTGATAAGTCATTTCAATATGATTACAAGTCTGTTTATAAGACAACCGTATCTTTAAATAATGGTGGCTTAAACTGGGAAATTGGTGACACTGTCGATGTTACTCTTTCTGGGAGAAATTACACAGTAAAAGTTGAAGAGACAACCTTCTCATATAGCTATGAGGCTGAAGCTTCAGCAACATTTACAACACCAAGTGATACTTCATCTGGAGTGTTGACTTCATCTTCAGTTGTATCTAGCCTAGTAAACAGTATTGTTGGATTAAGTGGTTACACTGCTAGACCTGTTGGTAATGTAATTATCATCGACAGGACAGATGGACGCGATTTCAACTTACAAACAAGAGGAGGAGTAGCTAACAACGCTTTATATGGTATTAAAGATACCGTTAATGATGTATCGCTATTACCACCACAATGTGAGGACGGCATAGTTTTAAAAATTGCTAATACTGAAGCATCTGATGCTGACGACTATTATGTAAAATTTAAAACTGAAGGTAGTATCCCTGGACAAGGAGCTTGGGAAGAAACTATTAAACCAGGTATACCCTTAAGTTTAAATCCTAATACAATGCCACATGCCCTCATTAGGGAGTCTGATGGTACTTTTACCCTAAGGCCGTTAACCAAGGAGTTCGACGAGAACAACTTTTGGCAAGACAGAAAAGTAGGGGATGAAGTAACATCACCTGCCCCAACGTTTGTGGGTAAAACTATTAGAGAGGCATTCTTTTATCAGAATCGTCTTGGTTTTTTATCTGATGATACTGTTGTCCTCTCTCAAGCTGGGGATTACTTTAATTTCTTCCAGGGTTCAGCTATTGCTATTAGCGATGCAGATCCCATTGATATGTCAACCTCAACTACAAGGCCAGCAATCCTCAAACATGCTATTGGTACCCCTAAAGGTTTGCTTTTATTTGCGGAAAATAGTCAGTTTCTTATGAGTACTGAAGATGTGGCTTTTGGTCCATCTACAGTTAAACTAGATGAGGTGTCTAATTTTGCTTATAAGTCTTCTATTAAACCTGTTGAGACTGGAGTATCTATTCTCTTTACGACAGAAAGCAATACAGCTACAAAAGTCTTTGAGTTGGCTACAGACTCCTTATCTTCCAGACCAGAAATCACTGATAACACCCGTATTGTCCCAGAGCTAGTGCCTCCAGGACTTAGCCATATTGTTTCTGTCCCTAACCAGTCCCTCATAATTATGGGGGATGGTACTGAGAATCTTTATGTATTTAAGTTCTTTAATACAGGCAACCAACGTCAGCTAGCTGGGTGGACTACATGGAAAATGCCTACAGACATTAAGTTAGCCTCCTTCGATCATGATACTGGTTACTTTATTGGTCGCAATGGATCTAATACTATTCTGTCTAAACTTGAGCTAGTTGATGATCCTGATACAGCACCTATCGCCGCATTAGGTAGTAGGTTCCAGCCTAGACTTGACCACTGGGTTGATGAAACTCGGGTAACTTTTCAACTTCTATCAAATGGTGATACCAAGGTATCCGTACCTAGTGGATTAGCCAAGGGAAATGGAGTTCTGTTTCTTGCTGCTACTTACGGTGGTTCTGAAACATTCTATGTCAGTGGGAACGCTCAAACAGACTCCACAGGAGATTACTTTGTTGTCAGCAATAGACTGGCAGAATACGATATTATTGTTGGTGTTGGCTATGACATGGTTGTTGAATTACCATCTTTCTTTGTAAAAGAAGAAAACAAAGCAGATAGACGTAATCCACCAATGATTGAGAATGTCTATATCAATGTATTTATGTCAGGTCGTTATGAGTGTTCAGTAGATCAGAAGGGCTATGCAACACGAACTATCCCGCTAGAGGTGGTACAGGCTGATATTTATGAAGCTGATACAGCGTCTATTCAGGAAGATGGTGTTCGAGCCATTGGTGTCTATGGTCGTGGTGATCTAACCCGCCTTACTATCAAAGCAGATGGACCCCTACCTGCTGCTCTCACCTCCTACTCATGGGAAGGCCACTACTCCACGAGAGGAATCGCTAGACGATGAAGCACTTAATCCGTAAAGCTACTTTAGAGGATGCTATTTATGTATCTCAAAACCTACGCCCTGCTGATCTTTCTGAAATAGAAGGATTAGGGCGTACACCCTTTAATTGTGTCTTAGGTGTTCTTATGTGCGAGGACACCTTCGCCTTCACTAACTACAAAGGAGTCCTAGCAGGAATAGGTGGGGTAATCCCTGATGACGATGGTAATGCTGGTATCTGGACCCTCTGTACCCCTGCCTTAGAGACTATGGGTCTGACATTCTTAAGGCAAGCTAAGAGGCATATAGATACTCTTACAAAGCCATATAAAATGGTGTATGCCTTATGCGATTCGAGAAATAAACTACACCACAGATTTCTCAGATTTCTTGGCTTCAAAGCCTTAAGAGCAATTCCACAACCACCTTTCAATATTCCATATTATGAAGTAGTAAAACTATGTGCGAACCAATAAGCGCTGCAGCAACAGCCACATACATCGTTGGTGGTATTACCACTGCTGCCTCAGTCGGTATGGGTATCTATTCAGCCCAACAACAATCAGCCCAAGCTGCTGCCTCCATGGAAATGCAGTATCAGAATGCACAGGCCGGTATTCAGATGCAGAACCGATCCCAAGCTCAGCAAGTAGCACAGCAGCGTGCTCAGATGCAGATGCAACAGCAACAAGCTCAGATGCAGATGCAGCAGTCAATGCAGCAAAACTTTCAGAACCAGATGATGCAACAGCGTCAGCAGGCTGATGGATTGGCTCAGCAACAGCGTCTGGCTTATGATCAACAAAGATTAAACCTGCAGCAAACACAGTCAGCCCAACGGTTGCAAGTTGAGCAGGCTGCAGAAGGTCGAAATCTACAGATCCAACAATTAAATAATGCTTTAAAAGATAAATATACGCAACAGCGTGAAGCAGTTAAGCGTGAGCGAAACATGCTCATGCAACAAAATCAGACTGATCGTCGGGTGTATCAAGACCAGCGCGAGACTGCTACTAAACAGTCAATAGCCAATGCTGAGGCTGCTAATAGAGTTTATCTTGGTGAACAATCACAATTATCAGAAAAGCGAAAAGAGGCTGCATTTAAAGCGCAAACTATTTTGGCTAAATCTATCGGAGCCAAGGGTTCGATCTTAGCCACGGGCCGTACAGGACAGTCTGTTGGTCTTCTAGCGTTGGATACTGAACGGCAAGCCGGTAGAGATGTTGCAGCCACAGAAGCAATGTTAAAAGCTGATTATGACACTGCTCTAATCAATATGGACAACGCATTCCAACAAAACCTTGAAGGGAATCGACAAGCTGAAAGCAAAGTCGGCTTCAACCCTGAAATGCCTTATCTACCTCAAATGCCTGAAGTACCTAACTTTGTTGGTTTTGAGATACCTACCTAACTATTCCAGTCTACGGGCTGGCTCTTTAAATGTCACGAATTTACCAAGGCGGCCAGTCCAATTCTGAATACAAAAGCAAGGAAAGACGTGTAAAATACAATCCTGAAAAAGCTATTTCCAATACCCAAAATATTTTAGATGAGGGTAAACGTACTCAACGGAATCTGCAGACATTAGATAAAGAGGCTAAAAGAAAGGACGAAACGTCAAACCTTGAGCGTCAATCTGCCGATCAAGTAGCCGCGTTGGTTCTTAAAGATCAACTAGACCAAGCTGCTAGAGAATTAAAGCTAGAGCAGCAGGTTGATACTGCCAATAATGAGATCAGCAAAATGCTGGCTCAGGCTAATCTTCAAATGGACCAGACAACTGAAAAGGGTAAAGTAAGTATTAATCAGTTAAAAGACAAGAACGCACTTGAATATAAAAAAATTGTTGAAAAAAACTCTTTAGAGCTGGAGCAGTTAAAGGCTACAAATAAGCTTAAGTCAGAGCATTCTGCCAAAAGAGCTGATAACAACCTACAACTGCAACACATGCAGTTTAAGGCCAATGTTGATAATGCTAATTTTCAAGTAGTTAAGACTGCTGTAATGGGTCTTATCCAATTTGGTGGTATGGTCTATAAGGATCAAGCAGCCTTAGTAGATAAAAAAAATGAAGAGTACCAGGCTAGCGTTGACAACATGCCTGGTAAAATTAAGATCAGTGACGGTACTGCTCATTCTTCTATTATAGATGATGCACAAATTGATGTTGAAAATAGGGCTAGAGAAGCAGGTATTCAATCCACGGCTACAAGCGTAATTGAGGCTCAGCAATTAAGAGCCCCAGCTTTAAGAGTAGAGACAGCTCGAAACTTAGCCAAAGCTGATATTAGGTCTAAAGGCAATTTGTTCCCCTCAAGGCTTAATGAGGCTGTGCAAGATCCGAATACTAAAATCCCCTTTCAAGGTCGAGAATTAAATCTGATGGAGATGATCCGTGCAGGTGCCACTGAGGATGATGTCTATGATGCTATTGCAGATATTGCAGACTACTTAGGTAACTCTGACCAGCTTACAAAGGCTGATGGTGCCGAAGGTTTGATGGCGTATGGTAATCAGGCAAAGATGGCTAGAAATAATACTCAGTTAAGATGGGGTGCTATACAAAGAGCATATTCTGAGGCAAATAATTATGACTCAGGCAAGACCTTGGCTGCTTCACGAACAGCCGCTAAAGATTATCAGGGGGCTTGGGAAGCCATAGATAAAGCTTCTTACATATCAGCTAAGTTTATTAAACTTCCTACCCGAGATCGTCAAGAGCAGGCACTCAAAGACCTACTAAAATTAGGCGATGCAGATGATGCTAGAGCATTACTTAACGTAGAAAAAGTACCAGGAAATTCAGGAACTACTTTTGAAAAAGATGACTACTATCGACCAATAATTCTTAAAGCTATTGAAAACAAATTAAAATTAGAAGATACATTAGGAACTGCTGCATCGGCTGTAAAGGAGGCTGAAGTTGACAGTATAATGGGTGAGTTAAACCAGAAATTGCGGAATACTATAGATACTGATCTGAGCCTTGATTTAAGGAATAAGACTAAAGACTACTTGCGTCAAAATTTTCCTGGCAATGTTTATGCTCAGGAACAGATCGACTCTCTTGTTGATGACGGTAGAGAGTCTATGACTCTTCAAAAATCAATTCAGGAACGGATAACTAATGGTGATACGCCTTCTATGGAAGAGGTTCTTAAGTGGGAAAGGTCTAAATCTTTAGACCCTGCGTTTATTACTATCCTCAAAAAGGACATAAAACTACGAGACGAAGTTACTATTGAGATGAAGGCCGCTGGTCTTGGTAATATTGAGTCCACCCTTAGAACAATTGTTGGCAAGTATGAAGGACAGATCGAAAGAGGTGGAATACATGATCCTGGCGATGTCAGGACAACTATAGCCATTACTGCTCGACAACTAGCTCCCAAGTTGGAACAAGAGATGAGAACCTTTATCGCTCAGATGCCTAAGGACTTGCCTCAAGTAGAGAAAGATAGACTCATTACAGGTAAGTTTGAAAAAGAACTTCTAAAAATTACCAATGTATTAGGTAGTGAAGATGCAGACCTAGCCCCCTTTGATCGAGATGGTTTTAAGTTTAGCCTTTTAGGTACTGGTTATGGGTCTTTACCTCCTAATGGGCGTATCAACCCAATTACAGGGCAGATGAGTTTTGCCTATATGAATACACCTATCTCTGAGCTCCTCCAAGGTGCCGGTACAGAAGATTTAATTTTAAGCCGAACAAATTTTGTAGCAGATGCTGAGGTTTGGAATCAGGGTGGCACTAACTATTCTGCTAGAACTTTGGAAGCTGCTAAACGTTTTAACGTTACGCCTAAAGCTTTTATAGAAGCCCAAGCAGTGGCTCATGAATATGACAATGTTCACGCAGGCATTGCTAGTAAAACAAAGGTAGACTTTTCTTCACCTCAGACTACTTACACCACATTCCAGGCCGCTGGGATGACTAAAAATTCTTCGGTATTGTTTGGAGATAAAGTTACCACAATGGGTGCTACTGCTTTAGATGATGCAATTGAAAGCAATTCAGTACGTCTGGCAGCCGCTGAGAAATACTTGGGTGGAAGCTTTGCAAGTGCTAGTCCACAAAAAAAACTCGAAGCGGTAATGAATGATATTAAATCTTTTGACCGAAATACCTACCGGATTTTGAGAAGCCCCTCTTCATCCGACATCCAAATAAACAGATCTATAAATGAATACTTTAAAGGTCAGCAGCCTGTTAATTTTCCTGTTATTGACACCAGGATCTCTACTGGAAACACAACTGCATTTCAGTATAGGGGCGTTTCTACTCAAACATTCCTGAGTGCAAACGTCCCAGGAGGATATGGCTCCGCCATTGCTGAAGCTGCTGCTAAACACGGAATTGATCCAGGTATTTATGCTGGTCAACTACACCAAGAAAGTGATTCATTTGCGCCCGATGTTATTGATGGCACCCGAGTTAGCTCCGCAGGGGCTCAAGGGGTAGCCCAAATCATGACTGAATTTCACCCCGGTGTTAATCCTCTCAACCCTACTGAGGCTATCGATTACGGCGCTAAACACATGGCATATCTGCTTAAAAAGTATAACGGTGATTACCGTTTAGCTCTTACAGCATATAACGCTGGTGAAGGCAACGTCGATAAATACGGTGGACCTATCCCAGGGAATGAAGAGTCAATGGAATATGCAGACCTTGTGTTTGGTCATGCACGTACTTATGGCTGGGGTCAATAAAAACTAGATGGTCAGTTGGTACGCCTTCTGATCATCCACTATTTTCTCATTATAGATAATCCAAATGGAAGAGCGTTCAACGTACCAACAATGGATTGATAGTATGGACGGTACGCCGGACAAAGAGCAAGAAGCTCAATTATCAATCAACCAAGAAACAGCAGCCCCAGAAGGCACAAACATTATTGATCCATCCCAGCTAACCGTTGAGGATATCGAAGGTTCTAAAAAACCACCAGAAACACCCCCACCAGAAACCCCTGCAGAAAAGCCACCGGCTGAACCTGAAAAATCTTATGGGGAAAAGGCTTTAGAGAATGAATCAGTAGTAGACAAATATGTTAAGGATGGTCTTGCATTTATCAAAGATGCTTTTGATGATCGCGACTATGATGAAATTCGAGAGGAGATCGATGCCTCTGATGTAAGGCGTCTTGATAGCCAGAATGTTTTAAGTAAGGCCACTGGTGAAGCAGAAAGGGCTCTTATGCCTGTCTTTACTGCCCCTATTAACTCTGCTGCTCAAGTTGGCAAACTGGTTGTCGATACGGCTGGATCTGCTCTAGGACTGCGTGGTGATGAACCAGCTCCTTGGACTTCAGAATATGAAGGGGCCGAGTTTAATTTAGTAGGTGCTAAACCTGTCACTGAGATAGGTGAACTCGGAGCTGCACTTCTAGGCTTTATGAGCAACGCTAGAGTGATTAATGCAGTCATTCCTGGTGGCCCATCAGTAGCCAGCAAGCCTGGTTTTATTGGTAAAATTCAAAGGGCTCACAGAAATTTTACTGTTGGTGCAATTGCAGATTTAGTTTATACACCGGGAGATGGAAATCTTGTCAATATGGCCCAAGATACCGAATTCTTAGGTATTGGGAATATTATGAAAAAGACAGGGTTTCTTGATGCTCTCGCCCACAAGGATGAAGATAATGAATACATTCGCCGTATTAAAAATATGGCCGAGGGTGGCCTTATGGAAAAGGCTGTGGATGGTATTGATCTTACCTATAAGGCATTTAGAAAAGTCTTTGGAGATATCTATAAGCCTGTTATGGATGCCCGCAAAATTCCTGCCAAAGAACTCCCACCTCAAGTTACCGAGGCTGGTGAGATTATCTTTCAGGAAATTACTAGCTTAGATGATTCGCAGTTAGCTCGCCAGACCGGAGAGGTTTTAAAAGAACTTGAAGAGCTAAAATTAAAAGTTAAGGGTGATAAAGTAGCCGAGCAAGCAATTGAAAATGCAAAAATTATCAATAAACAGCTTGAGCTGGAGATGTTTAAATTTCCTAACTATGTAAATACCAAGGGTCAGGGGTTAAGGCAAACACAGATGTCGGATCTACTAGATGATCCTGCATTTAAACCCATCCACACCCGCCGTCCTGGGTATGAACAACGTAAGGCTGAAGATGTGGCAAATAGTGGAACTAAGGAACAACAGCTATACGAACCAAATGAGAGGTCAGGTAAGTCTGCTTCCTACCCTATAAGAGGCGTAGCTGCTCAACAGGCAGCACAGCCAGAGTTTGGTTCTGCTGTACCTCGAACGTCCACCAACCCACTAACCACCGATGCTATGAAGAAGCAGCTCAATGCCACTCAAGATGGTATGGGCGATCTGACATTTGGAATGATGCCAGAAGAATTTAAGGTGGAGATGAATGATTACCGGGCTAATAATAAAAAAACTACCCCCGAATCTAAAGCTAAGGTTAGAGATCTCATTACCGCCTGGAAGAATAAAGACGCTTCAGCTATGGAGCTTTTACATAGCGTAGTCGATGACGCGGGCCTACCTATGCCTGTTATTCGTACTATCTATGGTGATCTTGCTGGTCGTGCAATTATCCAGGATCTTGCTAATCAGATTACTGAAAAAGTGCCTCTGATGCAGGAAATCATGTCTAAGGGTGGCGATGCTACCCGTCAGTCAGACATGATTATTGATGATCTTATTGGTGTAGGTAAGGAAGTTATCAAAGGACGTAGCTATAAAGGCTCAGCTATGGCAGCTTTAAAAGCCGATGAACCAATTGAGGATTTGATCCGAAAGGTAGAACAAGGTGCTTTCGATGCCCCTACTGCTCCAGATCCTAAAGTTGATAAAAAACTAAATGAGTTTCAAGCTGAATGGGAAAGTATTCGTGCAGGTATTAAAGCCGGGGACCCTAAAGCCATTGATAAAATGAATGTCTTGGGTGAAGGCCTTGTATTAGCTGATGGTAACCCTGAACTTATTGAAGTCTTTTCAGAGCAGGCTGCACGTATTAGCGGTCAGAACTTCCGTACTACTATGTATAACGCCTATTTGTCTTCTTTGAGGACTCATGAGCGGAACATTCTTGGTACGGGATTTAACGTTGCTATGAAACCCTTACTTGCTGCAGGCGGTTCTTTATTCAAGCCTCAACAAGCTAAAGCTGCTCTTGCAATGTATGGCTCCATTTTTGGTGGGTTAGGTGATTCTTATAAGGCCGCCCGAATTCAATGGCAGAAAACAGGTGACGCGCAGGTAGCCCGTGGATACCTTATGTCTCAAAGAAATATGGCTGAGCAAGTTGATAATATGTATGCTCGAGCCCAAACTGGAGGCCAGAGAGCTACAGCAATTTTTGTAAGGGCTCAGTATTACTTACTAGCCACCCCGGCTGGGCAATACGCCACGCGAGCTATGAACTCAACTGACGCTGCGTTCCGTGTCATCTCAGCAAGGCAGTCTGCAAAGTTTGACTATTTAACTCAGATTGCCAAAGATGGAAAAACTTATAGTGCTGATGAGTTGAATGACTTAATTAAGAGCAAGTTTGATGAGGATTTTTCTATTACGGATCCTATTGCCCTTAAACGCTCTAAAGAAGATACCTTTCAGCAAGATTTAACAGGGTTTATTGCTAAAATGGACGACGCCATTAAAGAAGGGGGTGTCCTAGCAAGTGCTGCTCTTCCTTTTGTCAAAACTCCTGCAAATATTCTCGCACAAACCCCCCAGTTTATGCCAATTTTGCCTCGGGTAGCAAGGCTGACTCCGTCTGGCCTTAATTTTATGCGGGAATATAAAAAGGTTATTGAAGGAGATGATGAACTTCTTAAGGCTGTTTACAAGGGGCGTGAAGGTGCTGCATACATTATTGGTATTACAGCCACTAACATGGCTTTAAATGGTGTACTAACAGGATCTGGTCACGTTGATCGAGGCGAAAGAGCGCTGGATGAATTAAAAGCTCCACGCCATTCATTTAAAATTAATGGTAAGTGGTATAGCCATCGTTTCTTAGGCCCCATCTCTACGGTTCTCAGTATGTATGCGGATGCTGCTTATGTAATGAACAACAGCCATAGGTATGATGATTATAACGAAGTTTTTTCACAAGCTACATATTCTGTTGCATTTGCAATGTTTGAGCAATCCTGGCTAAAGGGCTTGGTTGATTCTGTTGGTTACATTGATGAAGTGTTGAATGGCCGACGAAAATACTCCACACTTCCTGATACGTTGCTGGCTAACACCCTAAGAGCATTTACCAAGTATGGAGGGGCTCTCAAAGACTTTAACAATTTCCTTGTCCCTGGAGCTCGGGAATATAATTCCAGCATGGAAAGGTACATGGCTGAAACTTTACCCCTTTCTAAAGCCTTTTTAGGTGCTGAAAAAATTTCCCCTTTATCTGGTGAGCCTATCATTAACGATGCTCAAGCCAGAACCAACATTCTCACGCCTTTTAGTATTACAGATGTTAATGAAAGCAAAGCGATTGAAGGTTTAGTCAGGTATGGCATTGATTACACACTAGAGCTAAATAATCACTACAAAAAGATACCACTTAGTGCTACTACTAAGCACGAAGTCAATAAGATCATGGCAAAGCCAGGTAATGGGAGGATGGGCCTTGAGCAAATGTTAGTAAACCATTTTAAGACTGAAGGCTTTCAAATGCAATATAAGGAGTGGCTTGAGTCTCCAACTCCTAAAGAAAAAATGCCCTGGTACACAAACACAGTTGAGAAGATTGCAGATCTTAGAACTTATGCAGTTAATCAATATATTAATTCAAGGTCTGAGGATGCAAGACAATTAGACGAGAAATTAAAGAAGCAAAGTGAGTACGAGAAACAAGCTTTAGCTGGAAGATCTAAAAGTGCCGAACGGTCTTATCAGCAATTACTAGAACTAAACAATCCGTAGTATGTCTAACCCAGTTATTTCAAATAGTTATGTAGGGAATGGCTCAACCGTTCTCTATTCATTTACATTCCCATATATCGAAATTGCGGATATCAATGTAAAAATTGATGACGTACTAACAACTGAATATACCTTTGCTAATGCTACAACAATTCAGCTTAATTCTGCCCCTGCATCTGGGGCAAATGTCTCAATTTTTAGAGACACAGATGATACGGATTTAAAGGCAGTGTTTTTTCCTGGCTCTGCAATTAGAGCTAGGGACTTAAACGATAACTTTACCCAAGCATTGTATGTAGTCCAGGAGGCCACATTTGATGCAGGCAGTGCAACGTCTGTAGCTAATCAGGCACTAGATAAAGCAGATGATGCCCTTATAGATTCTGCAGCAGCTCTTACAGCGGCTACTGCTGCTGAAAACTCAGCCCATACTGCTGAAACAAGTGCTCAATCGGCCCTGTCAAGTGTTTCTTCTGCTGTAAGTGCATCCACGCAAGCCGCTGCTGATGCTGCTGCTGCTCAAACTGCAGCTACATCTGCACAGGGCTTTGCAAATACTGCAACAACAGACGCCGGTACAGCACTTACAACTGCAAATTCCGCTGCGAGTGCTGCTACTCAAGCCTCTACCGACGCAACACAAGCTTCTACCGACGCCGCCACCGCTATTTCTACGGCTAATGCAGCTAGTACTTTAGCTACTACTGCTAATACAAACGCAACTTCAGCACTTAGTGGTGTAAGTACAGCTCAAACAGCAGCCAATAATGCTACCACTGCTGCTACTGCTGCTTCTACAACCGCTACAGCCGCGCAAGCCTCAGCCACTGCTGCCCAAGCTTCAGCTACTGCTGCGGCTGCATCTGCACAGGCAGTTGAGGATGCTCTTGAGGATTCTGGTGTTCAGTCTATTAATACTCTCACGGGTGCTGTTGTACTTGATGCTGATGATATCGATGATTCATCTACCACTAATAAATTTGCTACTTCTACCCAGCTTACAGATATCGGTACTGCAGTTCAGCCTGCTGATTTATCTACAGTTGCAACCTCTGGCGATTACGACGATCTAACAAATAAGCCAACAATTCCAACAATCGATCCCAACACGGTTATTGATGCCAACTATGTACAGACTGATCAGAACTTCACAGATGCTGATCACACGAAGCTCGATGGTATCGAAGCTGGAGCTCAGGTCAATGCGGTGACATCGGTAAACGGATCGACTGGTGCTGTCACGGTTACAACTTTCTCAGGCGATTACGCCGATTTAAGTAACACGCCAACAATCCCCTCCGCTGCTCCTGTTGATAGTGTTAATAGTTCTACAGGTGTTGTTGTTTTAGATGCAGGAGATGTAGGAGCACTAGATCTGACTGGTGGCACGATGACAGGAACGCTTGAAACAACTGAACGCACTATTACAGCAAGTGCATTTGATTTATCAACAGGCAATCACTGGACGTGTGGAGCAATTACTGTTCCTAACCCATCTAACTGTGTAGCTGGTACTTCAGGTCTTATTCGTATTACAGCAGGACCTGTGGTATGGGGTAGTTACTTTAAATTCCCATCAGGTTCAGCCCCTACTATTGCTTCATTCCCTGCAATTATTCCGTTCTATGTTCAGAGTGCCTCTGTAATCCTATTGGGCAATGTATCAGAAGGTATCTCGTAATGTTAAACGAATTTTTTTATGGATCTACTTCTACTGGCTCCTCTCCTCCAGGACGCAGTCTTAGATTTAACGAAGGAGACTCAAGTTATCTCAAACGAACCCCAAGTGCTACTGGCAACCGCCAGGAGTGGACCTGGAGTGGTTGGGTAAAGCAAGTAGATATTCTTGGTACTAACAATAATCATTTTTTTAGCACCAATGACAATGATTCATGGGGTTTTGGTAATATAGGTAGCAATACTGATCCACAGTTAAGATTCTCCCGCTCAGGCATTGGTCATTTTGGAGGCAATGGGCAAAATAATCCTGGAACAGCTCTGTACAGAGATACATCAGCTTGGCGTCACATTGTTGTTTCTTGTGATACAACTAAAAGTGATGATCGTTTCATGTTTTATGTAAATGGAGAGCTTGCATTTACATCAAATTGTAATTATAATCAAAATAGTAATACAACTATAAATAGTACAAACACAATTTTCATAGGAGTTAATAAACTAAGTAATGGTAAATATGCTAGCTTTTATCTAGCCGAAATTAACTTCATCGATGGTCAAGTATTAGACCCAACTGACTTCGGTCAGTATGACGCCAACAATGTATGGCAGATGTCTGAATTCACTGGAACATATGGGTCTCAAGGGTTTCATCTTGACTTCAGTGATAACAGTAGTGTTTCTGCTCTTGGTACTGATAGCAGTGGAAACGGGAATGACTTCACAGTTCATAATTTAAGTGTTGCAGCCGGTGCAGGTAACGACTCCCTAGTTGACTCACCAACCAACGGCACGCAGACAGATACTGGACTTGGTGGAGAAGTTAGTGGGAACTACTGTACACTAAATCCACTTGATTTGCGTAATGGTGGTACGCTTTCTAACGGTAATTTATCGGCATCTTTGACTTCAACTAGCACTGCTACTAGCAGGGACTTTGCTTTGGGAACTTTTGCCACCTTAACAGGTAAGTGGTATTTTGAGATTACCATTGATTCTTTTTCAAGTTCAAGTAGAGTATTTAAAACGAACGTCGGCATTGCTAATGTAGATGCGCTAGAAAAAGATCCCAGGTATCACAGTTATAAGTACGGTGGAAATGGCGTCATAAAAGGTCCTGACAATAATACTATTGTCGATGGGCTAACCGAATGCAGTGTTGGTGATGTTATTGGTATTGCATACGATTTAGACAATCAGAATTTCTACGCTTACTTAAACGGCACAGCTAATGGTTCAACTTCGATCACGGCTGCAAGATACACCCCCTTTGTCTACAATTTTGATGGTCAAACTAGAACTGGAACGTATACAGCCAACTTCGGCCAACGTGCCTTCAGCTATCCTCTCAGCGGCTACAAGGCGTTATGCACATCGAACTTACCGACCCCAGCGATTGCGGATGGCAGTCAGTATTTTGATACGAAGCTATGGACTGGTAACAGTTCAACTCAAACAATTTCAGGTTATGGATTTAGTCCAGATTTTGCGTGGATAAAAGTACGTTCGGAATCCGCAAGAAGCCATTTTCTGTTTGACACAATTCGTGGCGCTACAAACGCTTTAAAATCAGATGCATCTGATGCTGAACAGGCATATTCAACGTCACTGACAGCTTTTAATTCAGACGGATTTGATTTAGGAGCGTGGGCCAATGTCAATAACAACTCGAAGACGATAGTTGGTTGGGCCTGGGACGCTGGAGATTCCACGGTATCTAACACTGACGGCAGCATAACTTCACAAGTAAGAGCCAACCCCACTGCTGGGGTCAGTATTTGTACTTATACCGGCACAGAAGGTGGAACATTTGGTCATGGTCTAAATGCTGCTCCTGAATTTGTCATGGTTAAAAGGCGCAATACTTCAGCAGCATGGTGCTTATGGCATAAAGCTATTCCAAACACACAGTATTTGATGCTTGACAGCACTGCTGGTGCAAACACATATAACGTATGGGGCAATACATCACCTACTTCTAGTGTCGTCTCTGTCTCTGGTGATAGCTACACAGGAAACAGTGGTGATACTTACGTGGCCTACTGCATGACACCTGTTGAAGGTTATAGCGTAATGTCTAGTTACAAAGGTAATGGGTCTACAAAAGGTTTTTATATACACACTGGGTTTAAGCCAAGGTGGATACTGATCAAAGCCGCATCAAGAACAGGCTCTTGGCTTATGTATGACACAGCCAGATCCACTTATAACACCGTTGGAAATATATTGTTTGCTGACCAAACTGGTACTGAAAACAGTTCAGCTACTTACAATTTAGACATTTTCAGCAATGGCTTTCAGCCAAGAGGTACTACAAATCAGTTCAATTCCAATGGCGAGACTTACCTATACGTCGCATTTGCTGAACACCCGGTCTCCAGTAATGGCGGTATTGCCCGTTAAACCTAACTCTACTTTTACCTATGTATTACTACAATGACAAACCCTTACCTCTAGATAAGGCGTTTACTGATGTCAACGGCAACCAATACCCCGCCAACTGGCTCCGTAATTCAACGCAAGCTCAACGTGACGCCTTAGGTATTACTTGGGTAGCACCTAATCCTGAATCTTACTTCGATCAACGTTTCTACTGGGGTATTGATAATCCTAAAGACATTGACGAGCTTAAACAGCAATGGATTACAGAACAGAAAAACATAGCTGCTACCTTACTTGCTCCAACTGACTGGTATCTAATTCGTCAGACAGAAGTACCTGAAGAAGTATGTCCTTCCGAAATTCTACAAGAACGTGCTGATATCAGAGATATTTCAGGACAACGTGAAAATCAAATCAATGCTTGTATTGATGTAGCAGAGTTAGAGAAACTAATCACTGCACCAGCTATGATTTCAGTGGTGGTACAAGACTTTGTACCTGAAACCACGGATGATCCTGAGATTCCCGAGGTTAGAGAAAACCAGATTAATCCTGATGCGTTAATTCTTTGGCCTAAGGAATTAGAACAAGTATGACCTTTTTAACTGACGCTGCCAAGTATTTTAACTCTGAGCCACATCAAGTCGCTGCTTGGAATGCTTTAGAGACTAAAATCCCATCTTTCCTGCTAGAAGACTTTAAGAGGGCATATAGGGCTGAGCCAAAGCCACAACCACCACCACAACCCACGAGAGTATTTGGAAATAGCTGGGAGGGTATTTATCAGTGTGCCGCAGTTGCTGGTGCTAAGTACCCAGAATGCGTAGCCGCACAGTGGGCTCTGGAATCTGGCTATGGAAAGTATTTATCTGGCAAGAATAATTTCTTTGGTATTAAAGGCAAAGGTACAGCCAAGCAAACTTGGGAGGATTATGGACAGGGTACTGTGTATATCACTGCTGAGTTTAAGGATTTTAATACGCCATTAGATTGTGTCCAGTATCTTGTGGATCGTTGGTATAAGAATTACAAAGGCTATAAAGGTGTCAATCGTGCCTTCGATCGCGACAATTGCGCTTATTTACTTAAGACAGAAGGTTACGCAACAGATCCTAATTACGTCTCTAAATTAATTAAATTAATGAACGATAATAGTTAATTCATTTACATTTCACAAAACACTTAAAACCATGATTGAAATCGCTGGCATTACTATTGCCTATGAAACGCTTGGATGGATTATTGCGTTTGTAGCCTCTGAGGTTATTGGTGCTTCCAAGCTTAAAGAAAATTCTGTCGCTCAACTTGCAAAAGGTTTTATTGACCGTGCTAAACCTTCTCGTAAAGAAGACGAAAAAGTAGCTGAGGTTCGTAAGGCTGTTGCTCTTCTCCAAGAAACCCTTCGTCGCGTAGGAGACTGATGGCTAAGCGAGCTGGTGAGGAAGCCTTTGAGGAGCTTCACGCCCTATTGACTAATGAAATTACCGCTAGGATTAAATCAGGCGAAGCTACAACTGCTGACCTTCGGGCTGCAATTGATTGGCTAGCTAAAAATAATATAACAGGGATTGCTGTGTCTGGATCCCCGCTTGCAGCTTTGGCTGGTTTAATTCCTGAGTTGACCTTTGAAGATGTTAATGGCTAATGGCACATGCAGGTCCTAGTCGATCCAGTAAGAACTACCGAAAATCCCCTAAGTCTGCTGCTAAAAAGCGGGCGTATGACCGTGAATATCGTAAGAAGGAAAAAGGATCTAAAGCTCCTGATTCCGCAAAAAAACGTCGGTTAAATAAAGAAGGGGCTCGTCGCTGGGCCGAGAGAAAAAAAAGAGGGATCGCTGGCAAAGGTGGACCCGATATGTCTCACACTACAAAGAATAAGTTGGTCGCTGAAAATAAGACCAAAAACCGAGGCCGTAACGGTAAGAACGGTAAGTCTACTAAAAAGTAATTAACTACACCTTAATCCTAATGAGCCAATGGATACTCCCCGAAGCCTCATGCACGAACTCCTCTGCTTCCGAAGCGGTGACGCTAAAAGAATGTGGAGGGATAGCATCAAGGCTCGGGATGGATATAAATGTGTTTACTGTGGCTCAACAGAGGATTTAACAATCGATCATATCCACCCTAAATGCAGGGGTGGTATTGACCATGCCGACAATTGTGTAACAGCATGTCGTCCCTGTAATCAAGCTAAGGGATCCGAGCATATAGACGTCTTTATGCAAACTATTTTAAACGTAGCCTAAAATGTTAGAAGCAATTGTTCCAATTACAATTGCCGCTTTGAGTGGTCTGGGAGTGATGTTTAATCGTACCAGTGCCCGTATCCATGAACATGATAAGCGTATGGACAGTATTGAACTGAAAGTCGCTGAAAGATATATCACCCGCGCAGAGGTAACTCAATCAATGAAACGCTTTGAGGAACATTTTGTGCGTATCGAATCCAAAATTGACAATTTATTTAATAGAAAATGACAGCTACTACATCTTCCGCCACTGTGCGGCCATCCACCGTTTTCTCTACTGAAAAGAAGAAAGGTGGTGCTTATGTCCTAGACGCTACATGCCTGACTGCTCTTGGAGCCCTTGGTGCCACTGCCACAGCATCTGATGCCTTGGACCTTCTATCTGCTAATCAAAAGCGTGCACATGTCGTTAGTGCTAACCAAATTGGTAAAGCATCTTCTGTAGAAAACTAATATGTCTGGTTTTAAACCTTCCAATAAAAAAAATACTAAAAAGATTAATATCTTTACTAAACTAAAAGATACTAATCAAAAGAAGCAAGACATCATCAACAAATTACTTAAAAAATAATAATCGTCATGCCACAAGGAAAGGGGACTTACGGAAGCAAGGTGGGCCGCCCGCTTAAGAAGAAAGCAAAACCCAAGAAGAAGAAGTGATCATGGCCTACAAATGTTGTAAGTCTGGCAAGTGTGCAAAGTGTAAAGCCCGCAAAGGTAAAAAGAAATGAGTCTTTACGCAAATATTAATAAGCGCAAAAAGGCTGGTACTTCCCGCTCTAAAAAGAAATCTACGGTCTCAGCAAAATCATACGCAAATATGAAAGCTGGTTTTCCAAAAAAGAAAAAAAAAGTTTAATTTCAAGTTAAAAATATGGCTAGTAATAGAGACCCCCGGAAGAAGTCTCGTACTCGTAGGCAGCTACGCACCTCTTCATCAGGACGATCTGCACGTTCCAAGGCGTCAGCTAAGGATACTCCAAAACCAACTTCATCAAGCGACCGCGCTAAGCAACAAGGTAAAGGTAGTTCAAAAGTAACTACTGGAAAAGGCAAAACTAGGACACCTCCCCGTGGTGCCCAGGGCCCACGAAATCCCCCCGTCCAAGGCCCCAATAGAAAGGTGTCAGGAATCATTGGAACACGCAAAGGTTCTACCTCTACACCTAAATCTGGACCACCTACTCCTGGTACAAAGCTTGGAGCTAAAAATGCTGTTAAACCAACCCGGTTGACTCCCCGTGGTGGGGGTAGCCGCAGTGGTAGTGGTCTTAAAACAACACTACTAGCTGGTATGGCTACTGCATTGGCTACTGGTGCCCTTCGTAATCCTATTAGCAAAGCAAAGCAACTCGAGGCAAAAAAGAAACTCAGTAAGGCTGCTTCTAGTGTTGGCAAGTACAACACAAAAGATAAAGACGGCACTGTCCGTAGTCGTGCCAAAGTTGGCCCCAAAAAAGTAGGCCCTAAGAAGGTTGGTACTCGCGCTCAATCTTTTGACAAAGCTTTTGCTGCTGCCCGTAAGGCTGGTAAAAAAGAATTCACCTGGAAAGGCAAGCAATACAACACTAAGGTTAAATGAAAATAAAATTCCGACTCAATAAGTTTCGGGATATAGCTAAGTGGCTGGATAAGAAATTATCTAAGCCACTCGCTTTCTTTTTGAAAGGTTGGCTATATGGCCTAGAGACCCGCTGGATCGACGCTAAGGCGTCTGCAGCAATCGAGAAGGGGATTGCACCTCACACACCTAAAGACCCCGTTATAGAGCCCCCTAGCTATCACTCAGAGCCCTCTGATGTTGAGGGTTTGGATATCATTGGATATACCTATGAATTTAAACGAACTAGAGATAAAAATCAAGACTGATTTTAAAGTATTTCTAACCCTGATTTGGCGTGAACTTGACCTACCCACACCAACAAGAGCACAACTAGCTATTGCTGACTATTTGCAACACGGACCTAAGCGTCTTCAAATCTCAGCTTTTCGAGGTGTTGGTAAAAGTTGGATCTCTGCTGCTTTTGTTCTTTGGACTTTGTTCAACGATCCAGACCGTAAGGTTATGGTTATATCAGCTTCAAAGGAAAGGGCGGATAACTTCTCTATCTTCTGTCAAAAACTAATCCTTGATATCGAATGGTTAGGACATCTTGGCCCAAAAGATTCCGATCAACGTTGGTCAAGAATATCTTTTGATGTTGGTCCAGCCAAGCCACACCAGGCTCCCTCAGTTAAGTCTGTCGGAATTACAGGTCAGATGACTGGATCCAGGGCTGACCTTCTAGTATTCGATGATGTTGAGGTACCACAAAATTCCTACAGTGATATCCAACGGGAAAAACTTTTACAATTAGTAACCGAATCAGAATCTATTTTAACTCCTAAAGATGATAGCCGAATACTTTTTCTTGGGACTCCGCAGTCGACCTTCACCGTCTACAGACGCTTGGCCGAACGATCTTATAGGCCGTTCGTGTGGCCCGCAAGATACCCCGAAGATTTATCAAAGTATGAAGGATTACTCGCACCGCAGTTGGTCGCAGATATTGAGAGAGGACAGGATCCCGGCGCACCTACAGATACGAGATTCAGTGACCTGGACCTGATGGAACGTGAGTCGGCTATGGGCCGCTCAAACTTTCAGTTGCAATTTATGCTGGATACTTCGCTATCTGATAGTGAAAAGTTCCCACTTAAGTTCCAAGATCTAATCGTCACCCCCTTAGGTAATGAATGCGCTGAGCGTTATGCCTGGTCTGCTGATCCTCGATACATGATCAAAGATCTAAACCCCGTGGGGTTACCCGGAGACCGCTTTTACACCCCAATGTTTATTGATGAGGGGATGTGCGAATATACCGAATCGGTCGTAAGCGTTGACCCCTCAGGCCGAGGAGCTGACGAAACTGTTGCAGTTGTGGTTAGTCAAGCAAATGGTTATGTCTTTGTTAGAGACATGGTTGCCTTCCGTGATGGTTATTCTGATACCACCTTGTCTAGTATTGTTAGGCTTGGTAAAAAATATAATGTTAGTCGTCTTCTTGTAGAAAGTAACTTCGGAGACGGAATGATATGTGAGCTATTTAAACGCCACATCATTCAAATGGGTGCTAACTTTACTACTGAAGAAGTTCGTGCAAGCGTTCGTAAGGAACAAAGGATTATTGATACTCTCGAACCTGTCATGAACCAGCACAAGCTGATCATTGATCCAAAGGTTTGGGAATATGACTACGCCTCTAACCCTGATGCACCTCCTGAAAAACGACTGGAGTACATGCTTGGTTATCAGATGTCTCGTATGTGCAATGTTCAAGGTGGTGGAGCTATCAAACACGATGACCGTATTGATGCCCTATCCCAAGGCGTCCAGTGGTTTATTGACGCCCTCGCTCAATCAGCACATAAAGCACAAGCAGTTAGAAAGCATGAAGAATGGAAAGCAATGATGGATGCTTTTGAAAACAATCCACACCTAGCAACAGATGCGTTGGCCCTAGGTCGCTCCTTTAAAAACCTCACATCCACTGCTAGTACTAAGGTTTGGGACTGGACTTAAAAGTGGCCCCACTTAAGCAAGAGAAGTGGTGCTCTCTTGTGTGGATATGCGGTGAGAATTGAGGTACCTCGTTCTGATGCAATTACATCGGAGGACCTCTCTTCTCCTTGCTACACAATCAACCAAAAACTAAATCAAGACCTATCACCGTGAGACTCGGTGTCCCTTACGCACACAGATGGGGGGCAGCACAAATGGGAGGATCACTGTAAATACACAAACCCAACACCCCATCGGGCTCTCGTAGACAGTACGAGGAACCCCTCAGGGGTGACGCAGGACGGTCCCAGAGCTGAGTGAAGTGTTAATCACACACACAAATTAAACACACACAAATAACACAAGCTCATACATACAGTTGTTTGTTTAAATCAAACATAAACTCTTCTATGTCTTGTTTGTTTAGTAGTTGTAGGTTTAATACCTTACAGATCTGACTAAACCGTAGTAGTTCCATACGATGTGAGTCTAGTAACCCGTAGACATGGGTTCTGTTGATGCCTATCTCTTTGGCAAAAGCAGTTACGCCTTTACCCTTTAAAGCGTTCTTGATCTGGACCCTATCGTCCTCACACAGAACTACAGCAGGGGCGTTACCGCCGTAGTCGTAATGGATTCGTTTCATTGCTGTCTAGGCTGACTAGACAAACATAGCATACAGTTACCACATATCATGAAAGTCATACCGTTTGAAGGGAATACCCCAGGGTGTTCTTTTGATTATTTCCGGGTCAGAGAAGGTCCTAACTATTTCGTTAGTCATTACAAAGGTTCCACAAGAGGTCATAACGACCCAAAGGAATGCTGGCGTGCTCTAGGTGTAGCCAAGTTCACAGATACCGGGAAAGCCCTTAAGGCTTGGTGTCTTGAGATGGATGAGATGTATTCCTCTTCTGAAAAAGAAGGAGTCAAAGATACATCGTTTGCCTCTGAGGCAGCCCTAGAAGACCCTACAAGCAACACAAAGATGGTTGTGTGATGTCTGACAGAGAAATGAAACTTCAAGCCGCTCTGAGAGCCGCTATGAAGGCTAAGAATCCTTGGCTTTGTGCCTCTATTAGAGCTGCAATGCGTGGGGAAGAATATGATCCATTCCAAGGATTAGAGATTCATCCTGAGATAGATGAGTTCTTTAAGTCTTCGGAGTAAAACAACATAAATTTCTAAGCCCATACGTTATATGGCGGCGCGGCCAGTTACCCCCTAGGCCCCCCTGTCGATAAAAAATAGGAGGGGGGTGGGGGTCTTTTTCTCAAACCCCAGTCATAGCAATGCTTCTCATCAGACTAGACATCTAATTTGGTATCTGATTCTCAATTATTCTGGGTCATTCTCAATAAGCACAGCTTTTGTGCAGTGCTGGCCTAGTTATTCCTTTTGTATTTTTATGATGATCTGTAGTTTTTCATCTTCAACATGAACCAAGACAAGACACCCATCTATCTGCAGAACATGCAACGTTCACTCGTTGAGGTCTACTCAAGACTCGACAGGTTGATGGATGCACTACCAGATGACATGGACGAGGCAGAGCTAACACCAGATCAATGGGACATCGTCCACGCTGTTCAATCAGTTGAGGAAGAATGGATTCTGGACAAAGGCATTAGAGAGGAAATGTCTTGCATCCAGTGGACGGACTAACCCAATTGTTAAGAAATGTGGGTGATTACTTCCACATGGCAGAGTGTCGAGGCAGGATAGACACAGTTCAATCAGTCCCATCTAATGACAACAGCAACGACAACAATTCAGACAACCATCATGGTCGCTGGAATCAAACAATCCACGCTTGAGGGTTTCGTTGAATATGTAGCCGACGAGCAGGGCACGGGTTGGCTAGTTAAAAGAGCTCCCTGCAGCAAAGGAGAGTGCGGTTATTTTTATATCGGCTTTAACGATGAGCTCTGCTTCAGACAAGTTGCAGCCCTTCAACGTGGGCTTAAAGCTATGGGTGCTTATGTAGCTCTAAGCATGACGTCATGGGACTGGCCAATCATTAAGAAATGTGTGTGATTGTTCCCATTAAGCCAAGTGTCAGGCCACACTAGACACAGTTCAACCAACACCACCTCATGACCATCACCGCCCACATTCAGACCTATCACGGCATTACAGATGGATGGCAGACAATCACCACAAGACGGACCAAGCAAGAAGCCGAGCGCTTCCTCCGTTATCTGAGCCTTGTCCGTCCTCACTACATCCACAAGATCACACGGTCCTACAGCTAGTCTATAGTCACTTCCACTAAGCACACCACGAGGTCAAGAGCACCATGTCCACTCAAGAATCCGTGATCAACCGCTTCATCATCCACGCTCTAACAGAAGGGAAGCCACACACCGCAACCATTGACCACTACACAAGGGGAGAAGCTCTGTGGTTGTTCTACGTAAACAGTCCCTTTGACACTATGCCCGTAGTACAAAGCGTCGACGAACTCGGACCGCTTAGCTGATCACCACCACCTAGCCAATCATGAAATCCCTTCTGGTCTACCTCGTCATCGTCTGCGTTGCTGCCAACGTTGCAGGTAATGCCATGAACAACACAGCCCAAGGCATTCAAGACATCAGAACCACGCGAGTTGCTGCGCTCTGCAGCGTTAACCCCATCTATTGCGACTGATCACCACCACCTAGCACACCCACCACTTAAAACAAATGACTGTGACCTCGATCAATTGGTATCTCACCGCAGCAACACTGCGGAGTGCATTTACTCTCGAGCAACGAGAGGATGGGTCAGAGTTTTGGCGATTTACTGAAGAAGCACGCCAAAGCGTTGATGACCTCGCAACGTTTGTCTATGAATTGCATGATGAAGAACTCCCCAATGATTGGCGATATCAAAAGATCGCAGAGATATGTGATGCCATCACTGAATTTGATGCAGATACAGAATGGAGTGACGCATCCCATGAAATCGCTGATGGTCTTGTGTCTATCTATAACGCAGAACTAGCGGCATGGATTGCGGAGAATGGATCGCGTCTTTATTATTGCGACCAAGTAAGGGAGATGGGGTGCATCATGGCCGATGCTTCGATGTCGGAACGATTGGCGGTCGGTCAGTATGAATGTATTAAACAGATGGTACACAAAATCATGTCTAAGCTAGGTTTACTCAATTAATCGCTCCCACTCAACACACCAACACCAACACCATGGAAGACCTATCGATTAAGATCAGCGCTGCAGATGTTGCGATGCTTCGCAGGATTGCAAGGGCACAACACAGACGTTTTGATGATTTCATGCAGCTTGTGTTTGCCACTGGTCTTGAATATTATTTCGGCGAGGATATTGTTTATGTTGATAAATTACCAGAAGAATATACCGAAAAGGAGCTAAAACAGCTAGCTTTAAATGCTAAAATTAAAAAAGAAAATACTAGCTTTGTCGCTATGGAGGCCGCAGGTCATGTGGAAGTCAAAAACTATTTGCACGATCTAGACGGACTAATTGAGCCTATAGCAGTTCGAGTAAGGGGCTTATGTCTCGACTAATTAATACCTAAGCCAAAAAATACCCACATTAACAACGCATAAGGCGGGCAATCAAGCCCGCTTTTTTAATGCAAACCTCCAGAAAATGTCGCACTATGTTACATCGTTAGCAGACCACGCGGGTATTCACGAGGGTTTAAATGTCTCTATAAATCCTTAAGTATTCTCAAAAGCACTGGTACCACTGGCTTAATTTTGACGCAACGCTGCTGTTGTGTTGTTGTGTATCGCCACGCACATTGCAAAGTCACTACCACCTGGCATGTTGATACCAACGGCGGGGAGAAAACCGCCAGACCGACATGCCTGATGCGAGAGGCCGCGCTCTCTTTTCCAGATCCGTAATTGTCGATTCATCTTTTTATTCACTCTCACCTAGCACTCGAGGATTGATGTACTGACCCATGACGCACGTTCGAGAGCTTTCTTTTATTTGGTCTCAACTCACCCAATGCTTTCAACTAATGAACAGCACAACCAGTAAAGCAGAAAAACTAAGACTTAAATCTTTATCTGAAATGCTACGAATTGAATACCGAAACCTAACAAGTCGCTATGGATACAAAAAACATGCGGACACCTAGCAAGTATCAACGTGATACAAAAAACAAATGATCGCGAAGTTCCAAAACTATGACGTCCATTACCAAGACCGAGAAGGTAATGAGCGGGTTTGGGTCACTTATGGCAGAAATAGTTTCGATGTCAAATGCTCAGCAGAAGAGCTACTTCAACCTGGATACAAGATCAGGCGGATAATCCCTAGCCCTGATTTTGACTGGTAGCTATCACTATCACCTAACACGTTGAGAACAATTCTCACTTTTTTTGGTATCAAATGTACTTAGTCCAAATGACCGATGCTCAGCTTTGCGAGCGCATCGACAGCTTGTCGCACGACATCCTTGCGACATCAAAAAACGACTTTGTCTATGACAACCTTTGCGCTCAACATGACGCAATCGTTGATGTTTTAAAGGGTCGCGGTAAATGGATTGAATAAATATGACTCCTGAGCAATACCAGCTACATCTAGTCGAAACCTTGCAAGACCTGACCGATCACGGTTTGGCTCTTCTCTATGGGGACTACATGGACAACTACACCACCGGATTAATAAACGGGTTGATTGCAGAAGCCAACCGCAGGGGGCTGACGCTTAACGACCTTGAACAAATGCTCGACACTCCCACCTAGCCAAGGTATGAACGACCTTTCTCTCATTAGCCGACAATTACAGCGTGAGACCCAAGCACACGAAGAGGCTCGGCACCGTCTTCTTAAAAACACTCGGGAAGCATCTGAAAGGAGCTATGCATCAAACACGGTTTACGGGCGCAAAGCAGTAAAAACTCTTTTGGAGCCAGTAGCTGCTCAAATCCGCAAACGTTATGGGGCACTGTCAAGCGGAAAATCTGGGATGGATGCAGTGGAGGTGGTCAACCATCTCAAGCACGCCAACGCGGAAACACTTGCACTGATTGCAATGAAAACCGTTCTCGACGTTCTGGGGAAGGAAGCCGAGCCGTTATTGCAAGAGCTAACCACGCGAGTTGGTCGAAATGTCCAGCTCGAACTACGCCTGTGCTACTACGCAGAACAAGAGCCGGACCTTTACAAAAAAACAGAGTTCTTTTTCCATAAAAGTACAGGTACCGGACAAAAGGCAACAGTCTTCACTCGAGCTTTCAACAAGGAAGAAATCGAATGGGAACGTTGGCCCAACATCATCAACCATAAAGTTGGTGCTTGGCTAATTAATGCCCTTATTGAGGCGACAGGCTGGCTTGTACCAAGGTTTATCAAACGAGGTAAACGGACGCGCAAGGTGATGACCTACACAGATGCGTTCCTATCGCATCGAGACACAATCATGGCCGCTGCTGAATCTCTATCTTTTTGCCAGTGGCCGATGCTTTGTCCTCCTGTTGATTGGAGCAATGACACAAATGGTGGGTATCTAACAGAGTCAGTTCGTCAGATGAATCCTTTGATTCGTAAAGCTGCAAAAGTGGCCCCAGTTAAGCAGGGAGACATTCCGATTGCGATGCTGAACCGGCTTCAACAACAACCTTATAAAATCAATTCATTGGTTCTTGCTGTTGCTGATCACTGCTATGAAAATTTCATATCAGTTGGCAAATTCAAACGTGATGCTCCAATGCCCATCCCTGAAAACAGGTTGGCTAAGGATGCTGATGATGACACCGTTAACGAGTACAAGCGAGCCCGCAGAGATGCGGAGAACTACAACGCCCAGTTAGCCCAGAAAAACTGGAGAACTACTGAGGTAATGTATATCGCTCGAAAGTATGCCGATGAGGCTGCTTTTTGGTGTAGTGCTTCCATGGATTACAGGGGAAGAATTTATTTCCAAAGTACGTTTAACGTTCAGGGAACCGACTTTGATAAAAGTCTCGTTCTCTTTGCAGAGGAGGGTCCTGTCAACCGTTACTGGCTATCCGTACACCTCGCCACCACGGCGGGACTGGATAAGGAGACGATGACCACGCGGGTTCAATGGGTCGACGACAACATCGACTTAATCAACTCAATTGCATCGGATCCAATCCATGACAAACGTTGGCATGACGCCGCTGAGCCCTGGAGTTACCTCGCAGCGTGTCTTGAGTTCAAGGCCACCTGTATCGATTGCACTAGGGACACCTCAGGCCTCATGTGTGGCATCGACGCCACTGCATCTGGCTTGCAACACCTCGCCGCTTTGACACTTTGCGGGGACACATCTGCAGAGGTAAATGTTACACCGACTGAAAAGCCGGGTGATATTTATCGCACTGTTGCAGAGGTGGCTAAGAAGTACATGCCTGAGAAGTTTCATCCTTGGATGAATAGGCGCGTAACCAAAAGAAGCGTGATGTGTTGTCCCTATGGGGTGACTCAGTCATCTTCAAGAAATTACATCAGATTGGCTTTAAAAGAAGCCGGTCATGAGTTCACAAGTCAAGACCTGACTGTCATTACCAACGCCATATTTAAAAAGGCGATACCTGAGGTCCTACCTGGACCAATTGCGGTAATGAAATGGTTAAAACAATCAGCGATAGACATCCTTGATTCTGGTAAAGAGTCGATCCAATGGACTACACCCTCCGGGTTTGTAGTTAATCAAGATCTACGCATTTCAAACACCATTGAGGTGCAGACCAGATTGATGGGGGGAGCACGAATTAAATCCACCATTGCTGATGGTTTTCTTGGTCCTGATCGCAGTCACCACCGCTCTGCATTAGCTCCTAACGCGGTGCATTCTAAGGACTCAGCCCTTTTACATTTGACTTTTGCCTTTTGGGATAAGCCTTTTAGCGTGATCCATGATTGCGTGATGGGACGGTCTTGTGACATGGATGCCATGGCCGCTGAAATTCGGCTGCACTTTGCTGAAATGTATAAAGCTCCCGTGTTGCAGCAATGGGCTGATCAAGTAGGGGTCCAGTTGGATCCTGACTTAATTAAAAACACCCTTGATTTAGAGAGTGTTAACCAATCCACATATTTTTTTTGTTGATATGGACTACACATACGAACCAAACGCCAATGGCGTCGAGCGTTTGCACTGGTACAGGGACAACGACATTCAAGGCGGTTACGTCTTGGCTCAAGTCCTAGATCTTTTGGAAGAATGCTGGTCCATTGAGGTGACCTTCGACTAAAATGCAACACAGGCCTAAGGTCGATGCCACTTGAGAAACTAACTAGCGAAGGTGCAATGCGTGCCTTCATGGTTATCGAGTTGTTGCGGTCAACAGGAGAGCGGGAGTTTCCAGCTCAACTGATGTCAGTGTTTTTCTGGATTGCGTCTCATAACGGGTGCAAACAGGATGACCTGATGAAGCACTGCAATATCTCGCGCAGCAGCGTAAGCCGTTGTGTCAAGTGGCTTGGACCTCAACACAGGCTCGAGCATCGCTCAGGCCTGCGGCTTGTACGCCGGGAGAGAGACCCGGAAAACTGGCGCGGGTATCTCTTGTATTTGACCCCCAGAGGTGAGATCTTCACCAACCTGTTGGACAACTACGCCACAGCGTCTCTAAACACACTCACCAAAGCACAGGAGGACCTGAAAGCTCATGACAACCACGACAGTAAAAACGTGGAATGACGCCTTGGAATACACATGGCGTGTCAAGTGGAAGCGCACAAGAGGAGCAAAGACAGCTCTGACAAATGCAAACCACATCACTCAATATGCTGGCAAATCACTTCCACTTAAGCGACTGACCGTTGCTGGTTGGTGGTTGGAACTTAAAGCTGAGCTTGAGGAAGGACGCAGTGGATCAACAGTCAACCGAATTCTTTCGGCTGGCTCCACAGTGTTCAACTTCACCCATCTAGCTGGCCTTCACAAATACGACATGCCCGTCTTCCCACGGGCTCAAGAAGGTGCCTGCCGCATTGAGTGGTTCACCAAAGACGACGTTGACAGGCTCTGCTCTGTCTCCCGTGATCTCTTTGGAGATCGCTGGGGTGATGACTTAGCGGACGCCATGCTTGTCTCTGCTTACACAGGGATTAGGCAAGGCGAGCTACTCAAGCTCAAGTCGGCTGACTACGACTCGGCACACGATCAAATCTGGATCGGCGGTAAGACCGGGCGTCTGACGAAGAATGCTAAAGGGGTACGCAACATCACATTGCATCCAAAAATCCAGAAGATCATTTTTGATCGCTTAGACCAGGAGTACCTATTTAGGGCCGACTGGGATAACAAAGATCAGCTTTACCGCAACTTTTGCAAGGTAAGGAAGATCGCAGGATTTAGTGATGACTACGTCTGGCATTGTCTTCGTCATTCATTTGGTACTTGGATGGGTGCAGTTACGCATCCCCGCACGTTGATGGAGGCCCTCGGCCATAAGACCATCGACATGTCTCTCAAGTATTGCAAGGCCACAGATGAGGCCGCCAGATCTGCCGTTCTGGCACTCTGAGCGCGTCTGACGTTTCCTGAAACACCCCAATTTTGCCGAATGTTACGGTAAAACAGGCCTCAGCCTTTCGCTGAGATCCCTTGGGGGGCATGGCGGAATCGGTAGACGCACCAGACTTAAAAGGCACCGCATGATTTGATCGCATGTGGAAGTGAGACTCCTCAGGGGGTCTCTTTTTTAATGCCTCACTGGGTTCTTAAACAATTCCACCTAGCAGACCGACTGATTTCAACATCTAATGCTTTTGCCTTACCACGAAATAGACCCATCTCCGATGGCTACGCAGCAAGAAAAGTGGCTTATTGAGAACTGTGAGATCGAGCTTTACGGGATGACCCGCAAAGAGTTCGACGAAATGTCACCTGATGTTTATGCCCGCTATCTGGCCGGATATCAGGAGTTCGACCTATGAGAAGCAAAGCACTAGCCGGGGGCTCATTCGTACCTGGCAAGCCAAAGAAAACACGCCAAGGCAACGGAACACATTCCAAACCACGCGGGTCAAAAAAGGCATATCGCGGCCAAGGCAAGTAATCCACAACACCTATTAACCACCAATGGCTAATCGCTACACATTCGCTACAGAACTATCTGGCTTTGTTTCAGTTGGAGAAGACTCCGGCAAATACAACACCAGGACGTTCGCATACACCATCCCTGCAAAACAACTCGAACAAATTGAAGTTGACCGGGAAGAACTTCTCGAATGGGCAAAATCCAAGGCATCAGGTCGTGTTCAAGTTGCTATGACCCCATGGGACGACAAAGGGGTATGTAAATACACATACGGAGAAGGTGATGGCTCCCGCAAGCCCCGGCCTGAGCCCGTCTTTGTTGACACCAGCGGTGACCCGATTGACAAAGCAACTTTGTTAGGGATCCGCAAAGGAACAAAGGTCAATCTGATTGTCGATCAACGTCCTTATGCGGTTGGACCCAATGTCGGCACCTCTATGAAGGTGGTCGGTGTTCAAGTTGTTGAACTGGTATCAGGCAACGGAACAGTTGACTCCGGTGATATGTCCGTCGAAGACGTGGCCGCCATGTTCGGAAACGTTGAAGGCTTTAAGGCCGACAGTCCTGCTGTTCGACCTGTTGCTGTTGCCGCAAGTGAGGACAGCTACGACTTCTAGATATGAACTATCGCTCTGGCCTTGAAGAAAGGCTGGGGAAATATCTAGATAAACACGCAGTTCCCTACCTATACGAGGTGGAGAAGTTCGACTACGTCACAAAATCGCGATACACCCCAGACTTTTTCTTACCTAATGGCGTCGTAATAGAGACGAAAGGGTTCTTTAAGCCCCGAGATCGCAGCAAAACCCTTGCTGTTCGAGAGGCACACCCTGATCTTGATCTGCGCTTTGTATTCCAAAGAAATAACACCCTAAGTAAAAAATCCAGACAAACCTATGGGGGCTGGTGCGATAAGCACGGGTTTCTTTGGTGCGTTTTCCCCGATATCCCACCTGATTGGTTTGAATGACAGCTTCAATCACAAGTCTTCTAGTTGAGATAGACCTTTTGGTTGCTCGTCTGGAAGAACAATTCTCAAAAGATCAGATTCTTGATGCACTCGAGGAGTACCTAGCAATTGCTGATGAACTCGAATGAAAATGAATTTGTTCGGCACGACCCTTGTCCTGAATGTACCTCTAGTGATGCTTTCGCTATTTACAGTGACGGTGGTGGTTACTGCTTCTCTTGCGGTTTCCACCAGAAAGGCTCTAGTGACACCAATCTGCAACCAACAAAGGTGCGGCGGATGGTGAACTACACAGGCGACTTTGCTCGGCTGTCTAAGCGGAAGATTACAGAGAAAACCTGTCGAAAGTTCAACGTCAGACAAGAGGGACCGGCACTCCGGTTCCCTTATTACTCTGATGGACAGATCGTTGCCTATAAAGAGCGCGATCCATCAAAGAACTTTAGTTGGGTTGGT
>Ga0181412_1000040_pt1 | contig 45475 bp, 55 predicted proteins | sample 35SPOviralmetaG_FD_130113 | JGI IMG/M metagenome (GOLD analysis project Ga0181412, IMG submission 130113) | Marine viral communities from the oligotrophic San Pedro Time Series (SPOT) site, San Pedro Channel, CA, USA - 35 SPOT_SRF_2012-08-15 | ecosystem: Environmental > Aquatic > Marine > Strait... | reverse complement strand
ATAGTTATAGAGTATTGCATCTTTTCTACTCAGTCCCTGTTCCGGCTTTAACCAATTGTCTATTATTTGTGCGTTCGCATTTGCCGTACTAACTATATCCTGAACTGCACTTGTATCAACTTTGGGTTGATGTGTTACATATGTTTGCCCTAGTACAACTACCGCATTACTATTGATACTGTTTGTGTCTTTAATCGGAGTACCTGTCTTATCTCCAAATGCATCATGGTATGTGTGTACTACTACACCTAATGTACTGCCCGCTATACGCTTGCCTAACGCACTGTTAGGGTCAACAGTATATGTAACTTTGTTAGGTGTAAACTGTAAGCCCGCTTGTGAACTTGTTACGGGTTTACGTGGAGTATACAGTAAATCTCCGTATACATATCCTTTCATGTCAGTGGGTGTGTTAGCTTCTAGTATTTCAAACACTCCTGCCATTTCTCCAGCAAAGTCTTTACGCCAGTCTTCGCCTTTACCTGTATTCATAATAAAATCTTGTAGTTGTCCACTACTGGTTGTTTTTTGCCTGCCCCAACCATTTTTACCAGTCATTACAAAAGTACCGTCTGGTTCTCTTCCCCAAAATATAGTTGGATTACCGTCCCACTTGATACTAACGTCTTTTGAATCTTGTCCTAGTCGTGTTAGTATCTCTGCGGCTTTTAACGCACCTCTGCTACCTTCAAATGTAACTAGGTCTTCTAAGTGATTGTACTCTCTACCTTTACTAGTAGCTTCAGTTAGAAATTGATTTGCTCTCATTACTCAAGCTCTTTCCAATTTGGATCACTACGCAAATCTGCTAGCAATGCATCACCTTTTTCTTTACCCAATGCCGCTACAATAGCTTCGACACTGCCTATATCTTTTCCTGAGGCATTAGGGCCTAATAATGTTTTTGCTATCTCGTCGATATTACTAGATATTAAATCAGCTTTCTTACCATTTGCATCTCTGCTAAACAATCCTTGGTAAGGTGACCATAACATGTTTTGGTCCTTTGCTAATTTAGCAAGTGTAATCATTTTGTTTACACCTTTAAATTTGCTACCTTGTGGAATACTGTGAGTATGAAACTTTGCCGCATTCTCTGCATTAGGTACAACCATAATATCTATTTGGTGTGTTTGCCCACCATCGGGTACTTCAACATGTACACTAGTACCACTTTGCCCTGTATTAAATCCTGCTAAGTCAAATACTTGTCTTAGCTTTTTTCTAATAACTGGATCTTTTTGATCTTCCATATTAAAGTGTTGCTTTAGTTGATCAATATCAACTATCATATCTAAGTCACCGCTTACTTTTCCTTTGGTAGGTGTTGCACCACTGCCAATAGGAATAGCTTTGCTTCCTGTTTTAGCAAGCACACTATTGATTGCTTTCATTAGTGCTGGTATCTTAGCGTGATCAAAGCTCACACTATCTGGAAAGATATTGCCGCCTTCTTTAACAGGTGATCTCAAACTATCTCCTATGATTCGTTTAAGTCGGCTACCTCGTTTTTTACGTTTCTTAGTCCCGCCTAGTATGTCTGCTATCTTCATTTACTTTTCCAATACCTCGAGCGAACTTCTTAGGATCTCTAGTCCTAATACTGTTTATTAATCTTTTGTTTAAGTCTGCCGCAGTTTCAACATCAAAACTTTCGTTTATCAAGTTTATTAAATTAATAGCTGTTACTATTACCTGTGTGGCATTTGACTCAACAATCTGCTTAGTGTCACGTTTGGGTGACATTGCATTTATTTCTTCCAAAATTGATCTAGTTTTACGCTTCATCTTAGTAGTATTTAGTAAATATCATTGCTGGAGCATTGGTGACTAGCACTTATGGCGATTGCAGAGTAATTGGTTCTCAACATAGGATCCATTTAACAATAAGAGCAAAATCATCAATGGCATGCAAGCACAAAACACAGGCTCAACTAGGCTCATATTAATGACTCAACTTAAAATTAGTGTTTGTAGTTCAGAATCATATTTAGATAAAAGATAAGGTACACTGCACCTTTGCTTCAGCTCAAATTATATTCAAAGTTTTGACACGTGTCAGACTTACTAACAAGAGTTGCACCATTTCTGATATGAAACTTTTTTGCCATTTCTGTAAGTGGGCTTAATGTAACCAGTTTTTCCACATCTTTTTTTGCTTTCATTAATGCTAACAATTCATTTACAATGGTTCTCCCTGCACCTTTTTTATGGCTCCACACAGTATATGCTACTGCAATAGATCCGCTATCATCTTTATATTTTTCTAGTTCTTCTTCTGTTATTGGTATTTGAGTACAATAACATATGCAAATTACAGCCGACATATCGTCTAATACATAAATTTGCTTCCCCACACTTGTTTTTTCAATATGTGGTCGTACTGGATCACCAGAAAGTATACCCAGTTCATTCATACTAATTAATCTAATCACTACTCACTCTTTCTTAACAAACTTTTGAGTCTGTCAGTTGCATCGACTTGCGGATTTGCATTCATGTTATTTTCAGCTACATTTTCACCTGCAGGTGCTACAGTACTTTTAGTTTTAAGTTTCTGATATATACTGGTTACTCCGCCGTCATCTTGTTGTTCATCTTCTTCTAAGTCTTCAATACGCAAACTATCCATATTGAACTTTAGATCCAATTTACTTCCAACACCACTGCTACTACGTGTTTTCATAAACTGAATTTGTACACGACCACGTTCACGCATTGCTCTACTACTAAAAATACCAATCAAGTTATCAGCGGTATTAATTTTACTAATACCTCCTGCAATATGACTGTGGTCAAATTCTATTTCATCAACTGCACTTCTGTTCAACTGCGAAGCAGTAACAAACAGTATACCCAGTTCAGTTGCTAAGTTTCTAAGTTCTTCACTAACAAATTTGTCTTTAATAAATTGATCACTTGGATTAACTTTAACAGTAATTGGCATCATAAGATCCAAGTAGTCAACTAATAGTGCATCAACATGTATGTTATTTTGTATCTGATATTCTCTCAAATAAGCCTTGATGTCATTAATAGTACTACCATTCTTCATTTGTATTACTTGTAGTCTACCTGCTTTCTTACTAGCCATCTTAACACGTAATTCAACATCACTGCTATTCTTCATTACATCTTTGGTGCTCATACCTGTAAGCATTGCATCCAATCGCATAGCACACAATTCTTCACTAAGTTCTAAACTGATGTACACTACGTTCTTGCCTTGCAAACTCCAGTTCAATGCCAAGTTCTGCATAAACAAACTCTTACCACTACCACTGCCGCCTGCAAAGATGTTTAGTTCTCCAGGATTAAATCCACCATATAGTACTCTGTCAAATGTTTCCCAACCAGTTGTATTTTGACCTCTGTTGTCTTTGATACTTTGTATACGCCCTGCTGGATCTTCCCAATAGTCTGTACCAAAGTTTTTAGCAAGTCCTATTTCTGTTGCCGCTTTGATAATGCCTTCTACTGTGCCATACTCTTTGTTTTCAAGTTTATCAGCACTTTTAAGTATTGCCGCTTCTAGTGCTTTGTGTCTACAAAACTGTTCAAAGTTATCCATAAACCAGTTTTTGTGTTCTGTTGTTAATTTGTCACTTACGTCTTGTACGTCAATACCACTAACTGCTTTCACCTGCTCCAACATGGGAACATCATGATATTCATCAGCATGTTTTTTCACAAAGTCCACAGTGTCTCTGAACTGTCTATCAAAGTAACTGCTTTCTAAGATAGCATTACAACGCACAAAAAGATCCTTGTCAGCCAACAAGAATTCTAAGTAAAGTCTCTGTAAATCTGTGCTATAATCTTCGCTCATAATATTCCTTTATTATATTACCTACATCTAGTTTTTGCAAGTATTTTTATTTTAGTACTGCTAGTTTCTATACTGTTTAATATGCTAGACACTGTAAACAATCTACCATAACGCATAACAGCATCATTTGCATCTTTTATATCTGGTTCCCATTCAGGGAACGCAACACTCCAACCACGTTTGATAGCCTTATCAATTGTATCCAATCCTGCTTTGTCAAAGTCAGGTAACAGTACAATGTCTTTACCTAACTCTTCAATGATAGTACATTGTGTGTCGCTTGGACTATTACCAGCTAGTGCAACACCGCCTACTTGTATTGCATCTAATTGTCCTTCTGTAACTATAATTATGTCATGTTGTTTTTGTGCATCTAAATTAAACACAAAATCTTTTTGTTGTTGCAAGTAGTACTTGGGCATTGCTTCGGGTCTATTATCAGGACACCATCTTGCAGTATAACCAACTATCTTATTTTTATATCTAAATGGAAGTATCACTCTGCTAGCAAAATGCATATGTGGTGACCAATACCAATCTTTATAAAAGTCTAAGCCACGTTTCATCAAATATGTACATGCCAACGCCAACTTATCTAGTTGTTTCTTATCTAGTTTATCTGTTGGGTAACTACCAATTTGATAACTCTCAGGCGGTAGCTGTTTTTCTTCCCAATCTATTTTTAATTTTTCAACACGTTCCTTGGGTATATATTGTCCAGCTATATCATTAGACTCAGCTTCTTTTAACAATTCAAAGTTTACTCGTTGTATATCACTTTCGTCTGTTCCAAATTGCTTTAGTAAGTCTGCTAGTTTACCGCTAATACGTCTGCTATCACTCCAACCTGTTTTAAATCCGCAGTTAAAACAATTGTACTGAAAGCTGTCGTCATGAAACATTATGCCTCCTCGTTTACGTTTATCTGGACTATGTCCACGAGTATGGCACATTGGACAGTTGCCACTAACCCACCCACTAGGAGTTTGCTTCCAGCCACTAGGCATTTGCTGACGAATAAAGTCCAATACTATCATGTTTTAATATTAGCTTCTATATACAACTTTGTCAAGTGTTCCGGTGTTTCCGGAGTCAGGGGTATGTACTAATCTAACATAAGTGTACATGCCTATAAATGTATGGTAATCGACTACTGTACTGCCACTTACTGTATAGCTTTGTCCAGTAATATCAAAAAAGTCTCCACTTAGTGGTTGTAAAACAATTGCACCTTGCATCTTATAAGTGCCTGTATAGTTTGTTAAATGTACTTGTACAGTATTCAATCCACTCTTACTATTGTTTACTGCTGGGCCAGCCATTTTTCCACCAAAGTTATCATTACCACCACTATTAGTGAATACACTTACAGTTTCGCTAGGTCTAAGTTGAGGAACGGCGCCATCTTTTACTTCTAAGACAAAAGTAATTCTTGAATTTTGATCACTTGTTCCGCCATAGTTTCCAGCCACATCTGTAACTGTATAAGTAATTATAAGATCATATAACTTAGCATCAAGTGCCTGAGTTTCACCGTGATCTAACTTGAGTACAAGTTGTCCCTTCTGATAATCTGTTGGGACCAGTATTTTGGTAAGCACACTAGCTTTTGATGTGTTGTCAATTACTGTAGCAGTATAAGTTTTATTATGTAAAGATTGAGGCTTTCGATCAGTATCTTTAACAAAAAAATCAAATTCTACATTGAGTCCCTTGTAAGCAATCAAAGGTTTATGATTGTCCGGTCCGTAGTACGTTGTACCACGTCTTGTTGGTATAAGAGCTTCAGCTCTTTGGTTATATTGATATATTGTTCCTTGATACATATGATTAATCCTTACTACTATTTATTTGGATAAGTAAAAACAATGAACATGGTTCCCAAAAAATATCAAGATTTATTAGATCAGTTCCCATTCTTAACATTGGTTAAGTATGGAGGCAATGAATACGTTGGTATAATTCAAAACAAAGATAACAATCTTGTAAGTATGTATAATTATGAACATATAAAAGATATTGAACAAAGAAAAGAATTTTTAACACTCGGCGAGGAATGGTGGTGGGGTACGAATAGAATGATACCTATTAATATTATTTTTAAAAAATCATTTGAACAGTACAAACATTCACTCATTACCTTTAGCATTAAGGATTTTGAGATCCTACACGGTCCTTGTATAAGTTTGAGTAACATTATACAAAAACGTGTAAAAAGAAGAAATATTCAACTTGTTAGAAAACTAAGTTAATATCCCAATTGTTCACATATTAAGTTCATATGAACAACAACTGCAACTGCATAACTTACTGCATGTGCTTTTTTAAAGTAATAGGCTTTATTATCTCTTATTGGTTTTACCCATACTTCTTTCATTATCGTTTGCCACCCTTTGTCTTGTAGATGGCGTTTTGCCGGTCGTATTATCGCTAGTGTCGCGGCCAAATGCTCTACCGATGTAGGTTTCAATTGTTTTAATAGTTTGTCGTGCCCGCTTAGATGAAACACTTTGTCGACGAAGTCTTTGTGCTCCAGTAGTTCCCATATTGGTTCCTTTTCCATTAATTGTTTTAGATGATCGTCATCTTTTACATCTTTATATATACTTAAATTTAACAAATCTAATTTGAAAAATCCCATACTATCAGCATCTGTATGTTCTACAGTGCATATACTCGTAAATGGATTGCTGGGTACTCTATGAAAATAAACACCAGTATTGTGTTTGCGTTCTTTAAGCCTAGCTGGTACATGTTTAAAAAGTTTTAGTGCTTGTGTTCTGTCTGCGAAATCTATATCAATATCAGGCAATGCCATCTATCATCTCTCCTATAAAATGTGCATCATGCGGATTCATTTGTCTTTTCTTGCCCCAATAATCAGCATCAATACAATTAGCAATTCTAGTCATACACTCAGCTGGCATTGTTTCTAATGCTGTTTGTGCTCTATCACTACTAATGATTAGCCACGGTGATATCTTGCCCATTTCAACCCAATCAGCTATTAGGTATCCATTTGCACTTTCCCAAAATGTATCAAAGTATTCTGTTGCACTTGCATGTTCTACAAAACGTTCTAATGCACGTTCGACACTTTCACGTTTACAATGATCCTGCACAAACAACAAATACATCTTGTCAGTGGGCCAATCTTTTAGTTTGGCTTTGTTCTTAATAAGCCAACGTGTAAACTGCTCTTGGTCAATTACTTTGGTATTCAAACAGTATGCACCAAACTTTACAAAAGCTGTATAGTATTGACTGTCCACAAAATCTTTATATTCTTTAGGTTTGCTTTGCATTTCAATTCTATAAAACAAATCATAACTACTAAATCCAACCAAGACATCTTGACTGTCTTTATTCTGCCAACGTCTTTTCTTTTCACAACTGTGGGCTAGTAGAGTGCTTTCTTTTTGAAAACTTTTCTTACAATATTCACATTTGTACGTGCCTACTTTCACACCAATATTTCCAATCTGGGTTACTAGTTCTTCTGCTGTGGTCATTTTTTAAACAGCTCTTTGATTTGTTTTTTATCCATGCCCATCTCTTCAGCTAAGTCTTTGAAGTGTTGAGTATCATTTGTACTTACCAACAAATCAAGTTCATCGTCATTATATATCGGATACAGTTCCTGTAACCATTTTTTAAGTTTTCCTGCTTTACCTTTACGTTGCTTACTTGGCGGTATCCAAGGATGAAACTGATTCACACCCAACCCAACACACTGTAACAACTTATGTTGCAGTTGAGGTTCACGTCTTAAGATGTTATAGTGCTTGTTTACCAATTCATTTGTTAATGCAAGATAGTGATATTCAATGTCTGCATTTTTAGTCTGCACTGCACTGGTGTAACGCATTAATATAAAGATGCCAACTTTCTTTTGTTCTTCTTCAGTTAAGCTATCCCACCAACCTCTATCACGTTGGTCGATTGCTCGCATCTCTTCTTTTATACTTAGTTTTTCTACCAAAATCCTAATACCCTTCCGTTACCTACTATTATAAAGCCACATGTACAAATATGCAAGATAATCCAGAAGGTTCTGAACCATAATGCTTTGTGAACATCATCTTGTGTAATAGGTAAAAACTCCGGCTTATCTTCGTCGTTTATACCCACTGGCATACCAACAGTTCTACTCCATAATTTTAACCAACGTCTTTGTCCGCTCATTCTACATAATCTTCAATACATACAAACCCAACTCCTGGGTCTGATAACTGTTTGTGTTCCACTGCATTTGCATAGCATGATTCATGGCTGTAATAATAGTCTAATGCTGTACCTTCAACTACTCCGCTTGCACTAATATATACTGCCACTAATATAAATCCAACTACCATAAATCCTCCGTACTTAATACATCAGGTATTTTATTTGTATCTTTTACAAAGTATGCACATGGGCTATCTTTTTTTGAACTTAACGGAACAGCCAAAATGTGACCAAATTTTAATTTAGGAAAATACCATTTTACTTCTTGATAAATGTTAACTATTTCTATTGGTGAAAAACTTGGAAGGAAACCAGTAATAGGATTGAATACAAATGCTTTAAAGCCTCTGTCATTTAAACTTGTTACTGGTAATACTTCTGGATCTCCTACCATAGGATCACATACAATTAAACTCCAATCCAATGGAATTTTAACATGGGTGTTACCAACTTGTAGTACAGCCGCTGGACTATTAAAACTTTCTAAGAACACCAGCGGGACAAAAATATAGTCAGCTTCCTTAGGATTACTGTAATCTAAGACACAATATCGTATATCTTCTATTTCTTCAGGAACAAAATCTAAGTCATATGTTTCGTTCTCTACTGTTAATATTTTTGTCATTTATAATCTACCTTTTCTATGTGAAAGGGATACTTGGCTTCTCGATAAAATTTCTTTCGCTCAGTCAAATGTCTCTTACTAAATTTTGCACTACTGGTTATATCCCATATTTGTACATGATCTTTGTCTTGTGCTTTACGTATACCTCTACCTATACTCTGTATAACCCTAACAAAGCTCTTACCTGGCTCTACAAGTACAAGATTAAAAATTCTAGGAATGTTAATACCCACAGCCGCAACGCCATAAGTTGCTACGATAATCTTATTATTAACTTCGCTAATTTCATCGTATTCATCTTTTCTTGCTTTGCTTTTCATCGATCCACTAACAAATACTGTTTCTTCTCCTAGTCGTTCTACTAGTCCTTCTCCAGCTTTGATGCGGTCTACTAGAACAAGTGTATTACCTGCTAATGACATTTTCTGTATCATCTCAGCCATATAATCTAATCTATTTTTATTGGTAGTTAAGTATGTTAATTCACTTTGGTAATCACCGTATGTAACTGTATCTTGTAACTGTAGCACATTAACATCACAGTTAGCCAGTACACCCATATCTTGTAGTTCATGAGCACTTAAACTGTTTACTACTTCTCCTAAACTAACTTCTAAACTTAATTTTTCAAAGTCTGCTTTGGGTATTGTACCTGTTAGTCCCCAACGAATTGGAATACGACTAAATGCACCAGTTAGCAGTTTCTTTAATACGTCTGCTTTAGCTTGGTGTACCTCATCTACCATAACACATACAACACCCTCTGCAAAATTGTGTAACCCGTTATCGCTCAGTCCGTCTCTGAATCTTTTTTCCAAAACATTTAAACTCTGCCAAGTACATATGGTATGAGTTCTCCCCAACTCTTTTCTGTCACCGAAATAGACTCCTACATCAAGTCCCAAGTTTATATAATCAGCTTCGGTTTGCGTTACCAAATCCTTATTGGGTACTATGACTATCGTTCGACCATAGGGTTCACACTTGTAACTCAGTGCCGCAGTAATAAGTGTTTTACCAGCACCAGTAGCGATCTCTTGTAAACAGTGTGGAGTTTGCAAGAATTGATTAATAACTGAGACCTGATAATCACGCAAGACAATTGGTTCTCCTTCGGCTGGATGTTTTCGGGGCCAGGCTCGGTCAGAGAACAAAGCCTCAGTTACTAAATCAAATTGAAAACTATGTGGTTCTCTCTCGTCCTCTATATCAATTGCATATCCTTCTTCTTCGAGTACGGGGAGGATCAAAGGCAGACAATTTACAAATGTCATGCCACCCATGGTAAAATACCCTACACAGCCATCCCATCTTCCTAGCTTATATGCCGGTACATGGAATGCATAAGGTAAAAAGAATTTAAGTTTCTTTTCTAATTTACGGCGAGTGGTTAATGCAAGTCCTTCGAACTTACAATTAACTTCATCTTTGAGAATCAGTTTTGTTTTCATATTTTAATTGTATGCTCTAAGTTGACTTTTGTCAATAGCTAGGTAAGCTCGCTTTTGCTTGAAGATTATTAGCATGATTTTCCATTCGTTGCAATTGTATTTTTAGTTCGCCAATCTCTTCTTTGAGCTTTTCAATCTCTCTGTCTTTTGTTCTTAATTCTTCTAGTCCTCGATAACCGTACTCTGTATAGCCTTCTTGTATATTTCCAATGTATGATGAATGTATAAAACCTTCTGACAATGCTTTTCTCCCATTACATTATTACTTATAAAATAAGAGGACTAGTAAGAAATCTTACTAGCCCTCCGAGTGCCTAACTGGTGTGAGTGAGAGTGACGCAGACAGAGGAGTACACCAGTTAGTATCAGTAACCCAAGTGAGTTAGGTTACCAAATTTGTTAACCTCGTTTCATACAAGTGGACTCTGCATAACTCTTCCACTTTGAGGCATTCATCTTCTTAAGGTCGGCAATTTTGAGTACCATTCTCAAACTCATCTCCCTAAGTTTATTCTTGTTAGTATAGATGTAATCCATAAGTTCTTTCTGTTCTTCTTCACCGAACTTGTAAGTGTTTAACATACCGTCGGCTACAATTTGTTTACATCTTAAAAACTTGTCTCGCATTGTATCCAATGTAAGATCCAAATAGTGACATCTGGACATAATCGCATCCAGGTGATCTTTTAGTTTACCTCGTGTTCTTTCGAACTTTACGTTGGTAATAAAAATGATCGAACCTTTAAACTCGAACTGATCCGGAACACCATTGTTAGCAAGTGCTCTACTTTCTGAACGCCAGCTTAGTGTTCGCTTAGGGCTACTATCAAGTGCCGCTTTAAGCAAGTTCAAACTTAGTTCATCATACAGTACACTATCACAATCATCCAACACTAGCACACTACCATCAGCACTGTAATCATATAGCAACTGGTAAAGTCCGATAGGTGTCGCCGCACCCTTCTCAACTCCAAACCGTCTCAAACTATCCTGGCTCAACTTCTTCATAATGCCAGCTTCTTTGAGTACCTTCTCAACTCCAAATGATTTACCAACACCTGGAGGTCCAGTAACTACCATACCGCGGACGACCCCATCACATGCCGCATAAGTCATGTCTTCTAGGATCTCAAATCGCTCCCGCAACCTATCGATGATCTGCTCATCTGTTTCTGGCTCGGCGGCTTCACCAGCAACAACATTCTCACCGTCTTCGAGATAGTCAAATTCACTTTTGTCAACTACCTTTACACGAATGGATCGGTCCGGGAAACCAGGCACTGCACTACCATCAACTGTAATAAAGTTACCTGTTTTACCTTGTTTGTAATCTTTAATTAAAGGAAATACTACATCCTTTACATTAATATTTCTATATGTACCATTAGCGATACGAACTTGTTTTTCTGTTGTCTGCATTAGTTTCTCACTCCTATTTTAACAACTTATATATACATAATAACATCTTTTACAGGTATGTCAACCTTTTTATTGCTCTATTTTTACATAATTAAACACAGTTTCTTTACACTGACTGAATTTACTTACGTCATGTGTTTTAACTTTACCCGTGAGCATTACGTTTTTACCTTCTAATATTCCAGCAATGTCGGGTTCTCTATTAAAGAAGAACTTAACGATATTGCCATCACCATTTATACAAGTAACTAGATGGATATTAAATTTAGCAATAAACTTTACATCTTTAACGTCGACTGCAAATTTTAATCTCTCGCCTACTTTTCCAACAAACTCGCTTGTTTTTCGATTATCATCAAAAAAGTCGTTTAAGCCTTGACGTTTTTGTAGTACACGAAAACTATTAGGTAAACTTGCTATAACTGCAACTCCAAAATTATCAGTGGTTTCATTACCTATTGCATTTAGTACACTTTGTTCAAAGTCATTTAGTGTACCCATAAGTTTTTTCGTAACTAATTCATTGTGGAATTCACCGGTAATCTTTTCTGCTTCTTTTTTAGATTGTTCACTGATTGTGATATCCTTGGCAGTGTCTAAACCCTGTACAAAGTTTAAGATACAAGTTTTATTGTCATCTACTCGGATTTGATTCTCTTGGTCATAATATCCAAACCCACTTTTAATAAAACCTTGTTGTTTATCAACTTCGATAGCAAGTTCTAAAACTTGACGTGAATTATATTGTGGTTTCTGTCTAGCCATTGTGTACCTCTTTTTTAACTCTATGTATTGACTATAACACCATGATGTCTTGATGTCAACCTAAAAATGCAATAAAACATAAACTAAAAATAATAAACCAACAAATATAATTTATTATTTTCCATGTTCCGTCTATTAGGTTAAAAAACCAATGTTGCTTTGGTTGTGTTTGAGGAGGGTAACTGTAGAGGAAATGATTCATCAAATCCTCTTCAGCTTCTTTTATTGTTATTTCGTCAGTTTGTTGCATACTAAACTCTTACCAGTTGGAGTATCGATAGTTATAGCTGGCAACGTTGGATTGACTTCTCTACATTCAATCTGTTGCCAAGTAAAACCATCTGCACGTTGGATTTCAACTGTATCTAAGAATTCTTTATTATCAAATGACCATAACGCCATGAATACAAACATTCCTAGTGCCATTTTTTTCTCCTTAGTTAGTGGCGGACAGTCAGGGATTCGAACCCTGGGAAGGCGTTAACCTTCGTCGGTTTAGTAAACCGGTGCTTTCGACCACTCAGCCAACTGTCCTATTACATTATTAGTTATACTATCATTTTGAAAATAAGTCAAGTTGTTTAGTATAATTTTTTACTGTTTCTTCAGTCATTATACCTTCACACCAATTTTCGGCGGCATCCACAACAAAATGCCTACTCTTATCAGGATAGTCAATTCTCCCAACAATTTTATCATTTTCAAAAAAACTACACTGTAGATATTCGTCATCGACTAAAGTAATAATTGCTTGCCTTTTGTCTTTTTCAAATTTATTATAATGCATTTAATTTCCTATCAGATTTTGATTGTCCCCAAGAGAGGTTAAAAAATTAATTATTAAAATTTAATTATCAATCGAAATGTTTTTCAATCATTTCCAGTCGATCACTTGCCGCCGCCATTTTATCAAGTTCAGCAATGATTGCTTCGCAGACATCACTGTGTTCACCAATACCTGCTGGCATGGCTCTATAGACTTCGATGTTTGCTTTATGTACTGCAATCTCGCCTTCTGCTTGCTTTCTAGCGGCTTCAATTAATGCATCTCCAACTTTCATTTTTTATCTCCCAAGATTTTAAATTTTTATTCGTGTTCGCCGCCTGGATCATTGGCATCCAATTCGACTTTTTTTCCGTTTACATAAAGAGATCTTCCCCTACTAGGAGTATGATAACCCTTTACTAAGTTAAAACTAGAAATTGTTTTATTAAGCTCGTCTGGTCTTTTTTCTGCTTCTTTAAAAACTACATAAGTGATAACACAACCAGATATTAATGCTATATGTCCGATTGCACTAATTGTAAATGCTGTCAAACTTTCCATAATCACAATACCAAAAATTGCACTCCACATAAATCCTAATATAGAAAATAACATGTGTGCTACTCTGGGGTCTAAGTTACGTAGTGGTGACTTTTCAACTGTCATAACACTTTCCCACAAATCTTTTGGAATATTTGCAACTTCACTTAGTGTGGTTGCTAAACCAATGGGTCTTGAATTCTTCATAGTTTCTCCTTTATCGTTAACTTTATATTTACCAATGGTGCTCGCGGAGGGACTTGAACCCACACACCAATATTGATAACGGATTTTAAGTCCGTTGCGTCTACCTATTCCGCCACACGAGCTAATTGGTGGTCCCTACAGGATTCGAACCTGTGACCTACTGTTTAGAAGACAGTTGCTCTATCCAGCTGAGCTAAGGAACCAAGAATCTATTCGATTCCTTTATTTGATTTCCAAACACGGTATTTGGCTTCAGACCATACTATTGTTCCTACTATTGCAATAGCAAATGGTATCCCAAAAGTTAATATCCCGTATAGTTCTGCTTCAACTTTTCCAACACCATTTTGTGTATAGAGCCATTGAAAGCCATTTATTAAACCAAATACAACAGCAATAATTACTGTCCATTTGGCTAAAATTTTTGTTGCTTCTACAACGGTTTGCATTGTTTCACTCATATTATCATTCCTTTTGTTGAGCGGGGCATCATTGCCCGGGTTAAAAATTTCCTCCCAAAAATACTCTCCCGTTTTACTTGTTTGGCTTCTAGATCCTGGCATGCAACTGTTTCAATCTAGTAACTTAGCCTACCCTTATCTGCCCAACGGGCGCCGGTGTAGGTACCAAGTATTCCTTTATGCTACTAATTCGTAAGGTGTATTCCATTTACCAACATTAATGTCGGTGTAGTGTGACCTACTAAAGTAATCACTTTGTAAATCATCATCATTAAAATATTTAGGACCTTTCATAGCCGCTAACAATTCGTTCAAGAAGTTTTTTGCCACTGTATTATTGGCATAATGATCATCGATCCAATATTCGTTAACTTGAATATATCGGTCACCATGTGTATAGTTATCGGAGAAATCAATAGCACCAGACTTAATATTCACTGCCAATGTACTGTGATTCCTAACTGCAATACTAGCTTTCATTTTGTACTTTTTAAGTACTTCTTTGATTGCAGGAGCAAGTTCTTTTTTCATTTTTTGTGATACATACGCCATTTAATTCTCCTTGTTTTTTTAACTTATACATACACTATAACACCAAGAACTCTTACTGTCAACCTTTTTATGCATCTTTTTTTAAATTATTTGTGTTTTTTCATGTCCGACATGTATTTGTGGATCTACGTAAACATCTATTCCAAGTGCTTTGGCATCCAAACACCAAGCAACATCTTCACTGCACATTTCATATCCTTGTGGGACTTTTATTTTTTTAGGTGCAAACCAAGGATATTCCATTTGCTCAAATACGCCTTGCTTAACTAATACCCAGCCAAAACCTATGTAATCTGCTTTAAAAGAAAACTTACGTTTTAGCATTTCATCTGTTTTTATAAACTGATAATGTCCATTTTCAGCGAAGTATGCATCATCTAGTTTTTCTACTACAGGTGTATATCCATGAGGTTGACTGTACCATCCACTTGCAACATCACAATCCATGCTTAGTAGTTTTCTAAAGTCCTCTACAGTAAATGTTTGATCACTATCTATCCACATCATATAATCATAATGAGCACCATCGAATGGTTTTTGCTTTGGACCATTTGTTATATCAGCGCCTGCTACTTTGCATCTAGCAAAATTTACCATACTACTGTGTTGTTGACTTAGTATAGGTTGGATACCATTTTGTAAACACCAAGTCCATACACTTGTAAAAGATTTTAAAAAGTCACCACTGTAGCTATTACCAGGTAGACAAAAAACTATTATCATAAACTTACGTCCTCTAATCCTGCCGCTCTCAGCTTAACAATATTGTTTATTTGGAATTGTTTTGCATCTATTGCTTTTATTAATCCCATAAACTTATTTCTAATTAGTGCTACTTCATTAATAATATGTTGCTGGTCAATTACTTCACTTTCACCATCAGCATATTTTTCTGCATCTCTACTTGAAAGTGCTTTGTTATATCCTTCCAAATACTTTCGATAATGTTTGTTGCGTATTTTACGCATCTCAATATTCAAATATTCTAAGATAGCTTCTAGTTCTTGCAACTGATTAAAACGATACTCAACTATACCCGGCATGTCACGTGAATGCTTTTCCACATTGCCTTTGAGTCCACAATCTAATCTTGCTTCATCTAGTTGTTTTTCGAAGTATTCAATCGCAGGAACTATATTAGCTATATCCTGTCGTACTTTGCTATACCAAGTCATTTACCAATCATCATATTCATCAGAGTCTTCATCTAAGTTATCATAAGCATCTTCATAATAACAATCTTTGATTACTCTGTCAAGTGTTGAGTCAAATCCAAACCATTCATCGCCTACTTCACTTAAATCGCAAATTTGTTCGTTAATAACTGCTAGAAACTTTTCACATGCAAGTTCTTTATCTTTAGCATTGATGTAGGTTTTAATAGATAGCCACATGTCTATATAGGCGGCTATCTCACTGTCACTCATTTTCATGTACTATTTCTTCCTCAAGTAAGACTTCTTGTTCGTCCTGGATATTTAGTTCTTCTTGAACAGCATCGACCACTTCGTCGTTCCATTCTTTCATAATAAGATCCAAAGCATTGTCTTTGTTTAAGTTCCAGGGCTTGCGGAACATTTTAATTACTTCACCTGTAGTTGGGCTAGTGTATTCTAAACTGTTACCACTTTTCTTAAGAACTTCTTTTGCTTCAAAAAATTCAACTAATCCACTATACGGACTCATGCCTGTCTCATAAGGAATTTCTACTTGTACACTTTCAAAGGGTTTAGCATAACGTGTTTTCATTACCTTACACGCCGCTCTAATACCATGTACTTGTGATGTTTTGTTACCATCTGCGTCCACTTTTAGTTTGAGTTTACGCATAGCAATAACAATACTACTTGCATAGATAAAGCCTTGACCACCACTGATCTTGTCATCTGGGTCAAACATATCCTGTGATGCATATGTATGGTTAGTTGCTAGTAGTCCTACGTTAAATTCACCAAACATGTTGACTGTGTTTCTAACTAGTGATGTTAGTGCTTTGGGCTTACGACCCATATCACCCTTCATATCACCTTTTTGAAACTGATCAACATCTGTTGGTGTCAGTAGCATACCTAAACTGTCTACAACAAATAATACTTTAGGACGCTCATCATGCTCTTTGTCTGTATATTCTGCTTTGTAGTCTTTCATAAAATCACTAATGGTTCTAGCGACATCATCAATCATACTCATATTAAGTTTAAGTAATTTTTCATCACTTGTGTCTACATCTAATGCATGTAGCCATTTTGCATCCAGTGCATTTTCGCTGTCAATTAGTACAACAAAAATACCTTGATCTTGTGCCGCTTTAATTACGTTACCTGCGGCTATGTAACTTTTACCTGCACCAGATTCTCCAGCAAGTACAGTTACCTTACCCAGTGGAATGCCTTTATCAAATTCTCCACTGATTAGTTTGTTTAGTGTATAATTACCTGTACTGATCCAAGTATCTGGATCATTAAACCCGACACTTAGTCCGGGCACCGCTTTAGTAATGCTTTTGCGGAATTTACTTACGTCAAAAGGTTTTGCCATCTATTTCTCCATAAAGCCACAGTAGGCGACTAGCGCCGCCTACTAGTTAGATTTTTTGATTAATTGCTACGGTTTCTAATTGCCGCTAAAATGTCCTGAGCACTTGGCTTTTCGCCTTCAGTAACTGCCGGGGCAGTTGCCGCCACTGCTTCTGCTACTGCTTCTTGTTTCTCAGGTGGAGTAACTGTAGCAGGTGCCGCTTCTGCTACTGGAGCAGGCTGTGGTGTTGGTGCCGGATTAGGAGCACTAATAGGTGCAGGTGGCTTATTACTTTGTGCCAATTGTACACCAGCAGGTCGATAATAATTACTCCAAAGTTCTGGATCATACAACTTACCATCTACACTTGCTTCAAACATTTCACCAATAACACGAAGTTCTTCGTCATTTGGTTGCTTGGGAAGATAATCGTTTAGATTAAACAATCCGTGAGCATCAATTGCCGCTCTTTCATTGCTATCTAAACTACGTTCTCGTCTAGCCCAACTACTAGTACTGTAGTCTGCATACTGACCTTTAGTTGTCTTAGTAAGACGGAAATCAGTGCCTTGTTCAGTATCAGTTGGAAGTTCAGTGAAGTCACTGTCCATTAATGCACCTTTAATAATATTAAAGATACTTGGGTTAATAATAAACCTACGAATTGGATTATCCGGAGTAGTATCTTCTTGTAGACTGCTTTCAGCTACAAAACCTTGGAAAACGTATGAACGTTTCTTCCAATACTTACGACCCATATCTTCCATATTAGGATCTTTAAACCAAGGACGTACCTCAGCTAGTACAGGACACGATCCTGTAGGTCCCCACATTTCATTACATGGAACATTTACAGTAACTTTACGACTGTTACTGTCACCTTTTACGCCAGCAAATTCTAAACGAATCATCTGACGCTCACGCCAAAAGTAAGTATTGCTTGCATCACCATCTGGTAAAAAGCGTAGTACTGTTGTTGAATTTTCTGGGATATTCCAAAATGGGAAGATAGCGTTATCGCCACCTGTATTGCTTGAACCGCGTCCGCCGCTAGATTCTTGCTCTTGTAATTTTGCACGTATTTCTGCCAATGTTGCCATAGTTTTTCTCCTAAATGTTGCCTATGTTATTTTGTTTGCCTAAGTATGCCTCATGACTACTTATATATAGTCATTAGTATATGTTATATTAAGTTGGTTGTCAACTAAAAAGTTTATTAAAATCGTAATTATTAAAATTACTTTCAAATGTTTCCTCCCAATCTTCACTAACACTTGTATCTTCACTTGCTGTAGCTGTGAGCTTTTTGAATAAGGAGTTAATTGCTTGTACTCCTGTCATCATCATAGATTTGTCTTTGACACGTTCCATTTCGTCGCTCATGCTAGTTAGCAATTGACTTAACCGATCCTCACCTTTTTTCGCATAGTCAATAGAATTACCTAAGTATTCCATAACTACTGCGATCTGATTTACCTTAGGCATGTTTCCAAAGCTACTCAAGTTCATTGGATTCTCAGGATCGGATTTTACACTAATACCCTTGCGTAATGATACTGTATCCATTTTAGCTATAGTATCTACAAGACTATCCATGGTCTGTTTTGCAAAGTCATCAGCTTCTTTGATTGCTCTCATCTCTTTAACTAATGCATTTACATACGGTAACGCTTCATCTAAACTTTCATCAAATGAGCGTACTGTAAATTGATTACGAAGTTTGTTTCTATCTGTTTCGTTAATCTTAATTTCTTTTGCTTCAAACTGTTCTTTTGTTTCTCTGTAGCATTTACTACCTTTGAGTTTGTTCATTTTTTCTCTGATACTAGCAATACGGTTAGAGACTGCTTCCACAATATCTGCTGTATCTTCATTTACCAAACCATTACGTTTACTGTAGTTTGCAAACTCTTTGAGCTTTTTAAGTTCTACAGTTTGTTCTTGTATATGCTTACCAAATTCATCATGTGGTATGCCACCTTCTTGTACATGGCGTAGCATAGCTCTACCACCTGCTAAATTGTTTGTTGGCATTTTGTAACGTTCGCCATCTGCATTTTCTATATAGATAGCACTGATGTTTCTGCTTCTACTACCACGTGATTCTTCATTTACTGGTTTTGTATGTTTTATAATAAGTTTAGCACTTTCTAACTTTTGATAACTGCTTTTGCTAGTACCATAAGCAGGGCTAATACCTTCTTCTATTTTCATGTCTCTCACCTTTTGTGCTTGGTAATCTTGGTCTTTTGGTGTAATCTGTTTTGTAAAGCCTTTCAGTGTGTATTCAATAATACTCCTGTTTGCTAAATTTTTAAGCTGAAATAGTGTATCTTTAAATTCATCTAAATCAGTATTCTGATTAACACTTACTCTTAGTTCTCTTGTACTATCAGTTTCATCTAGATTAACCATACTGCCAAGATCTGGCAAATAAAATCTTCTTGCTGAACTAGCATCAACAGTGTTTTCTCCCTCGTCAGTAAACAACCTTATAGTTTGCCCACTACCTTTCAGGATTTTAAATATTTCTTTTGAAATGTTTTCACTTTTAATCATACTAATTCGTTCCTTAAATGTATTTATGTTAGAAACACAAATGGCATAGGGTCAACTGCTTCTTCATCTGAGAAACTATCTTTTAGTTCATCATAAGCATTTTCATCATATTGTGCTACTTGCTGTGCAATACGTACTACTAGTACACATGCCATTACTAGATCATCTGTTTCACCTTCTTTAGCACTAAAACTACTACCTCTAGCAATAAATGTTTTAATCTCTCTTAACAATGCACTACTAGCAATTTCCATTCTATCTGTTTCAATCCATGTTTTAAGTTTACTACATGCCGCTAGTTTACTTTTGTTTGTAGTAGTAAAGCCTTTTCTAAAAGCTCTATTAGCACTGCGAGGTTGACTTATAAACTGTCCTGGTATATTGTCCTCGCCCATTTCATTTATCACAACTAGTGCCGCTTCTCCAAGTGTATTGTTCTCAACACTCCAATATATTTCGCTATCAGGTGCTTGTTCTTGTATATCTAATAGCATTTGTCTAAGTATTCTTATTTGTTCTGTAATACTAGTTTTGTTGTGCATCCATTCTGCTACCTGTTTCATACCTGGCAATTCGTAAATTTGAATAGCACTATTGTCTCCGCCTGTACCTAAACTTGGATCTAGTCCAGCAATATATGTTCTTCCTTTTACAATATTTTTATACCAACGCACTTGCCCTGTGCGTTTATATACGTCTCTGCTTTCCATTACAGCAAGTTTTAAACTGCTAATCAATGTTTCGTCGTATGCAATAAATTCGTTAAGGTGTTCTCTGCGGAAACGTTCTTCACCTATTTTACCTTGTTCTTCATCTGCCCAAGGCTGGTCTCTATCAGGGTGTTGTTTCCAATCTGCACTGTAACTTTTAAAACCGTTTTTACCTGTTTCTTTTTCATTTCCAAACTCGTCTGTTGTATTACATGCTTGTCGCCAAATTTGTGCAAATTGATCATCGTCCTGATTTGGTGTACTTGTAATAATACACTTACCGCCTGTACTAAGTGTTGGTGACAAACTAGTCCAAAACTCACGGGCAATGCTAGGTCTCACAAATGCAAACTCGTCCAAGTATGCTAGCGAAATACTCAAACCACGTCCAGTATTTTCTGTTGTAGCTTGTGCAATAATACGGCTACCATTATCAAATTCGAGTGATCCTTTGTTGTATGCTGTACAACCTGCTCTCACATGGTCGGGTAATAGTTCGTATGCAAATCGTATACGTTGCATAATCTCTTGGGCACCACTATACTTGTGTGCCGCAATAAGAATAGTTTGATCAGGTATATACATAGCATACCATAACAAGTATGCACCCGCCGCAGTTGACTTGCCCATCTGTCTACTAATAAGTGCTATACTGTAACGATGATCATGGTATGCATCTAATAGTCCTTTTTGAAAGTCAAACAAATCAAACTTCAATCTACCTTTGACTGGATGCTGTATCCATACAAAGTTCTCAATAAAATATTGAGGATCTTTGGTACATTTAACGATTTCTTCAATCTGTTGTTGATTAAACTTTTCTCGTTTGTACGGAGATTTAATTAAGTTTGTATCTACACTCATAGTAATACTTATCTACAAAAAAGAGGAGCTATGTTTCCATAGCCCCTAAGTTGTAACCTGTAATTTTAGTTTTTAACTGGATCTAAATCTAAGCCTGCATTTTTTCTTAGATTTTGTATGTGCATATTCCCCATTCTCGAGCCTTCCATATTAGGATTGCTACCTGTAGGTTCTTTACTTTCTTGTGGAACAACTTTACCAGCTCTGTCTAAGACCATATATAATCCTTGAATATGCTTACGCATTGTTGTAAGTTGGTCTGTTAAATCTCCAATACCACTTGAATTCTCATCTCTATCCATTTGGTCTAATTCATCATATTCATTATTAAGTTGTTCTAGTGCCATAAAGATGTCATTTAATTTAGCTTGCTTCATTGAATCTACACTGTCTTCATTGACTTCTTGACTTTCTACCAAACCTAAGTCATCTAGTCTAGTCATTATCCATTCTGTTGGATCACCATCTCTGGCTTTTTGTGTTCCGTATGGCATTTCGTCTGAATAGTAATTGTACAATTCCATGTACAAATCTGATCTAGAATCTATATCACCCATCTGTTTCATCTTAGCAACTTCTTCAGGATGTTTTGACATTATTGCCATAACTTCGTCTGATTCCATTGCTTCGTTTACATTTGTCATATATTCTTTTAAAGATTTCATCTCATCATTCCTGCACGTTTTAGTAATAGTTGCAATTCGTCGTTTGCATCCATCTTTGTTTCTTTATCTGCACATGAATCACAACCACAATCACTCTTGTGTGCTTCTGTTGTTGGTGAATCAACAGCGCCTTCTAAGTGTGCTCTACCATCTTCTTGCATACCTTGTTCACTAAAAGTAACTTCCATACCGACTATATCACTAATAGCTTTTTCAAATCCACTGTCTGTATAAATTGTCCAAGGACCATCATGTTCAACAACTACTTCTATATAACCTTCATCGTCTTTAGATTTATTAATATTCGTAACTGTAACCATTTCTGGGTTAGGATTAGCTTCGTCTCTATCCCAAATACTATCGCCTGCTAGTTTTACTTCTTGAGGGAAATTTGGTTGTTCTGCTTCTTCAACACTTTCTCCAGGAACATCTAACTGTCCCATTGCATCATAATGTGCATCTTCCAATGCACCATACAAAGCATCAAATGCTTCTTGTATAAACTTAAAGTCTTGACTACCGCCAAGGTCAACTACTGCTTTAGCAAGCATGCCTTCATCACGGAATACTTTTTGTAAGTTGTTGATCTGTTCCATTGCTTTATCAAATGTGCGTTGGACTTTCATTTCTTGGCTGGTTGGCATAATTATATTCCTGCTAGCTTTTTTAACACATTAATGTCTTCATCTTCTGTTACTTCTGATTCTACTTTATATGTTTTGCCATCTACTTTAAATTCTTTTTTTCCAGCCGCCTTAGCTTTTGCTAATTCACCTGAGAATTCATTTCCTTCATTTGGTTCTTCCTCTATCTTAGCTTCTTCAATAGATTCATCTGTTTCTTCTTTATCATCAGATTTCTTCTTTTTCTTATCGTGATATGCTTTAAGTCCTGCTGGCATTTCGCCTTCATCAACTTTGTATGCTTGCCATGCTTCTGTAATATCTTCTACTTTATGATCTTCGTATACTTTAGTTTCGTCTACAGTTACATGCTCGCCATTTGCACCTAAGTATCTACGCAAACTTAAATCTGCTGGACTACCCAATGGCCCTTTGTATTCTTCTGGATTAGGTTCAGTAGTTGCTTCACCGGGCACTTCTTCTGCTACAGGAGCATCTCCTACTAATTTATTCAATTGATCAGGAGTAATCAAAGCAATCATTGCTTTCATATCTTCTCTGCCATCCATTGGTTGTTCAGCTACTGGCTGTTCTACTTCTACTGGTTCTATTGCAGGCGCATTACTTTGTTGAATTCCTGCTAGTTTGTATAAGTCATCTAAATTCATTTCATTACACCTTGTATTCTGTTTGTAGCTCACTCTTGGGAGCATTTTTAATCATTTTTTCATTGTAAGCATCACCAAAATGATCTTCTGCTTTTATCTTTTCTGCTTCGCTATAATCAGCATCAGCTAATACACTTTTTGCTTCTTCGTCTGACTCTTCTTCGACTTCCCACAATTCTTCAGCTTCATGCATGTTATTAACAATCATTTCACCTAAACTTACACCACAAATGCCTGCTATTTCTTCTTGTATTGCATTTGTTGTAGCTGGTAACTTTGTTTTAATATCGTATGTGTATATTTCTCTTGCTCCTACATCACCAAATCCACGTGGTTTGTGCATTATAGTTTTTTTAGGCGAACCTATACTTTCCATATTATATTTTTTCATATGTGACTCTACTCGGTCCATACATTCATCTGAGATTTCGTTTAGACTACGAAGTCTAAACTCGTATGTTTTTTCAGATTCTGTTAGATATTGTGCTAAACTTTTCATCTCGATTTCCTTCGTTATAGTTATTTATCAGGCTTACCCATTTTTTCGATGACAGCATTGATTAAACTATTGCGATCTTCGAACTCTTCTGCTTCGCCTTGTATGGTATCATCACCACCTTTTGCTTTGGCTTCTTGTGCATCAAATTTGGCTTTTTGTAGTTGTAGTTGTACCATCTTTAGTTTTTTGTCCATCTTTGCTGTTTTAGCAGTGATAGCATTGGTCATCATTTTGCTTGCTGTATCAAATACAGCCGCGGCATGCCTATCTTCAACATTTTGTCCAAGATCCATAAGATCCTGAAAGGCATGCATTGCTTTATCAGCATACTTGTCCATGTCAGCATCTAGTTGTTCTAAATCTCTTACCATTGGCAATGCGGCATCAATTTTATCTGCTACATCTAATTGTTGTTGTAGTTGTGTAAGATCTAAACCAGTATCTTGTTCTTCTTTGTCTGTTGGATAATCAGAATTTGCTTGATTCTCCATTGGCGGTAAATCAAATACATCTTCAATTTTCTTGTTCATGTTTTTTTCCTTTTCTTAGGATTATTGAATAATTCATTTTCTGTTAATACTCTAAACCCTACACCTTTTTGTTGACAAAAAACTTTAGCGGCTTGCCATTTAGCTTCATTAACAATAGCTTGAGCTTTTTGCATATTACTTCTGGCATAAGCTAGTGTTTGTCCAGCAGGTTTAATCTCAATCATTTCTGCTTTTCGATTTTTATCTTTATCTTCATAAACTATAAAAAAATCTGGTACATAATGTGTATTTTTTCCTGTAGCTGGATTTCTATATGGTATTCTGTGTGCTTCACTTGCCCATGCTAATATATTTGGGTGTGTATCACAAACTCGCATAAACTTTAATTCCCAGCCACTGCGATATCTAGGACTGTGTTTTCCTATATACTTATTAGGATTTTGTATCTTATAGATACCTTGTTGAAATTTATTTGCCATTATAGCAGTATTTATCTTTAGCGTGGACCTGCGCCTGCACTTGCGTCTGCAGGCAATCCCTTTGGAAATACAAAGGTTTTACCATTTACATTTCTTAATGTTTCTTTTGATGGATTATACGAACCTTTAAAAGCTCTTCCACCACTGCTTGTATTGGTGTTTGAAAAAGGTTGTACAACTGGGTCTTGTTCAACTGCTTGTCTATTACTTAATATACCTGCTAGGTTTCCGTTTATTGCTTGACTTTTCTCTACATTTTCTTCAGCTATATCTTTATCGAGTGAGTCAATATTAAAATGTTCAGGTTGGAACACAACATTGTATAATATTGGTTGACTATCTGCATAACTTAATGTGTCATGATTTATTGTTTGTATCATACAATTATAAAGTGTTATAGTTCTACCGCCTTGTTGACTATCTACATTACTAATTTTTATTTCTTCAAACATGAATCTTTTTGACTTATCAATACTTTTTGCACCAAAAGGAGATGACCCGCCAGTAAAGGTTGGTTCAATAAGATTGTATCCACTAAATTGGCTTTCATCTAAATTATGTCCATGAAAATAATGATTGCTGTATGCTTTCAATAGTGTTTGAAATTGGTTATCTTTTGTATCATAAAAACTTATCGGAATAGTACCAATGGTCATTCTAGTAGGTACATGCCTTTGTCTGTTATATTGATTGAATGTTGTTATCCCATAATCAACATCCGGAAGACCAACCGAAGATACTCTATCAAAAACAAAAGATTTGCCCATACTTTCATCTGATAATTTTATGCCTTCATTCAGCATAAATTCCACGTAAAAATTATATTTTAGACGTGGGAGTAATGTATGATCTCCGTCTACACCAAAATGCTCTGCGGCGGCATTGTATGGGCCGGTACGGCTAACTAGTGCCATAGACTAATCCTTATGTTGCGGTACCAGCACCAGTAGCATTACTTAGAGTTTGATCAGGTGTAGTTCCTGTTAATGTAGCTTGGTTAGCGGCATCAAAAATCTCTGCGTTATCATAACGAACACTTACTGTTACTTGAACTTGTTCGCTACTTGCATATGCTAATTCACCATATTGAATGTTTGAAATATAGCAACCTGCAAGTTCAAAGGTGTCAAGTACACCTGGAGTAGGACTAGCACCATCTAATGTTTCTACTTTCATTTGAAACTTGTATGCTGAACCTGCTCTAGGAGCTGATTGATTTGCGTGATCAACTTGTCTGTTAAGTTGATTATTTAATTCTCTTAATACTGCACTGTCTACATCATCTCTGAGAACACATGTTACTGGATCCCAGGTATGTTTACCTGCTAGATAAATTCTACTGTTGTATGCATCTACAATTGTCTCGTCGTGTGTTAACGCTGGTCTGCTTACACTCACAACGCTACGTGTAGGCGTTGAACTAAAGCCTTCTCCAATAAACGTAACTCTAAAACGATACTGGAGTTTCGGCATGATAGTTGTTGTGTTTCCTGCATTGTCTGGAACACCTAGTGTTGTAATAACTGCCATTGGAATCTCCTCATATTATCGGCTAACAGTATTTATATTGTTTACCCAAAAAATTAGGCGCACTGTGGCGCCTAATTAAGTATTATGTTAATTTTTTTTAGTTTGTTGCGGCTAATGTACCAGTATTCACTAATCTAATCGGAATGTAAATAAATTCTGCCGCTTTTGAAGGTTCAATTGCAACATCTACATAAAATTCATTACGATCAATTCTTGCTGGAGTATTATTGCTTGTATCACACACTACTGCAAAATCATTAAGTCCTCTTCTACTGAGAATGTCAGCTAAGAATCTTTCAAAAGCAACTTTTGCTCTTGCTCTTGTTTGTGCATCATTGATCTCAAACAAGAATGGTCTCGCTAGTTCGTCAAATCTATCTCTGAGATATGCAACAAGTCTTGCAACATTAACTCTGTCTAATGCACTTGTTGTACCGTGTAAAGTTTTTTGTCCAAAAATTACTGTGCCTTGTCCAGGGAATGTTGTAATTGGATTTAACTTTGCAGTATACATACTATCACGTTGTCCTTGTGTAAGGCTTACCGCTTTAAATTCACCTTCAGTAGTAATGTGTCCTACTGAGGTTGCATTTTGTACAACACCTCTTGTTAAGCCAGCAGGAGCGAACCACTGAAAGCTAATGTTGTCATTGTATGCGAATGTATAAAGTGCCATATGACTCGGAGGAACTGCAACTGTTGCACCACCTAGTGGTTCTGTTGTCTGTCCAGCTGGATAGTAAACTGCACTATATGTGTTTTTAGTTACTAGTCCATCTTCTCCGTTTTCTGATGCGTTTGCAGTATTCTGCACCCAATTTACTGCGGCAGTTGGTGTTTTACGCATTGGAGTATCAACAATAATAAATCCTGTTTCACCTCTATCACTGTTCAATGTTACCATTTCGTCTGTTAGTTCAGGATAGTTAGGTGCCGCCAACAAGCTAAATCTGTTGCTTGGATCTCTTAAATCTGATCCTGCGGCAACTGCTTGAATTGCTGTTGCGATTACTTTACGTTGTGCATATCTTCCAAATGCTCCACTTCCGTCTGCATGATTAGCGGCACCATTTCTCCATGCTGTACCGTTCCATGCACGAACTGTGTTTTTACTTTGTGCCATGTTGATAACAATCATGCCTGCTGGATAAACACCTGCACTTGGTGCACCAGTAACTGTAGTTGCTTTACCACCATTACTGTTATCACTTGCTGTATCTGTAATATCAGCAAACAATACACCGTTTGATGTAGTTTGATCTGTATTATCATGTAATACCCATGCACTGTTTCCAACATTACGTTTGTAAATTTTTGGATATGCACGTTCGTTGGCTTGATTCTCGCCTGCTAGTGTTGTATCAACCCAAATATCTCCTGCACTAGGTGATGTTGGAGCAGTTGTACTATAAGTTGGTGTTATTCTTGCATAACCACTGTTGATTGTATACATATCAAGTGCATTTATTGTATTGTCAAACCAATACTGCCCATTTGCAGGTGTTGCTGTTGGAGTATTAGCTTGTGCTTGAAGATCAGGTGTTGTTAATGCACCTACCGCACCACCAGTTACTACTTCTCTTACTACTAGTGTACCACGTGTATTAGCTTGTTGGTCTAATAATAAGTTGCCAACTACGGCTGTACTTGCACTTAATACAGTTGCACTTGAACCATCTTGTGGTACAAAGTCACCAATTGCGCCAGCACCGTCAGTTTGTGTTGTGCTAACACCTTGTACTGTTTTTGCTACAAATGCTGTACTTGTGCTACTGTATGCAAAGAATTTAAGATCAATTCCGTTACCTGCACTAGTTGTTTTAATCCAAATGTCACCAGCGGCTGGTGAGCCCGGTGCACTATAATGTTCGTCATATGTTGCATCACCTGCGGCTAGCGAATTATCAATCAATTCCCATGCACCGCCTGCACCATGAAAGTATTGTAAACTTATCTGTCTAGCGGCAGTAGTTGCAATTTCATTGTCAACATGAATAACAACAAGATATGTGTCGTTAGTTGCGGCACTTGCGGCTGTACTAGGTGTATGATTTGTTGCACCGTCTACAGTTGCCTGTGCGCCTGTTGCGTTAATTTCTACAGTTGGAATTTTATTTTCCCATGTACTGTTTGTAGCACTCCATTCGTGAATACCATATCTACTTGCATCTGTGTCTAACCAAAGACCATTTGCAGTTGCATATGCACTAGTTGGTGCAGTAGTTGCGGCTTCGAGTTGCCCTAAGTTTAAGTCTGCTCTCACAACAAATGCTTGATTTCCTTGTCCTAAGTAGCTGTAAGCCGCCATTAAACCATATTCGCTGGTTTCACTGCCTTGTACTACTGCGGTTCCATTTCTAGTAAATGTTGGATTGCCAAAAAACTGTGTAAGTTCTCTCTGGCTAGTCACTTTAACGACCTTGCCAGCATTTGCACTTTTAGTTTGTGCGGCGATTCCATCAGCTTCACTACCAGTTGGATCAGTTTTATCCTGACGTGTTGCTACAAGCAATAGTGGTACTGTACCAGCGCCTGGTGCGCCGTAAGCACTTTCATCTACTACTGAAACATTTACGCCTGGTGATGTTAAAGTTGCCATATTTTTGCTCCTGTGATAAAATAATTTATTACAACTATTTACCAAATAGGCTATATATCAGGGTGGTTATGAAGGTTAACTTAGTAGTTAATAATTTAGTCAAAAAAATAGAGCCCGTAGGCTCTATTTTAAAAAACAGTATAACTTATACTGCGAACATTTTTGCTCTGCTACCAGTTGTGTCACGAGCAGTAATACTATATCGTGTTGCACCTGTAGTAGCAATATCAGTCTTAACATTAAGTCCAGCTGATTTCATTTCGCTCATTCTAGCAGGAAGTTGCTGAATGCCGAACCTTGCTTTTGCGTCTTTCGCAGTCAAAGTTTTTCCAGTACCTCTTAGATAAGTTTCTAAGAAAGTCTTCTGGTTAGTTTTAATTGTAGTAAAAGCCATATATGCCTCCAGTTAAGTTGTGTTTAGAGTTTATCCCTAAACAATAAAAGTAGTGTAACACTACAAGAATTCTTTGTCAACCTTTTTTTATAATTTTTCTAATCTTTTTTCGTGTCTACCACCTTCAAATTCTGTGGTAAGAAATGTATCAACTATATTAATAATCCAAGCTGGGTCAGTTACTCTAGCACCTAAGCACAATACATTGGCATTGTTATGTTGTCTTGTAAGCATTGCAGTATGTGTATCTTTACAAAGTCCTGCACGGATCTTTGGATTACGATTTGCTGTCATACTCATACCTATGCCTGTACCACATATTAGGATACCAAAATTCGCACCGCCATCTGCTACTAGTTCACATACACCTTTTGCAAAGTCTGGGTAGTCACAACTTTCTTCGCTATCGCAACCACAATCTCTGACTACATGTCCTTGTTCTAGTAACCATTCACTGATTGCTTGTTTTGTTTTGTAACCGCCATGATCACTGCCTATTGTAACAATCATTAACCCCAATCCTTGAAATCACCAAGATCTTCATTATCATTATACCCTTTGGTATAAGCAGTAATTTCTGCAGGTGTCATTAATGCCATTGGAACTTCTTCTGACTGCAAAGAATCACCGGTATAGTAATGAGGATTATATCCTCTTCGGTAGTAGCTGTCTGCTCCGCCTCGGTCATAAGGACCGCCATGTCTATCATCATATTCCATAATAACCTCTTAATTAAAAAATGCCGGGCTTTTAGTGTGGTCGCTTCACTGTCGTCTGACTAGTCCGGACTTTTAGCTAGCCAGCCCCTTAACACCTTGCTTCACCATAACTTTCAATTCTTAAGGGAGAACCTACTCGTGCTTTTTGCGGTGTTACGTTATGCTAATCCATTTTCTCCCGCTCCTCTTGGCTGAGGGTTTAAACAAATAAAGGTTGCATTTTGGAAAACACAACATTATATGCGTTTACTTCGTATTCCCAATGCTCATAAAATGCATCGTCATCTGCGTACATATCATCAGCATTACCAGATGCATAACGATCCCAATGCTCACTAACATGCTCCATACCTTTAAGCAAATCACCGTCTATTTCTAGTACGTTTTTTGCTTCTTCAAAAGTCATATTTGGCATCTCATAAAAGCTAGGGATTCTAAACATTGTGTATTCCTTCTTTGTTTCTAACTATACATACACTATAGCACCAAGATGTCTTGTTGTCAACCTTTTTTATACGATTATTTCAATCTTTTTTAATAATTCTTCTAAACTATCGTCATTATATATGATTTCATTGAACGATTCATCCTGATCAATCCAAGCCCATTCACTTGGATGTACATCTGTAGGTTCTATATTATTATCACGTTTATCCATAAACCAAACAGGCAAATCACCTCTGCGTACCTGCCACACTTGTCCTTGTACACTTTGTATCATCTTAACTTCGTTTGGAAAACGTACATCAGGTATTACCCAATTAGTATCTGGGTTTTCAAGTATCTGTTGTTTTACAAGGCTTACCCAAATGCCGTCAAAAAACCCGTTACGCATACAGTCAGTACCAAATAGTTGTAGTACTAATCTTGGAGTAACAGACATTCCAGTTTCATTTGTCCAAAATTCGTCTTGCTTCTCACGCCAGATACGACTTCTATCAGTGTCGCCTTCCAGCATATCTCTATCCCAACTAAACACACTGGCAACGCCATCTTTGAGTTTGTCAGCAAAACTAAGTTTTTGGAAGTTATGATTTTCTACTAAAATATCGGCAACGGTTCCTTTGCCACTGCCGATTAAACCGCATATACCAATTATCATACGCTACTCCGTAAATTGTTATTTTTTACAGTTTAGCGTAAATTTTAAGAAAAGTCAACCAATAATAACGCCAAGTCCAGCTTGGCCTTCAGCATAAAACTTGAGATCATCTTCAAGTTTATCAATACTTGCTTGAGCGTCCATACGCAATGCATCTGCATTTAAACTTGTACCACCTTGTGGTCCTGCAATAGTATTAAATTTACCACGTGCTTCTGCAAGTATAAGTTTACTATGTGCTAGTGCATAATCTTTTAACCAAGGAGCACTATAGGTATCTTGTAATAATTCTTCATCACTTCTGTGTTTGTATACATGTATAAACACTGTGTCATCAGTTTTTACTCTTCGATGTAACAATAGTTTCTTAGTTACTGTATTCCAAGTAAATGTATAATTCTCACCAAACATTTTTCCTAGATGTTCTCGGTGTTGGCTAAGTGCATCGTAAATTGCCATACCACCTGCTCTACCACTATACAATAGGTAATTATTTAGATATGCAGTTTCAAATGGTTCAATATCTCCACTACTAGAACTATTAAGTGTTCCGCTACTACGTCTATACACGTCATGAACATCTATGATATCAGAATCTAATGTGTATTCACTGATGTCTGTTGTAAGATTTAATGCAACAAATGCCTCTTCGACTGCGTTTTCACTACGTTGTCTGTATTTTTCAAAACTTTTCTTTAACGCAATATCATAGTGTTCAGGGTCGAGTTCAACATCAACCATCTGTCCACCTAGTCGCAGTTCTATTTCTTTTACTAAATCATCTCTTAGTGCCATACAACTATTTATACTACTTAAAGGCTTTTAAGATAATAGTATCCGCATTAAATCTGCCATTCATTTTAGTTTCAGTTGTTTTAAGATATCCAAATTGTGCTTTTAGTTTGTGTTTGGTAATCTTTTTCCATTGCGGTAGTATCTCATCCGGCTTACGAATAGTTTTTTGTAAACTACGAATTTCACTAAAGTGTTGTAGTGTAGTACCTTTAACTTTGAACTGTGCATGATCTTCTGCATAGTAAATTCCTATCTTACGATTCTTTGTATTGAATACTACTACCGCAGTTGCATCAATAATCTCACTTGGATTAATACTAGCAATACCAAAGTCTCCGTCACTAGACTTAAACTTGAGCTTCTTAACAAGCTCTTGAGCACTTTTAACTTTAGGTTTACGAACTGCACGGTTTTGTTTTTGTTCAGCTTTCATAATTTCAATAGCATCAAACAGTCGCTTGTAAAAGTCTGTAAGTTCTTTTATTTGTGCTTTACTATAAGTTTCGTAACCTTCAGCAAGTTGTTGTTGCATATCGTCACGTTGTTTTGCAGGAGGTAAATTGTTGAGCTCTTGTAATTCTTCGTATGCACCGATAAACCAATTTGTTACAAAACGCAAGTGTCCGAGATTAATTTGTTTTTGCTTGAATAAATTCAAAGGAAGTTTATCTTTAAGAGGGTTGGCTTTGCTGTCACGCATCCAGTTGTCAATCCATTCATCCAACTCTTCAGTCTTGTCACTAGCCGCTTCTTCTAAACGTTCTTGTATACTAGGAATATAAACATTTTTCTTTTTATCGTCTGCTTTTTTCTCTTCCACAATTAGTTTGCCGGCTTCTATTAGTTCAGCAATCTTAGGTTTAACAACTTCGCTAATAGGTTTAATATTGCCACTAGTTCCAGGGCAAGACTGCCAATACTCTTGTTCTTTTTCATTATAGTCAGGACAGCCATCTAACAACATACGGCAGTATATACCTACTAGTCCTTCGTATTTGGCGGCTTTCTTTACATTTGATATATCTGTTTTTGAATAATCGTTTGCTTTCATCCATGTAAACATATGTTCTATGTTTTCAGTATGTTTATAGTTCATGTACCAGAAGTCATTGTTCATACGTTTCATTCTAGAAAATGCAGATCCTTCTAGGTTTTCCCAACCTTCAAAACCTGGTGCTTGTAATCCACGTTTTTTAATACGTTTGAATGAAATTTTCTTCTTAGGTTTCTTTGTTAAACTTCTAGGTGTTGCCATAACTATGCCTCTCTATTTGTGCCTTTACATACTAATTTAGCATCTTTAACAAATTTGTCAACCTTTAAAGTATCGATAAATAACTGTATGCCAAGATTAAGCGTATATAAACCGACTAAAACTAACGATTATTACTTCATGGATAGAAGTATTCGTGAACAATTTAGTGTAGGTGGCACTGGTGTTCATGTACACAAATATGTAGGACCTGCATATGTAGGTGATAAAAAAGATGCTTCACAGCCTAACTATGTGGCAGGGACAGAAACTGATCCGTTAAACGGAGACTTTATTAACATTGACGGTATTATTAACGAAACTAAAGTACAAGATTTACTGTTTATGGAAAATAGAGATCGTAAATACGATCCAGATATATTTGAATTGCGTGGTGTATATAATGTACAAGACACAGATTTTGATTTAACACAATTTGGACTATTTCTTAGTAATGATCAACTGTATATGACATTTCATATGAACGAAATGGTAGAAGTAATGGGCAGAAAACTTATGCCTGGTGATGTGTTAGAGTTACCACACCTTAGAGATGCACTATTATTAAGTAACGATAAGAAAGCCATTAACAAATATTATGTTGTGAATGACGCTAATAGAGGTGCGGAAGGATTTAGTCAAACTTGGTATCCACATATATGGCGTGTTAAACTATCGCCATTAACAGACAGTCAAGAATACTTCGATATACTCGGAGATGGCGATGATGCTGATAGTCTAAAGAATGATCTCAGTACATATAAAACAGAATTTAATATCAGTGATGCAATTGTTGAAGCGGCTGAACAAGAAGATCCTACTGGCACAAGTTTAACCGATCATCTATTTGGATATGACCATGCTACTAGTGGAGGAATTGTAAATCAAAACAACACATACAATCATGGCGAAACTATAGCAAGCGGAGATCAATTTCCATCTACATTTAATCAAGGTGATTATTTCATAAGAACAGACTTTAATCCAAATCGATTGTTTGTGAGAAGGGGTAGTAGATGGCATAGGCTTTATGATAATGTTACTGACCAAACATGGACTGATAAAACCTATAATGCTAGTGATTACATCAATAATAGTAACACCACAGTAATTGATGACAGAGAATTTAATGAAAAAACTCCACTAAGTGAGGTAATTAAACCAAAAGCGGATAATACATAATGGCATATCAAACAAACAAATTAACTGCGGTACCTTACTTTTATGACAAGCAACTACGTAGATACATCCAACAGTTTATAAGAATATTTGCAGGCTTCCAAGTAGGCATGCATGTGGACCAAGCTGGTGAAATAGTTTATCAAACAGTACCTGTACGTTATGGTGATGTAAGTAGAATGGCGGCACATATTGTTAGAGAAAATAGTGAAAACATGTTACAAACAACTCCTTTTATAAGTTGTCATGTAACTGGATTAGAACCTGCTCCAAATATGAGAACGTTTCCACAATACGAAGAAACTGTACCTGTATATGAAAAAAGATTTAACGAATCTACAAATTCCTATGAGAATGAAGTAGGCAATGCTTACAGTATAAAAAGACATCAGCCTGTTCCTTACATGCTTACAATGCAAGTAGATTTATGGACCAGTAATACAGAACAAAAATTACAAATGTTAGAACAAATACTAGTATTGTTTAACCCAACACTTAATATTCATACTAGTAACAATCCAATGGATTGGAGTACACTTAGCTATGTAGAATTAATAGCTACTACCTGGAGTATGAGAGCTATACCTAGCGGAGTTGATGACATAATTGATATTAGCACAATGACTTTTACAATGCCTGTACTAATTAATCCTCCAGCTAAAGTAGTTAAGAACAGTGTTATTCATACTATCATTGATAATATAGAAGATGTAGATGCTAATGCTTTGAGTGCTTTGAGATTAGGAAACGATTATACTCCATTGTTTACTAGCTATAAAGTCGTCACACTTGACGCACTTAAAATGAAATTTAATGTTGACAATAATGGCAATGCAACTGCACAATTATTAAGTGAAAGCGGAACTAATCTTGACAGTGATGGAAATGTATTAAATTGGCAAACTGCATTAAAAGGTTTTGGAGAGTTTAGAGATGACGTAAGTCAGTTGAGATTAAAACAAACAACAGACCCAAGTGTTACGTCGGGTGATGTAATAGGCACAATTAAAATTAATCCAGGTAATGTTAATCTATTAGACATCACCATTGATACTAATAGCAAACCTGCAAATACACTTAGTTCAGTTGATGCAGTAATAGATCCTCAATTAAACGTTCCGGGTGATGGTACACTTCCTGCGATTGCCACTGGTCAACGATATTTGTTAACTAAATCTACAGCAGGTGGTGCAGGATGGTCAGTTAGTGCTGATGTAGGTGATATTATCGAATATGATGGCACACAATGGAATATATCTTTTGATGCAAGTGCAAACGGATCTACTGTACAATATGTTACAAATACGCAGACACAGGACAGTTTAAAATGGGCAGGCACTGAATGGATTAACAGTTACGAAGGAACTTATAATCCTGGATTTTGGCGCATATACCTATAATGATGCCTGACTCATTGTCTATCCCTTGGGGGAACAACGAAGATATTCGAAGTACTAGTACACAGTTTCATGCAACTGACAGTGAGATATTACTTGAACAAAATTTTAAAATTTTAAGAGATACAAATTGGCGTTGGTTAAATCAAAGTATCGAATATACTTTTAACGCTAAAGGATTTAGATGTAATTTCGACTTTGATGATGATTTTGATTTTTCTAATTATATAGTAGTATTAGGATGTTCACATGTTACAGGAGTAGGATCGCCAATGGAAGAAACAGTAACAGAACAATTATCTAAGATCACAAAGTACCCTGTAATTAACATGGGTGTTCCTGGCGCAAGTAATAGTCTTATATTTCAAAATCTTGTTTGGATATTATCTAGGAAATATAAGCCTAAAAAAATAGTAGTAATATGGACTTCGTTATATAGGGATACGATATATACACAAAAAATGAAACGAATACAAATAAATGCAACTCGGAAAGATAATTATTCGTTAGAAAGAAAAGAATTCTCTAACTATATCTCAGATGAATACATCACTGATTATCTAGAACGTGTTTCACTATCTCATTATGAGATGGTAAGTCATATGAATAATATTGACGTTTATGCTTTTAATTTTTTTAATACTAGCAGTTATTTAGATTTAGCAAACAAAAACTTAGAACCTATATTCTTAAACAAGTTTAGCTTAGGAAGAGAAGAATTTGACCTTCATTGGCAAGAACGGCAGAGTACAGCAACCAAAGCATTCAGCGGAGAAATTAAGTTAGATACATTTTTAGATAGTTGGTTTGGCAGAGATCTTACGAACTTAGATCCAAATTTAAAACTAGTAGACAAACTATTTGCACACTTTGGACCACTCACAAATAATTGGATTGCAAATTTTATTACAAGTAAGGTAATGTAACTATGATTAAAGCAAGCGGTTGCTGTTTTCTCGCCTTGGACACAGGCAGGATTATGTTGCAACAAAGAAGTAAAACATCAAGCCACCCACTAACTTGGAGTTTCTGGGGAGGCAAGAGTCATAAAAAAGAACGTCCCATTGAAACACTACTCAGAGAATGTAAAGAAGAATTAGGTCCTTTACCTGATATTGAAAAGGTATATCCTCTTAATGAGTTTATAAGTGACGATAAAAAGTTTACCTACAATACATTTTGTGTAACAGTGTTTGAAGAATTTATTCCACAGTGTAATCACGAAAGTGCAGGATATTGTTGGACTAATTTAGATTGCTGGCCCAAGCCATTACACAGAGGTGCTAAAATGGTATTACAAAGTCATGAAATGATAGAAAAGATTGAAACAATATATAATCGCCAAAAAGACAAATTAGATTTGCCAAATTGGCTTGATGATTTTTAACTTGGCTTTGTGGGCCATACAACATCTGACAGGCTTGTAGCAGAATCTGTAATATCTCTTAATTGTTGTCTGTATGCTTGCCAAACATCTTTTAAACTTTGAGGAACATCTGTACCGCCAACCCAATCTGTATCTTTAATAAGTTCATCACGTTTGGCTCTAAGTTCATTGAGTAAACCTGTAGCATGACATTGTTGTGCTTCTGCATCTGTCATACCCAATACATCTCTGAGCTTGTCTCCTTCTAGCATTTCTCCAGTGTCTGGATCCATACCAGTTATAATAGGATTTTCTGGATTGTAGTAATATTCTTCGTCTTTGTAAGTAAATTTGTACATGTTATCCCTTTAGTAAGTTTTGTGTTTATAATACCAGGTTGTCATGTTAGCATGATCTGGAGAACTGCCATTGCCTTCAAACTGAAGAAACATTGTATTACCATAAGCATTGACATGTCTAAATTCAAAATAGTGAGCACCTTCACCGGTATCATAACCATGGCTATCAAATTGAAAATGACTTGCAACTTGCCCAAAAGATTCAGTCTGAGTTAATACATTCCCATAGTTGTTGGTGGTGTTATAGTTGTGGCTAAAACTATAACGATTAAGTCCCGTTGCCGACGCATTACTGTATGTAGAGCCAATACACACTTCTCCAGCAAACCATAAACTAGTTTGACCATTATATATTCTAACTGCTTGGTTACTTGTACCGTTGGGAAAATACACCTGTATTGAAAAACGCAACTTCCCACCAATTATAGACATATTCGTAATATTATACACAGTTGATGCCGCACCATAATGAGTAGAGGTCGCAGTGTCTCTGTGTTGCAGACGTCCTCCTGTTTGGATATTAACTGGATTGCTCCATGCACTTCCGTTCCAATGATGAAATCCAAAAGTTGAACTAGCCGCAGTATTAGGCGCACTATTTCCTCCTGTTGATCCATATGCCCAAGCAGTACCACCCGAACCATTTAGTTGACTGTAGCTACCTGCTGTGGTTGCATAAAAATTAACACTGCCTTGTCCAGCTTGAGATTCTACACCACCTGCTACTGTAAGTTTTTGACCAGGATTAGTTTGACCAATACCAACGTTGCCGTTGCTTTTTATTAGCATTCGGTAAGCACTACGTCCTAAATCGTAAATAGCAAGTCCTGGTCCAACACCACCGTCTGCTTGTATTAACCAATCTTCTGCTGAATCTTTTACATTTATACCTGCACCAGTAGTGTTTGTACTCATAAATCTGCCGTAAACATTTCCAGTTCCTTGCACATCTAGTTTTCTACCTGGATTAGTTGTACCAATACCAACATTACCAGCACTGTCAATTGTTATATCTGCATTACTACTACTAGGTGCTCCATGTCCCATTAGAAATTTATTAGCACCGGCAGACCAATTGGTGTCTGTGGCAAGCATAAAGAATTCTGCACCACTGGAATTGTTGTTATCAAACTGTAACACAGCTGGATATCCACCGGTGTCAGTACCACCTAAGGTTAATCTTGCATTTGTATATGGCGCTGTACCAATACCAGCTTGGCCAGAATCTTTCATTATAATCTCATCACCACCAACACCATTGAAGTTAAATCTCAATGTATTGTCAGTGTAGGTATACATCATCCAACCATTTGTACTATTACTAGCTTGAGTTTCTATTATACCTTTTACTTGTAGTGCTTGATCTGGATTAGTTGTACCAATACCAACGTTGCCATCTGACTTAATAGTTATACGAGTAGCACCTCCTGAACCTAGATAGAGGTCTCCGCTCTCATAGTTAAAAACGTATCCATGAAGACCTGCCATCTGAACTTGCAGTCCGTCACCTGCCGCATTGCCAGTGCTACTGTTTTGAAATGCCATGTAAGGCGCACTAGCATCATATAAAACTAACTTTCTGCTTGGATTAGTTGTACCAATACCAACGTTTCCGCTTGAACCTTGAATTGTAACTGTTGTACTTGATGTAGCACCTCCTATATATGTATCACTACCTTCGTAATTCCATATAAAACCTTTTGCGTTGGAATCATATCCGATACCAAAACCATCTCCTGCCGCCGAACCTGTAGCAGGAGTTTGAAATTGAATTGAAGTAGTTGAGCTGTTGGCACCTTTTACAACAACACTTCTTTGTGGATTAGCTTCTCCGATACCAACGTTGCCATTATATAGAACAGTAAATCTATTGTTTTGATATGTAGTACCATCACTAGCATTATTTTGTCCAACTTCAAATACAGCACCAGTAGCTGAAGCGTCACTTGGACCTGCTACTCTTACACCATAATTATTAGTTAGTCCTAGTGTAGTTCTCGACACTCCGTTTTGTCTAAGTGCTATAACTTGATCATTAGGAGATGTAACTCCCATGTCTAAATTTACTAGTGGATTACTTGTGCCAAGACCAAGTTTACCATTGTTAGCCATATGCATTTTTGTAGTACCATTTTTCAATACTTGAATCAATTCGCCAACATGTCCACTTGTACTGTTTACGTACAATGCTGATGAAGCTGTACTGCCACCACCTAAATTAGCTAGTGCGGCTGGTCCGCTCACTGACAGTTTAGCTCCAGGATTAGTGACCCCAATACCAACATTACCTGATGAATGAACATCAACACCGTGTGCTAAATCACTTATTTCTTTTGCTGAAGTTACCATATGTATACCTTACTTGTTATACATATTTATGTTTACTCGGGTTTAGGATGTGCCGCTTTTACAGCTAAACATTTTTGTCTATATTCTTCTAAAGCATCTTCATCTTGCTTTACCCAAGCATCAGCAAAATCTTCTATAGGAGGGTAAGAATATTTTCTATTCGTTAAAATTACATTAAGATCATCTTCTGCAGTGGGAATAGGTGCATCGGCTGGTATATCAGTTCTGGCTGCTTCTTCAGCTATATGTGTCATTAATTTATCATAATTAACATTTCTATACTCTACTGTTCCATCCTCTTTTATATGTTTATAAAATTCATCCATAATTAATATACTCCTGAAGTTGAATTGGAATTAGTGGCAGCTACAACATTAACATCTATAACATTTCCGTAAGTACCACCAGTTGATATATACTCTAGCCAAAAACCATCATAAGTTGTAGCCCAGTTCCATACAAGAACTAAAGAACTATCACTTGCATAGTATTGACTGTAAGCAATTGCATGATTACCTAAATTAAAATTAGCTTGTCCATATGGAGAACCTGGTGTGGCTCCGTAAGTGTAACAACCTAAATATCCATGTCCTATAGCACTATATGGTAAAAACCCAGTTGCACGAAACGTTGTCATTCTATAAGAGTTGTATGTCAAGGTTGTTTTAACGTGACAATATTGTCCACTACCAGATCCAAATGATCCCAATGATCTCCAGTTACCACCGTTATCAAAAGCGTGAGCCATTACACCACCACTAACATAAAATTTGGCATAAGCAGTTTGTGAATTAATGGAAACTTTTCCTGTATTATCTATCACTAACGCTCCATCATTGGCGCCACCGCCTCCATTTACATCTAAATTGCTTATTTTTAATTTATCATCTGTGCCTAGTGAAATTCCCCACTTTGCACTATTAGATCTATCAAAACGTAGTCTACTCCAGGTTCCTGATCCTGTGTTGTTGATTGTCATAGTACTATAGTAACCACCATCTACAGTATTACCTGGTGTTTGTAAATCCAATAATGTACTTGGAGCACCTGCACCAATCCCTACATTACCACTTCCCATTACTGTAAGATGTGTTGTAGATGATCCTGCACTGTTTCTTACTTGGATACCCAACTTGTGTTCGTTGTTTGCTCCTATTCTTTGAGCATATATAGCCGATCCAGAATTATTATTAGAACCCAATAATATAGCAGATCCTGTGTTTACACTTGCATTACTATTGAGAAAACCATAATAAACACCTAAATCTGATTCAGGGTCAGTATTAGAGCTATCATCTACTGCATGAAATTTATAACTAGGACTAGTTGTACCTATACCAACTTTGCCACTTCTGAAAGACATATACCTATTTGCATCTGCTCCATCACCGATTGCGGCATATGTACCATTAGCACTTAAAGTAAGCATGGTACTAGAATCATTAATTAGTGATAGTTTAGGTCTATGAGCTGATGCAGACCTAATTGTTATTCCATTATCTGCGCCTTGTACATCAAGTTTATCAGTCGGGCTACTATGTCCTATAGCAACATTATTGTTCGTTGCAATTCTAAGTGTCAGAGTAGGAGATGTTGTTGATCCATTTAAAAAATCTATATTTCCATAAGGACTACCAGATTGACCATCAGCTCTATAATTTTTAAATTCCCAATTAGCCGATCCTTCATTCCATCCTATGCTAGAGTTGATGTGATCACTGCCGCCATAATCATTCCACCATTCTAACCCAGATCCACCAGTGCTGTTGTTTAATAACCTTATCTTAGGGTTTGTCGCTTCAATGTGAAGCATTTCATTTGGACTATCTGCCCCGATTCCAACATTACCACCGTTAATAAACACCGTATCTGTGCCGCCTGCTCGTAATACCATTTGGTCAATACTGTGTTGATAACGTACATACCCTCTGTTCGAGCCACCCGGATCGCCAAATGCCAAATATTGATAACTCGTACTAGGTGAGAAAATATTAATACCTGTATTAGCACTACCTTCAACAATAATAGTATCATGAGCGCCGTTTGTTGTAATACTTCCAGCGTCACCATCTTTTACATGTAGTTTACCTAGAGGACTAGTTTCTCCAATACCAACTTTGCCGTCGGATTTTATATAAACTGCCGAAGAGGATCCGCTATCAACACTAAACAATATGTTATGGCCATTACTTCTAAGTACTGTATCTCCTGAAGAACTTCCAGTAATAATATTTCCTGTTGCGTTTGCTGTACCAAAATATGTTTTCTGAGTAGCACCTAATGCGATCAGCATAACACTGGAATTGTCTGCGGCTCCAGCTGTTCCGCCTAAAGTTAATCTAGCACCAGGACCATCTATGCCAATACCAACCATACCATTTTGCTGAACAGTAATTACTGTATCGGTTGCATTATCATCAATACCAGTGGATTCAAATCCAGCAATAACACCTGTCATAGTACCACCAGACTTAGGTAATGCCGCATTAGCTGTTGTAGTTGTACTAGTTAATACTGCATCTCTAGCCGCTATGTCTACACCATCAACTGTTCCTGTTACACCTAGATTACCAGCTATGTTTACTGGTTTGTTAAAGTCAAAACTGGTTGTTGCATGTGTGTAAAGCATTGTAGCACTAGCACCATCAATAGTCACCCCTGCGCCGTCTGCCGCTGAGGCATTACCTGCACCACTAGCAAGCACTAAGTTCTTGTCGTCCACAGTCATTGTGGTTGAATTAATTGTAGTTGTTGTGCCGTCTACTTGCAAGTCACCTGCAATAACTAACGTACCTGTGTTGTCACCTACTGCCGCAGGATCAATTGTAAGTGTAGCTGGACCACGAATAACAGCTGGCATGGTTACAGTTTTTGAACTTAAATCCATGTCTGTGTGTAGTTTTGCGTGGGTTATTGCTAGAGAGCCAACATCGTCTGATGTAACTGCGCCTTGTGCTATTGCTCTACTGATTATTTGTCCAACTGCCATGTGTATACCTTACTTGTTATACATATTTATGTTTAACATTTATTAGTGTCTTAGTGTTGTCGAAGGATTTCCACTGCCAGCAGTTAAAGCACTGTTCCTACCAGCACTTTGTATATTCAATACTTCTGTTCTGTGTGGACTTTGTGCACCAGAGAAAAACTTCATTGGTCCGAAAAATGTTCCTAAAGTATATACTGTACCACCAGGATTTCGCAGATATACGTTTCCATTACTCTGTCTATTCCATGTCCAATAGTTTCCAAAACTGTATGGAGTCAGTCCACTGACATTGACCTGTTGAACACCATCACTGGTTCTCCATTGATAGTAGGATTGATTGTTTGAACTGTTGTTAGCAATACCAAACTGATCTTTGTTTGCGTATGGACTTGCGCCTTGGGCTAGAGCAAGACCAGTTGGTACAGCATCTCCGATGTACATTTCTGACCAGCCCCAACTGTATCCTAGGTTGAACTGAAGTGAAAACTCGCCTACCAATATACCTTTGCCCACACCCACAACACCTGGTCCATTGTTGCCATTGTTCACATTTACATCACTGTTGGATTTGCCTGGTTCAAATACATCTCTTCTACCATTGTCGTAGGTCACTGCATACCCAGCATTTTTGGTTAAACTATTAAACATAGGTACAGCATAACTGCTTTCATGTACCCACCAACCATATTGTGTACCATCATAAGCCCATTCATAGTTAATACCAGCATAACTTCTTAGTGTTCCTGGTTTAACTGCTGGATTAGGTTCTCTTATGTATACACGTTGACTGCCACTACCTATACTTGCCCAACCACTTGCTCCGTTAATAGCGTAGTATTCAGTTCTTTTAATAAATTCACCGTCTGCTCCACTGTTAAAGTAAGCGTCTATTTCAGGTTGAAATTGATTACCTACACTTTCAGGTATTCTAACTTCACCCCAATTTCTAAATCCATTTGTTCTAATTCCACCATTGGCATCAAGTTCCCATACACCTCTGAGACTGCGTCTATTAATTTGATTTACATAGCTAGCATCAACCATTACTTCGTATTTTGAATAGTTATTGTTGTATGATCTTGCTAAATTAGCTGTTGCTGTTGCTTGGTTGTACATACTGTTTGCACCGGTATTGTATTCTAACCACAGCATCCAACCTCCACCGTCTGTTTCCATGTCACAGTATATTTGTTTGGGTGTACCCGTATTTGGTTCTCTAATCCAATACAATCCGCTTGGCTTGTATCCATAGTTGTTTAGTATTTCGTTTGCACTCTTTGCGGCATAGTTAGCACTGGATCCATCATTACCACCTGGTGTTGCATATACAGTGCCACTTGCATATATGTCTTTAAATTTTCCACCAGTCCAGCCCAAGTCAATAGTAGCATCTATATCTGCGCCATTTTGACGTGGTCCAATTGCACCTGCAAATAATTTTAAACCTGCATGACTGCCTTCACCGTCTACATAAAAACCACTTGATTCAATACCTATATTACCTACAGATGTACCAGCTGAGTTAAAAGATATAATACCACCAGCTCCATTATTCCTCACACTCAAAGGATTGGCTCCTGCCTTGGTAATCAGTACCTCATTTGGTCTAATTTCAACACCTTCTGTAGCATAGTTGCTCGATGATTTACCTACTAGCAATCTTCTAGATGAGTCAATCTTCATAGCGTAGGTACCGCCGATCTCAAAGTGAATATTATCACTGGCGCCGTTCAATCCTAACTGTCCAGCTGTACCTCTTATCCAGTTTGCAGTGTTAGTACCCGCGGCGCCTGTGCTACCCAAGGTCAGACGAATTTGTGATGCACTATTCATGTCAACATATCCGGTAGTATTGACAGTAACTCTTGGAACATCTCCGCCTGTTTTTAATCTTATACCGTGTCCTATATTTGCATACAAGTCAACCATACTATCGGTATCATCTAACCACAATGCACCTTGTTGAGTACCGCTATGCTTTAGACCAATCTGTGTAAATCTTTCTCCGGCATTATCTAATACTAATTGATCTCCGTTACCTGACGTAACATTCAACCCACCAGTTAGTGTACCACCTGCTAGTGGTAATTTGGTAGCAATTGAATTGGTTACTGTAGTACTAAAACTTGCGTCATCTCCCAAAGCCGCCGCCAGTTCATTAAGTGTATCCAATGTTCCTGGTGCTGAATCTATTATACCCGCAACACTAGTATCAACAAATGCTTTCACTGATTGTTGTGATGGAGGTCTGGTTGCACTGTTTGTTGCCATATTATCTTCATCAATTAACACCAAAGTTTGTGCATCCACATATGCTTTTACTGATTGTTGACTAGGCATGTGAGCCGCACTGTTAGATGACATATTATCTTCATCTATCATTTTAAGATCTACTCTTGCATCTGCTCTTGTGTTGGTGAAGAATAAATTTGCACCTTCACTTATATCTGCTGTGGTAATACCATCTACAAATACAATATTATTGTCTGCTAAGTCTCTTACTCTACTCATACCGGCATGTACCTTAT
>Ga0181412_1000038_pt1 | contig 46065 bp, 65 predicted proteins | sample 35SPOviralmetaG_FD_130113 | JGI IMG/M metagenome (GOLD analysis project Ga0181412, IMG submission 130113) | Marine viral communities from the oligotrophic San Pedro Time Series (SPOT) site, San Pedro Channel, CA, USA - 35 SPOT_SRF_2012-08-15 | ecosystem: Environmental > Aquatic > Marine > Strait... | reverse complement strand
GCTCATTTACGATTCTTTCAACTTCTAGTCCTGCAATTTTACCTGCGTCTTTGGTTGCTTGTCTTTGTGAGTCATTAAAATATGCAGGAACAGTAATTACCGCTTTAGTAACTTCTTGGCCTAAATATTTTTCAGCAGTCTCTTTCATTTTTTGCAAAACAAATGCAGAAATTTGAGAAGGCGAATACTTTTCACCATTACTTTCTACCCATGCATCTCCGTTGTCTGCTTTTACAATTTTAAATGGGGATGTCTGTATATCTTTTTGTACAGAGTCTCCATCAAATTTTCTACCAATTAATCGCTTTGCCGCGAAAATTGTATTAGTGGGATTTGTTACCGCTTGTCTTTTAGCCGGTGTTCCTACTAGTTGTTCGTCACCAAATGATACAACTGATGGTGTAGTTCTAGTTCCTTCAGCATTCTCAATAACTTTGGCTTCTGATCCTTCCATTATAGATACACATGAATTTGTTGTACCTAAATCGATTCCAATTATTTTACTCATCTTTTCTCCTTTACGCCTTATATGTAAGCACGTTTTTTTAAATTACGACCTAAAAGTTGGATAGGGCTTTTACACCCTATCCTTAATCAAGTCTTTATTTGATTTTAATAGTTCTTGGTTTTTTAGACTCTGGAATAATTCTTTCCAAAGAGACCTTTAATAAACCATCTTTAAGTTCTGCACCTTTTACTTCAACATCATCAGCAACTGTAAAAGATTTTGTAAACATTCTTTTAGAAATACCTCTATGGATAACTCCACTAGACTGTTCATCTTTTTCATCTGCTTTTTTAATTGATTTTACAGTTAATACATTATTTTCGTATTCAACATTAATATCGTCTTTGCTGAATCCTGCTAATGCTAACTCAATATCATAAGTGTGTTCTCCAGTTCTTACAATATTGTATGGTGGATAATTGACCTGTGGAATGTTCATGACGTTTCCGTCGAACATACTTTCAAAATGGTCAAAGATATCGTCGAACCCTACGGTTACTGGTCTTAATTGATTAAAAATAGATAGATTTGTTTTCATAATAACTCCTCCTTTTAAGCAAGTTGTTTATTTTAATATAGATCCTATCTAAGCAATCTACATTTTTATTTATACAGCTCCTGGCTGTATAGTAATAATATAATACTTCTTTTAAAAATTGCGACCTAATCTGGATAAATTAATTGGATTTTTTTACCCAATTCGGTATTGCTAGGCAAATCTCCATATATGCTGATGTATTTTTCTAGTACTGCACTATAGAATATAGTTGAATCATGATTTACTTTTTGGTTTATTTCTGACAATGACAAGTTGTCCGCATTTTGCATTACCATAAGTGCTTTTGATGATTCTTTTTGTAGTTCTCTTAAGGATAGATTTTTAAGTTTATCAGAAGTCAATTTATTTTCCTTTTATTACAGCTTTTTTAATACTGTCAATACATTCAAAAAAGTAATCTAACTCCTCACGTGTATTATATACTCCTAAAGATATTCTACATGATCCTGATAATCCAAATTTGTTATGAAGTATCTGTGTGCAATGATGTCCTGGTCTTGTTGCAATACCATATTGATCTAAAAACATTGCCAAATCTGAATTATGTATTCCATCTAGATTAAATGAAAGTACTGCATTTGGTTTACCATTACAAAGTACTTGCATATCTCCCCTATCAATCATTTTCTTATAAGCATATTCAACTAACTCATGCTCATACTTTAACATAGCATCAAAGTCATTGTCATAGTAAAAGTCAATTGCTTCTTTTAAGGCTACAATTTCTGCAATAGGATGTGTACCTGCTTCCCATTTTTTTGGACCTGAAGCATACTCAACTTTATCTGTTGTAACTTTTGCAACTGTTCCGCCGCCTGACATATATGGTGTCAATTCATCGATCCATTTCTTTTTGGCGTATAGAGCTCCTACACCTGATGGTCCATACATCTTGTGGCCGCTAATACAATAAAAGTCACAATCTATATCTTGAACATCAACTCTCATATGTGGTGCCGCCTGTGTACCATCAACAAATACTGCTATTCCTTTTTTGTGTGCTATTTCACAAACTTTTTTAACGTCAATAATTTCACCTGTTACATTTGATAATTGAGTTATAGCAATGATTTTTGTTTTTTTTGTAATTAGTTCTTCTAGTTTATCTATATCCAAACTGCAATCATCTTTCAAAGGAATAAATTTAAGACTTGCTTTACCTTGTAGTCGTTGCAAATGCCATGGAAGATAATTCGAATGATGTTCTAGTTCAGTACAAATTATTTCATATGGCTTTTTTTGTGTTCTTCCAAAGCTCTCTGCTATTGAATTTATTGCTTCGGTGGCACTTTTAGTAAAAATTATTTCTTCTTCAGAACTTGCATTTAAAAATTTTGCTACAGTTATACGACTTTGTTCTAAACATTCTGTTGCATTGATACTTAATTGGTGTATACTTCTTCCTACACTACTGTATTCTTCTGTATAAAATTTAGTTAACCTATCTATCACACGTTGGGGTTTTTGTGCTGAATTGGCACTATCAAAATAAACCAACGGCTTTCCGTTAGGCAACATTTTTTTAAAAATTGGAAATTGATCTCTAATGTGTTTCATATTATATATTTAATAAAGTTGTAGTTTCATATTATGTATTTTTAATAAAGTTGTGGCGGGAGTGAAGGGACTCGAACCCTCGACCTATCGCGTGACAGGCGATCGCTCTAACCAACTGAGCTACACCCCCCCTCCTACAAGTGTAATCAATAAGCAGGATTCTGTTCTAACTATCATTTATCTTTGCGTCCTACCCTGTGTCCCGGTAGTTGTTGACACTCTATTTGGACTTGCACATTTCTACCTGTGTCCTGACTTTCCTCTGTTTCCAGCGATAGTCCGATTACATTGTAATTCATATTATAACATATATTTAATCATTGGACAAGCTATATCCAGTTTTTTCAACTTCTAATGCCAATGATGCATCGCCTGTTTTAATGATTTTACCATTTGATAGAATATGTACAAAATCTGGTTTGATATAATCTAATAGTCTTTGGTAATGTGTGATTATGATAAAAGATCTGTTTTTGTTTCTTAATTTGTTAACACCATCTGATACAATTCTTAAAGCATCAACATCTAAACCCGAATCTGTTTCATCCATTATAATTAGTTCAGGTTGTAATAATGACATCTGTAATACTTCATTTTTCTTTTTTTCACCGCCTGAGAAACCTGTGTTTAAAGATCTTGTTAACATTTCATTACTGATAGCCAACTGTTTTGCTTGTTCTTTCATTTGAGATACAAACTCTAACGAATCCAAAGGCTCTTTGCCTTGATGTTTTCTTATAGCATTAACTGAAAATCTTAAAAATGTATTTGTGTTTACTCCTGGTATTTCTGTTGGATATTGTAATGCAAGAAACATTCCTTCTCTGGCTCTTTCTTCAACTTCCATTTCTAGTAAATTTTTTCCTTTAAAAGTAACTGATCCACTATCAGGTACATATCCATCTTTTCCCATTAGTGTATTTGATAGTGTACTTTTTCCTGAGCCGTTTGGTCCCATTATTGCATGAACTTCACCTGGATTGACTTTTAACGTTAATCCATTTAATATGGTTTTTTCATCTACTGATGTTATTAAGTTGTTAATTTCTAACATTATCCAACACTTCCTTCTAATGTGACTTCTAGTAACTTATTGGCTTCTACGGCAAATTCCATAGGTAATTTTTTTGTTACTTCTTTTACAAAACCATTTACAATCATATTAACAGCATCTTGTTCATCTAATCCTCTTGACCTCAAATAAAATAACTGGTCTTCACTAATTTTTGATGTTGTTGCTTCATGTTCCAATGATGCTTCTAAATTATTACTTTTGATATAAGGTATTGTTTTAGCTAGACATTCATCACCAATTAACATTGAATCGCATTGTGTATAGTTTCTTGCTCCAGCGGCTTTTCTACCAACAGTAACTAATCCTCTATATGTTTGCTCTCCTTGTTTTGCAGATATTCCTTTTGATATAATAGTTGATTTTGTATTTTTACCTAAGTGAAACATTTTAGTTCCTGTGTCTGCTTGTTGTTTACCTGTGCTAACTGCTACGGAATAAAACTCACCTTGCGAATCATCTCCTTTTAAAATACAACTTGGATATTTCCATGTCAAGGCCGAACCTGTCTCTAACTGTGTCCATGACAATTTACTTTTCTCTCCTTTGCATAAACCACGTTTAGTTACAAAATTATATACTCCACCTTTGCCAGTTTCTGGATCACCTGGATACCAATTTTGTATTGTTGAATATTTTACTTCAGCTCTATCTTTTATTACTATCTCAACACAGGCCGCGTGTAATTGATTCTCATCACGCATCGGTGCTGTACAACCTTCTAAATAACTCACGTAAGAATCATCTTCAGCAACAATCAATGTTCTTTCAAACTGTCCTGTGTTTGCTTGATTAATTCTAAAGTATGTTGATAGTTCCAATGGACATCTAACACCTTTTGGAATATAAGCAAAAGATCCATCTGTGAAAACAGCCGCATTTAAACAAGCAAAATAATTATCACTTGGAGGTATAACTGTACCAAGATATTGTTTAACTAATTCTGGATGCTCTTGTACTGCTTCACTAAATGAACAAAATATAATTCCTTGTTTTGCCAAGTCTTCTTTGAATGTTGTTGCAACAGATACTGAATCAAATACTGCATCAACGGCCACTCCTGCTAATTTAAGTCTTTCATTTAATGGAATTCCTAGCTTTTCAAAGTCCTCTTTAATCTTAGGATCAACATCATCATATGAATCCAACAAAGGTTTAGGTGCTGAATAATACGATATATCCTGGTAATTAATGGGGTTAATGTTTAATGTGGACCAATTGGGCTCTTTCATTGTTAACCACCGCTTAAAAGCCCTTAAACGCCATTTAAACAGCCATTCTGGCTCGTTCTTGATCTCTGATATTCTTTTTACAGTATCTTCATTTAACCCTGGTGGTAGGGTATCAGATTCCACATCAGTGACAAATCCTTCTTTGTATTTTTTATTAATAAGTGTTTCAGTATCTGACATATTACTTTCTTAATGGTGGGTAGTAAAGGACTCGAACCTTTGACCCCCTCGGTGTAAACGAGATGCTCTACCAACTGAGCTAACCACCCTTGTTCTCCTCTAAATTTTTTTCTTGCATGGTTACTTGAATACCCATAACCACATCACTTGCTAGATTTGGAAACTTTGTTACTAGATCAATATAAAATTGTTCTCTTTGTTTATTATCCATTCTTGCAAGAGATTCAACTGCGTTGCTACTATTTAACTCTTTTTCTAACATTTGTGACTCCATGCTTATATTATAGCATTTACTAGTTATTTGTAAAGATAAAATTGTGAATTTTTACCCAATATTAACTACGAACGAGTTCTATTGGTTGGTTTGGCTTTTTTACGTCTAGGCTGTTTTAAAGGATTCATTCCTTTATAAGTTAAACCCATCTCAAATGCTTTTTCTTTTCTCTCTTTTTGAGCTCTACGTGTTTGTTGATCTTTTTTGATCTTCTTTTTTTCACTTGGTTTTTGGTAATACTGTCTATCTTTAATTTCTTGCATTAGTCCATCTCTTAAGATTTTTTTCTTAAGTTTTCTCCAAGCCTTCATGACATCTTCACCTTCACGCACATATACTTGTAAGCCTTCAGGTTTAGGTGTGTCAAACTTTCTTTTCTTTGGCTTATCGAAGTTTTGAAAGTTTTTGATCTCGTAGTTTTTTCTAGGTTTGTTTTGATTCATAGTTATATTATAGCAGATTTTTTTAAAATTGCAAGAACTTTATTTCCTTGCCAATTGGGTTTACTGTCCAACTCGTACTTGTTAACAAATGTAAGAAATCGTTGGAATCTTTCCATACAGTGATCTTTCATGGCATTTTCTCTACCTTTGACTTTCATAACCAATTTTACTTTGTCTCCACTTTGTAATAACTCATCTATTTTATTAGCTTTTACTTTTAAGTCGCCATCACCGGTGTTTGGCCTAAATTGGATTTCTTTTAAACTAACAATAGATTCTCTATTTTTCTTGTCTAGTGCTTTTTGTTTTTTCTTTTGTTCATATAGGTACTTTCCTACATCCATAATTTTACAAACAGGCGGTGTTGCTGTTGGACTTATGCATACTAAATCCAAACCTTGTTGCTCTGCTTGTTGTATTGCTCTATCTGTTGAAATAATTTGAGAATCGTTTTCTACTAATAATCTCACTTCTTTAGACTTAATCTTATGATTAGTTAGTGCTGTTTCTTTAGCCTGTTCGTAATTAGTTAATTTTTGTCTTCTCATGTACCTTGTTTATCTTGTTTATCTTCGTATATCAGTAATGGACTACCACCATCAAATGTCTCTTTGTTAACATGAATTTCTTTAACACCTTGGTCTGCATAAGTTGGCAATTCATATTGTGTATTTAACAATGCTTTTTCTAAAACTGATTTTAATCCTCTGGCACCTAAGCCTTTCTTATGAGCTCTGTCTACTATTTCTATTACAGCTTCTGGTGAAAAATCTAATTTTATATCTTCCATTTCAAACAATCTTTGTGTTTGTTTAATTAATGAATTTTTTGTGTCCGTTAATATTTTTGATAGATCTGACTTTTCAAGTTTATGACAAGCAACCAGTACTGGTAAACGACCAACTAATTCAGGTATAAGTCCAAACTTAATTAAATCTTCTGGTTCAGCATCTTGGTGTATTGCTTTAGACTTTTCAACATTTCTAGAAAATCCTATTCCAGTATTACTGTTCTGTCTTCTTTCAATTGTTTTTTCTAAGTCAACAAATGCTCCTCCACATATAAACAATATATTGCTTGTATCTATTTCAATCATTTCTTGTGATGGATGTTTTCTTCCGCCTTGCGGTGGTACTCTAACTACCGTACCTTCAATCATTTTCAATAATGCTTGTTGTACACCTTCACCAGATACATCTCTTGTTATTGATGTGCTTTCTGATTTACGTGATTTTTTATCAATCTCATCAATGTATATAATTCCTCTTTCAGCTTTTTTAACATCAAAGTCTGCTGTAGATAATAATCTAAGTATTATGTTTTCAACATCATCGCCCACATATCCAGCTTCAGTAATTGTTGTTGCATCACCTATGGCAAATGGTACATCAATATAATCAGCAATTTTCTTTGCAATTAATGTTTTACCAACACCTGATGGTCCAAGCATCATAACATTTGATTTTTCAATTTCTAAATTTTTTGATCCTGAGTTGTTTGCTAATCTTTTATAATGATTATATACGGCTACACTTACTACACGTTTGGCTTCATCTTGTCCTATCACGTGTTCATCTAAATATGCTTTTAATTTTTTTGGATCAGGAATTACAAATTCACCAATGTCTTCCATGCTTGGTGTATTCTCTGCCATGATGTCATAACAAAGTTTTACACACTCGTCACAAATATAAGCATCAGCAGGACCTGAAATTAATTTCTTTGCTTCTGATCTTTCTTTTTGGCAGAAAGAGCACTTCATAGTTTCTTTTTTCATTTATTTTTCTTTAACCAATCATTTATCCATTGTTTGTTTTTTGATACTGAAGTTTTAGTATTTTTTGCGTTCGTGGATAGTGTTTTTTGTGTTAGCAAATTTATTCCTTCCATATCAATTACTTTGTTTACTTCTCTTAAGTTTATATTAATTTCGTCGGATAAGTCAATCGATATTATGTTCTCTTTTGGTTGTAAAGAATCATTATCTATTCGTCGGTCTTTTTTTTACTTCTTCGTCGGACAAATCGTTTATTTTAACGTCTTCTATAATGGTGGGCATAGGTGATTCTGGATCATCATCTGGCGTCCACATCCAGCCTTTTGGTTTTGGTTTTTCTTTTGGTTCTTCCATATCAAACTTTACTTCGTCTGGATCAAACCCATCAACTGTGTTGTCCGGTACAGATTTTTCTAGTTCTTCTTTAACATCTTGTAAGTGTTTTTCCACTTCGTTGTTAATATCTTCTTCTCTAGCTTTACGAGAATATTCTTCTAATGCTTCTTTTTCTTCTTTTTCTCGTTGCTTAAACTTCTCTAACTGTTCTTCTTTTGTTTCAATATTTAGATCATCATTGAATGATACAGTAAGATTTTCATTATAATCTGATTCTGGTGTAAAAGTGTATGAAGCTGAAAAACTTTGATCTGGTGTTTCTTGTTCTTCTTTTTCTTTTAGTGTGTTAAACTGATTTAATTGAGATTGCATATCTTCAAATCTATCTTTCCAATATGTAGGTGCATCAACACCAGCATTTGAATTGTCAGGTCCATCTAAACCAATAACTTCTTCAAACGATTTACCAAATCTACGTTTAAATGTAAAGTTGGCCGCAATTAATAATAATACTGCTAATGGATCAAATACAAATATGATTATAATAATAACCCATCTTACAGACTTTTCTAATATATCTGTACTAGCTTCTTGGTCGTATATAAACTCTGCTATGTATTTGATTGGCCCAACTTCTACTTCAATTGCTTTAATTTGTGATTGTAGTACAAATTTTTCTTCATTTAATTCATCAATGCTAGTAAACGCAACTGCAAGTTTTCCTTCTAAATCTTTTTCTTTTGCTTCAATTTCCGATGTTGTTTCTTCTGCTTGACCTGTCAAATTAGAAATGTTAGTACTAATAGCATCAATGCTAGGTTGATACTTTTCTTTGATTTTAGCTATGTCTTCGTTTAACTTGTTTTGAATAGCAATAATTTCTTTTTGTGCCGAGGCCGCAACTGCAACTTCGTTTTTTCTTATCTTATCTATTTCTTTATCAAATTTACTTTTTCCAAAAGCACCTTTCATTCGCTCTTGTATTTGTTTGATATCTCTATCGGCACGTTCTTTTGCCTGTGTAATTCTTTCTTTCTGTGTTGCTATGTTTTGATTAGCAATAACAGTTATATCAGCAATTTCTTTATCAATACGAGCATAAATTGAATCTAGTTTTTCTGTTTCTGTATCTACTAATGTATCTACTCTAACATTTGTTCCTGTGTTCAATCTTTCAATTTCATTTGTAAGTCTTGTGACTTTACTATTTTCACGTACTAGTCTGTCATCTATCTGATCTATCTTTTGTACAATAAGAGTTGATGGTGCTGTTTGTTCAACGTGTGCTTTAGATAAGAATCCAAAAATACCCATAGACGTTATAAACATCAATACTACTACTGATATTGTGAGATAAAATTTTAAAAAGAATGGCGATACTTTCCAATATTGATACAGCCATGATGCTGTAACTAACTTACCAATTTCTAACACAGAACCCATAATCATAATAGGTACTGCCGCACCGGCAAATATAGCCGCCAATCCTGCTATAGAATAAAATATAGCTACCGCACTAATTGACAGAGCTGATATTAATGTTAGAATTGCTAAGAACATAATGTATTATTTAACCTCATATTATTGCCTACGTTTTTTATAAAAAGATATATGATAAGCACCACTTCCAAAATGTGGTTGAATATCTCTAACAAAACTCATATTCTCACACCATTTTGGTAATTCGTTATAAATCTTTCCTTGCCCTGTTACAACTGTTACTGATTTTATAGTATTATCGTGTTGTGCTTCATGCACCCATTGATGAAAAAACTTCCATGCATCGTGTATTGAAAATCCATGTAAGTCTATTCTCATTATTCAACTTCATTTCTTTCCTGAAGTATTTTTCTGTTAGTCATGTGTGCTTGTTCAATGTCATCTTTGCTTTGACCAAAATATGCGACTGCATATTTGTTATCAATTAACCATTGATTAACATTTGTTTCTTCTAACCAAATGTTTGCTAAAATTCTTCCAAACTTACCTTTTTCATCTCCAACGTGAGTCTCAATAGTTACCCATGAATCTTCTTTACAAAAATCTTTAAGTTTATTTTTACTCAATGTTCCATACTTTTTTTCTTCAGCGTCACTAGTTCTAGACTCTGGCGTATCTATTCCATATAATCGTACACGTTGTTTTCGTAACCAAACGTCAAATCCTAAATCTAAATCAACATCTATTGTATCTCCGTCTATTACCCGTATAATTTTTGCACGATATCTGTACATAGCGCCTATTGTTCCTACTCCACTTGTTGTCATAATATTATCCTGTTACTGATGACACGTTATTGATGTAATCAGTTAATGTTTTTAATGTTTGAGTGATTTCTTCTTTAGCCACTAGTTTTTCTTTTTTTAATTTTATTAATTCACTTTTATGCTCAAATGTTCTAGCTAGTGATCTCTCGCTTTCCAACGTTTCCACCTTTTGTGATAGATTTTTGTGTCGCTTGATAAGTCTTGATACTTGGCTCATAATCTCCTCCTTTAAATAATCCTCGAAAGAACTTTCTAAGTGCTACTGCTCTAGATAACATTTTCGTATCTTGTTCATAATAAAACATACTAGTTCCAATGTCACTTGATTCAGCTCTACCAGGCCTTTCACTGTTATACCAAACATAAAGAGCTCTAAGTTCTTTATATTCGAATTGTAATTGATTTGTGTTGTCTACTAAATGATCCAATGATGCTTGTATGTCATCTGGATATTGTTTCCAAACGTCGTTGACAACAAACTTATTAAGTTCTTTAAAAACTAAATGTAATAATTTGTCTTCATTTTTACTAAACATACAAAATCCTATATATTATATTAGCACGTTTATTGTGTATCTGTCTAATCAAATTTTCCATGATTTTTATAAGATCTAAATATTACCCAATCTATTAAGAGAAAGTTTAATAAAGCACCAATTGGTGTGAATACCAATCCAAACAAATAGGGTAATCCTATCATTATAAGAAGTATCTTGATAAGATAGTTGAATGCTAACTCTTCAGGTACTTCCCAAAACAAATTATAATTTTGATTATTCAGGGATTTCATCTTCCGGAACACCTGCTTCACGTAATTGGTTTGGCGTTTTTTCAATTTTGCTTCGTGCTTCATTTTGCATTTGTGCTATGTCCTCGTCACTTGCTGGGCCACCATACGTAAATTGGTTACCAATATTTCCTTCAAACAAATATGTTCCTTGGTGATCTAAATTAATCGTAGGATCCATAAAAATTTGTATTCCAAGTTGTTGACATCTTCTACAAAATGTATAATCTTCAGACAAGTATCTTTTTGATTCAGGTTCAATCATTGTATCAAATAAAGCAAACATATAAGGATCCCATGCTGGGTTTGTACCTAAGTCATTTTTGTAATGTAGTTCAGGCCATGCATCCATCATAGTTTGAATTACTGATCTTTCAAATATCATAAAACCTGTTCCACCATCATGTACAGGAATCATACCATCAAGCAAAGGTATCTTTCCATCTTTGCCTGCTTTAATATTTAAAACATAAGCGGCCTGATATTTTGGCATATCATCTGTTGAAATATTTTGTGTCTTGACTGCTTCGTGTATAGTTTTCCAGTTGATTGTTTTTTTAGGATAGGCACCTACTGCTACCTTGATATTATCATTTTGTACAATTCTCGCCCAAAGTTTTAAAACATCTTCAGCTTGAAAATGTATATCAGCATCAATGAATATCATATCAGTAAATTTTGGATCTGCCATAAACATACCAGTCAATGTGTTCCTGCCTCTTGTAATCAATGATTCATTTGCTATTGTGCAAAGAGTAAAGTTTAAACCATAACGAGAAAACATGATACCAATTTTAGTCATAGATTTCAAATATGCTTCGCCAACTAATCCACCATAAGCAGGTGTGGCAATAAACAAATGTCTGCCTTTAAATTTTTCTAAGTCAAGTTTGAATTCGTTCTTATCCATTACTTGATCCAATGGTTTACCCAATGCTTTTTCATGTGGTTGATTAAGTATTGGATTTTGTTTACTATCGTTGTTTTCTGACATAAGTGATGGCTCCATTATTTCTCTGACTCTTTTTGATAAATCTGTTGTTCCTTTTCTTGATAACTTTTTTAAACGTTTCTTTTCTTTGTCTTCATAATATTTTTCTTTATATGTTTTTTTAACAGCTGGTATTTTAATATCTGACATTATTCATCTCTTTCAGCTGGTTTCTCCGATAGTAGCTCTGTTTTATCTTCTTTCCAAGTATCAGGATTATATTTTTCTGCTTCAGGATGTTGATCTATCATAGAGGTAATTACTGGCCATCTATCGTCTCCTGAAGAATATTTTTTATTAATTTCTAAATACTTTTCTTTATCTGGTTCTTCGTGTGAGTCTGGTTTGATAGCATCAACGGGACATTCTGGTTCACACACACCACAGTCGATACATTCGTCTGGATTAATTGCTAAAAAGTTTTCGCCTTCATAGAAACAGTCAACTGGGCATACCTCTACACAGTCAGTATGTTTACACATGATACAAGCCTGATTTACGTAATATGTCATTTTAAGTTACTTCTTTATTAATTTAATTGTATTTATTTCTCATTTGTAAGTATTTTACTTTAACAGCTTCACAAAATGCATTAGATATTATATCAATACATTCTTTTTTTCCTATGCCTCTGCTTTGTAAATAAAATTTGTGTTCTTTATCAATACTGCTGGTAGTACTACCGTGAGTACATACTGTTTGCGAGTTTCTAATATCTAATTCTGGCTTTGAATGTGCTAATGCTGATTCATCAAGTAATAAATTCTTGTTTAGCATATGACTTTCACAACCGGAGATATTTTTAGGTATTGTAATTAAGCCTTTAAAAGAGCTAGTTCCATTATTATTGTTAACAAATCTAAAATCCTGTTCACATATAGAATTGCAACCTTTGTGGAACACGTTTGTAATCACATGAGTTTTGGTATTTGAATTTTTACTGTATCCATACATATTGCAGGAAGCATTTTCACCTAATACTATGTTGATATCTAAAACTAAATCTCTAATATCTTCAAAAAATAGATTCAATGATGCTCCATCATGCACTTGAAAATCTAGTTGTGTATTTGATTTTAAACTGTAACTACGATTTAGTCTTTTAGATACATCTAAAGACTCATATGAATCAATTTCATAAGTGCCAACCCATTTTGTTTTTTCTTTTACTTGTGGAATCAATGTAACTGTCTCGTTTTGAAAGGTTCTATTGTATCCTGATTATCAACAATGTGTGTTAGTAATCTTTCAACTTCTTCAGGTTCTAGCACTGATTTATAAATTCTAATTGCCTGTGCCATTAGTGATCCAGCAATTACTAAAGTATCATTACCAGTATTACTTAACTGATTTACTTTCTCCCAAATTTGGTCGTATACATCATGCATTTCTACATCTACTTGTTCATTATCATTATCAAACATATTTTCTCCATATTGTGGCGGAAGGACTGAGATTCGAACTCAGGAAAGACTTGCGCCTTTGCCGGTTTTCAAGACCGGTGCATTCAACCACTCTGCCATCCTTCCAGCTTTGTTAATTGTTACTTACAGTATACACTAACATTTAGGATTCGTCAATTGGAAGATTACTGCCTTTTTGAATTATTCCAGATGCATCTGCTGTAAGCCAAGCATCATTGAAAAATTTAACCATTAATTTAGTAATTCTTCCTTGTGCTATATCTGAAGCATTGATTTCTTTGATTTCTTTTACGAACTTCTGTCTTTTTAAAGATCTTGGAAATAATCTATAACAATCAGATACTAGTTTTTTTGTTAACCATTCTTCTGTTTTCATTTCTTTCTTTAGATCTTTCTCTTTTAGCATTTTATCTTTTAATTGCTGTTTGTCTGTGTGTACTTCAGTAATATTAAATTTTTTCTGTACTTTCTTTGCACTCTTTTCATGACAATACCAACTAATGCCATTGTCTATAAATGATGGAATTGTTTGATCACATTTGTATCCGTAATCAATTTCGTGTTTTTTTAAAAAGGCAAGTAATTCTTTTTCTTTAGCTTCGTTATCAACCCCAACTAATGCGTCAGGAAATCCACTACACCAATTTTCTTCAATTAAAAAATATTTTACCCACATTATGTTACCTACAATGTTGGAGTCAACTCGATTAACGTTGGCATCTTTATTTTCTCCAACACTTCTTTATTAAATATTGTACAACCTTTTGTAATGTTCTTCAACCAGTCTTTTGAAGCCTTACTGTCAGCTGAGTCTGAAATGTACTTATAACATTTAAAGTCAACTTTATGTTTTTTACAAATTTTTGCTATAGCATAGGCTTCCATATCCACTATATCACATTCAATTTTTGGCTTTGACGTTGCGAAAGTATCACCACTAGCACAAATAATTCCAGGCTTACCAATCATTACATCCGTTTCGTATGGTGTTTGTCCTAATTTAAAGTTAAGAGGTGTAGCATCCATGTCTCTGTCAACAAAACCTGTGACTTCAACCAATCCTGAAATGTTTTTGTTTACTGCACCTGCTGTTCCATAATTGATTATCAATCCAGGTTTTGAGTCATTTATAATTTTTTCTGTTTCTGCCGCGGCATTAATTTTACCTACTCCAGTAAAATGAATTACTTTTCCATACAGCCCTTCAACTTCTTCTGGTATTGCACATAGTACTACTAATTTTTCCATTTATCTGCCCAATTCTTTTTTAATTTTTTCTGACTTTTTCTTTGCCATGTCCCATTTTAGTTTTGAAACTCTTTTATTAAATGTTATACCATCTAGATGATCACATTCATGTTGAAAACATTTACTTTCTATATTATCTAATTCTGCTGTTTGCTCTTTTCCAGTAATATCTTGCCATTTGACTGTGACTACTTTTGGTCTTTTCACTTCAACCCAAACATCCGGAAAACTTAAACAACCTTCAATGTCAATAACTTGTTCTTCACTGCTTTCAACTACTTCTGGATTCCATACTACGATAGGATTTGCAAATGTTTTAAAATCTCGTCCATTTCCTATTGCAAAAAACCTTTTTGTTATTCCAACTTGATTTGCCGCCAACCCTATACCCGATGCTGTTTCCATTAAACCAATCATTTCTATTTGAAACTTTTCCAAATCGTTGTCATAGTGTACTAATCCTTTACTGAAATCAAAATTATCGCTTTTGATATGTAACGTTTCGTACGGGTTAGTGTATATTTCCATTTAGGTCTCTTGTTTTTAAACTGTTTGTTTTGTTTTATTTAATTCAATTACTTTTTTTTGTATAGTTTCAATTAGATTACCTAATCCATTTCTTCGTTGAGCTGTTAAAAGTTCTTTGATACGTAAATCATTAAATTCATCTCTGTGTATTGATATTGCTTCTGCAACATCTCCACCTGTAAAACAATCACATACTATTCTGGTGATACCTTTTGTAATCATTGAGTCTGAGTCATACTCAACATTAACTTTATCGTTTTCAACTATAGGATTTACCCATATACGAGATATGCACCCAAACACTAACTTGTCATCACTTCGTTGCTCACGTGGTAATGATGTTTTATAATCTGCAAGTTCAACTAGATATTCTAGTCGTTCCATACCTTCAAGTAATTCTAATTTAGAACCCCAATGCTTAATTTTTTCTTTAATTGTCATTTTCCAGCTTGTTGTGTAAAGTTTGTTTTTGATAGTGGCATTACTCTTGTTGGTCTTTTTATAATTAATTTTTTAGGTCTTCTAGGCATTCGTCTAACTGGTTTTTTACAAGTCAGCCTTTTGGGTCTGAGTATCTTATCCATGAATCTGCTTGTTTCTACTATATCTACTATTTTCATAATTGTATTTCAGTTAAACCTTTTTCTCTATCTAAATATTTATATTCAACTTTTACAGGATCAAACTGTTTAAGCTCATCAAATATAATTTGTTCATCTAATGGTCCGCAAGTGTATACATCTAACTGAAATAATCCTGGATTTGATTCATCCCAACAATGTAATGCTATGTGTGATGTTTCAATGACTACTAATCCTGTTAATCCTCTGTTGCCTTCATCATTTACATAAGCAGTTATAGGTCCTTGACATATAACCATGCCAATTTTTTCTACCAATTGGGTTAACCATTTATGAGCCCATTGAGGACTAGTAGGAGTATTTTTTGTTTCCGCTCTAATTATTAAATGTTTGTGTACTAATGCCATAGCTGTATTTAACTATAATATAAACAACTGTATCAATGCTATTGCATTCATTATTGTAAACCAACTACATAATACAATTACAAAGGCCGCTTTACGTATTACTGCACTAACTACACCCAAGATAGAACCAATAAAATATAATGGTATAAAAATTCTAGTTGCAGGATCTAAAACTGTAAACGTCAGTATGGCACTGGCCGAAATTAAAAATACAGCTTCAACCATTTCACACCAAAATGCCAATGGTGAAAATGTGTAACTATCTTTTATAAATTTTTTAATTTTGTTCATTTGTATCTCCAATATAAGTGCAACTATTCTGTTGCCAGGTCAGTTGCCAACCCCGTTAGCCTAACTAATTAGGCCGCAAGTGCTAGATTTTCATCTGCATTTGTAAATGTGTTCGCATTAACCGAGCTTACATCCGGACAACTCCATTGCTCTTTTAATTACTGTCGATCCTATTTCACCCCCATAAAACTGTTTAACTTAATGGTGGAGGTGGTCGGTACTGCCCCGACGTCCATATAATCTATTTCAACAACTTCAACATTGTGAATATATTATACACGGAATTTAGAAAAATACAAGAAAAATTTAGATAGGAATGGATTTAAGATTGGAAATAGTCTGTGTTGTAGCAATAGCTGAATTAATTAAGTAAGCCATGCATGGATCAGACATCAAACCTTCAAGTAATCCTGCTAGGGCGGCCATTTTTAAAAGTTCTAAAAATTGTCCAAGATACTTCAAGTCATTTTTGATTATGTCAATTAACAGTTTTGCCAAACCAACTATTGCTAATGCCATTGCAAGTACACCAACTATTCCTTTGATCTTGTCCCATATTTCAGCGAGTATTGATCCTGCTTTCATCAATGCTCCCATTATGTCTTCAATGAATGCACAAGGGCCTGAAGATACATTTGGCACATTGGCTAATGCTGTTGATAAAGAGTTTACAGATCTAGCTATACTCAAATAATTTGCTAGACCAGGAACAACAATACCTCCTGGTGAACTTGGCGAAGTTGGTATTCCAACATCACTACCATATAATCCTGTGTTTCCTAAAGTTGACCATGGTGACGCTCCGGCGGCCAATTCATCAATACACATACCACTTTGTCTATTACTCAAATAAGTGATATCTTTTAAAGCACCATTGACATAGTTAATATCTTTTATTTCTGTGTCAGTTAATTTTCTAGATGTTTGTCCGTCACCCAATACTGATCCTGGCACTTCTGCTCTTAGATTCCAATCTGCATTGTCCCAATTATGAGGAAGTTGTGCCTGTTGTTCTGAAACTTTTCCTGCTATGTCTTTTAATTGATCTTCATGTGGGTTTTTGAATCCAGCATAAGCTGAGCAACTTCTTCCCCATGGGTCTGTGTGCCTAATAATATTTAATGCACCACTGTTTAATAAAGATTTTTGTACATCACTGATTGAGCTAGATGATGGTATAATAGTATTTGGAAAATTTAAACTATCTAGATATGCACCTGTTATTGTTTTACCTGTTGCCATTTATTAGTCTCCTGCAAAAACTGTTTCTGATCCTGTTTGGACCGTTGATCCACAAGCAATTGGATCAGTAACTCTACCTATTTGTCTATTTTCAACATACACACTACCAGAACCTGACGATAAAAAACTGTCATGACATACACCTGCACAACAATGGGTTTCCCAAGTATCACTTTGTCTGTGTACTGGTAAATTGTCTACGTGAACACTAGGACTAGCACTATTGTTAGCTCTTGATGGCCAACAACCATGTCCTGTACACGTGTCAGTTAATCTACATACTGCTTTCATAATGTTATTTATGTGGAATTAAATGCTTACAGAATAAAGTATGTAATTCCGGAAATATAAGTTTCCAGTTTTCATTTCTAACTGTATCAAACATTTTATTTTTTTCCATGAACTTGGCTTTTTCTGTATGCTGGTATGGATTGTTTTCTACAAAAAGTATAATTTCAGTAATCATTTGTTTCACTCTTGTATTTTTTATTGTATCTACATTCCAAGCATCTTTTAATGCTTTTGCTATATCTTTCCTAACCACCGTACTCAAACTAGATATACTCATAAACTTTGGACTTTTCACGTATGATATACTTGGAAAATTAACTTTGATATTTTGCTGTAACCAATCAACTAATTCTTTGAGATATAAAACATTGAATATGGAAAGTGTAGTACTTACTGCTAAATCTACATTTTTGTTTTGCTGACTAAAACTGTGCCAGTATTTTACGACCTTCTCCATTGTTTGCCAGTCAGTTCCTGATCTTAAAAAAGAACACTTCTCACCTATAGCATCAATGCTCATAACTAACTCAACTGTTTTAAATGTTTTCAAAGCATCTAAAAATTTTTGTTTTGGTAAGAAGCTAGAATTAGTGAAAACTTCAAGATGAATGTTTTTTGAAAATCCCCATTCACTTAAATTCTGTACATAATTTAAAAAATATTCACTTAACATTGGCTCACCGCCAGTTACCTTAAGTTTTTTTATTTCCGCTGATTGTTCTTTGCTGATGTGTTGTATTGCTTTGTTTAATTGATTCCTAGGATCAAGTAGTGTGTCATCTGGTTCAAGTCCCCAGTGCTCTTGCATATCCGATGAAGATTTGATTTCATTATGAAATCCACTTGATACCCATGGACTACAAGATCTACATTTAAGATTACAAAATCTTCCTGATTCAATCTCTAGAAACTCTAAATTTATTTCAGTTGTTTGTGTTAATTGATTCGCTGATTTGGTACGTAACGATCTTACACCATGTTGATCTTTTTTATAACATCTCCAACAGCCTGCAACTTCTTCGTTGTTTAACATTTTTTTTCTAAATGTTTTCATGTAGTGACTATCATTAAAAATGTCACTCAATGAATTGTTGGCATCAACTTTTGGCCTAGGACCACATCCACTATCTGCATCTATATCAAACGTACAGCAAGGAGTTATGGTTGAATCGGCCGTAACATCCACTGAACGGAAAGGGTAAAAGCAAAAAAATTTATTGTCAACAGTATCCATGTACTGTTATTTAATAGTAATTTCTAACTTTGAATAATGGATGATTTCTCTTCAGGTGTTGGTACTTTAATACTTGAAATTGTTTGAGAGTACTGTGATGATGCTACTGAATTTGCTTTTGTAACTGCAACTATTTGGCTCATCGGTAATACTATTGTATCATCAATGTCCTGCATCATTAAGAACTGACTCATAGCAACACCTTTTGGTGTATGAATTAGCATCAATGGTTTTGAAACTGTAAATGAATCTTCACTAGCTTCAACCACTTTAGTAATAACTTCTTCACTCGATACAAGTTTTAATGTTATGATATCATCTTTTTTATATTTGTTTACGATCATAGTTTAAATCCTTCAAATGTTTTATCGTTTACGTCTTGTTTTACTCCACCAATGATATAACTTTCAACTTCAGTTTCTTGAGGTGCTACTTGTAACCCTGAACTTGACAACCAATGCTGTGTCCATGGTAATGGGTTTTGAGTTACTGGTTGCTCAAATATTGGATCAAATCCTATTGCTTTCAATCTTTTGTTAGCAATAAATTCAACATATCTGTGAAGTAGTTTTTCGTTAAGACCAATTAGTGTTCCATCTTTCATTAAATGCTTCGCCCATGCTTTTTCTTCGTCAACACAATCTTTATACATCTGGATAACATCATCTTTGCATTCTTTTGCAATCTTAACAAAGTCTTTGTCATCACCTTGTTGCCAATTTTTAATGATGTGTGTTGTAAGTGCTAGATGCTGAGACTCGTCTCTAGCAATCAATGAAATTATTTTTGCTGAACCTTCCATAAGTTTAAGTTCACCAAATGCGAATGTACAAGCAAACGAAACATAAAATCGTAAACCTTCTAAAAGATTAACATTTTGTACTGCCATATATAATTGTTTTTTAACATCATACATTGTACCTTTTTTCTTGTATATTAAATCTGTAGCCATCGTACTAAACAAGTCGTAGTGTTTTGTAACTGATACTGCTCTTTTTAAAATTTCTTTATCATCAAGAATAGTATCAAACACTTCACTTGGATCTGGATACACATTTTTCATAATGTGTGTATAAGATCTTGAATGGATTGTTTCAAAGAAATCCCAAGTAATAATACAACCTTCTAATTCAGGATTTGAAACATAAGGTAAAAAAGCCAAACTTGGTCCTCTACCTTGTACACTATCTAATAGTGTTTGATATTTTAAGTTTGCTGTGAATATATGTTTTTGTTCCGGACGGAAGTTGGCATAGTCACCTCTGTCTTTTTGCAAACTAACTTCTTCTGGTCTCCAGAAGTAACCCAGCATTGTTTGATTTAATTTATCAAACTGTGGGTATTTGAATACATCATACCTTTGCACATTTTGGTCCGCACCAAAGAACATTGGCTCTTTAGTGAAATCGATATCGTCTCTGTTGAATACTGTTTTCATGTTACTACTTATTATTATACTTAAATTTCACAAGCTTCGCAAGAAGAATCTTCTGCTGTAAGATCTTCGCTACTTGTTACTTTTTTAGGTTGGGTTTCTACTACTGGATTTTCTGGATCTAAGTCCTGTGCCGCATTTTGTATTGGCTGTACTTCAACTTCTACAGAAGCATCTGTTTTAAAATCGTATGTATTTTGGTAATATGACGTTTTCCAACCCAACTTATAGGTTGTCAATAAGTCTTTAAAAATTACACTCATTGGTACTTCATTGTTATCAAAATGTGTTGGATTGTAAGACCAGTTGCCAGATATGGCTTGATCAAAGAACTTCTGCATAACTGACACAATTTTAATATATCCATCATTGCTTGGCATATCCCAAAGTAATGTGTAAAAGTTCTTTAACTTTCCATAATCAGGAACAATTTGTTTCAATGGTCCTTTTTTACTCTTTTTAACTGATAAAAATCCACGTGGTGGCTCAATTCCATTGGTTGCGTTACTAACAACAGAAGAACTTTCTGATGGCATCTGTGCTGACAATGTTGAGTTTCTCATTCCGTGTTCAGCAATTTCTTTTCTCAGTTTTTCCCACTTCATTTTTAATTTTGTAGAGCATACTTCGTCTAGGTCTTCTTTGTAATGATCTATTGGTAACTCACCTAATGAATATTTTGTTCTATCAAAATATTCACATTTACCTTTTTCTTTAGCAAGATTCATTGACGCTTGAATTAAGTTAAACTGAAATGCTTCAGATAATTCATGAACATATTTTAATGCTTCTTTATCATTATAACCAACTTGCTTTTTAGCTAGATAGTGTGCTAGTCCAATATATCCTACACCTAACGAACGTCTTGCTTTTGTACTGATTTCTGCCGCTTTGATTGGATACTTTTGATAATCAATAATTTCATCCAAAGCTCTAACAGCCAAGTCACATAATTCTTCTAATTCATCTAAGTCTTTTAATGTACCAACGTTGATAGCAGAAAGAATACACAATGCAATCTCTCCATCACCATCAATATGTTGAATTGGTGCAGTTGGTAATGTAATTTCTTGACATAAATTTGACATAGAAACTTTATCTAAGAATGAACTATGTGTGTTTACATGATCAATATTCATAATGTAGATTCTGCCTGTCTCAGCTCTTTCTTTCAACAAGTTGTTAAACAACTCAGAGGCTGGTATTTCTTTTCTCGGTACTGATGAATCTTTTTCAAAATCTTTGTACATCTTATCAAATTTTGGTGTACCAAATGCATCAAATAAACCAGGAACATCATGTGGTGAGAATAAACTGATTATTTCATTTTTAATAAATCTTTCATAAAATAATTTAGAAAGCTGAATTGAATAATCTAATTTTCTTACTCTGTTGTCTTCTGTACCTTTGTTATTTTTTAGTACAATAATATCTTCAATCTCTTGATGCCAAATTGGAAAGTGTACTGTAGCACAACCACCACGTACTCCATTTTGTGTACAACTTCTAACAGTTGCTTCAAACTTTTTAAGGAATGGTACAACACCAGTGTGTGCAATTTCACCTCCACGTATTTTAGAATTAAGTCCTCTAATACGTCCTGCGTTAATTCCAATACCAGCTCGTTGTGCCGTGTATTTTCCTATTGCCATGTCTGATGCAAAAATTGAATCTAATGTATCATCACTATCAACTAGAACACAAGAAGCAAATTGTCTTACTGGTGTTCTTACTCCAGCCATTACAGGAGTAGGTATGTTTATTTTAAACATAGAGATAGCATTGTAATATTTTTTAACAATTTGTAATCTTTGTTGTGTTGGATAATCTGCAAACAATGTTGCCGCGATCATCATGTACATATATTGTGGTGTTTCGTAGATGGAGGTAGAGCTTCTATCTTGTACAAGATACTTGTCCACAACTTGTCTTAAACCTGCATACGTAAAATTTAAATCTCTATCATGCTTGATATATGAATCTAATCTCTTCCATTCATCGTCTGAATATTTTGATAAGATAGATTGATCATATACTCCACGTTCAACATTGGTTCCAACAAAAAATCTCAAAGGCATATGAGCCTCTGCCGCGGTATGTTTTCCAAATACGTGTTTACGTAGAGAATATAATAATAGTCTTGCCGCAACATATTGATAGTTTGGTGTGTCTAGCGATATCAAATCATTTGCTGACCTAATTAATATGTTTTGAATTTCTACCGTTGTCATTTTGTTTGTGAACTGTAAACCCGAATTCATTTCAACTTCTGATGCTGACGTGCCAGATAATCCATCACAGGCCGCTTCTGTCATTTTATGTATTTTGTTTAGGTCTAATGGTTCTGTGTGACCGTCTCTTTTTACGATCAATAATTCTTGTTCTGTTGTCATCTCTACTCCGAAGTCATATTTTGTTTTTTGTTTTAGTTGTTCTCTTAACATTCATTAATAGTAAGAGATAAATCGCAAATTGTCAACATTAAAAAAGTATTTTTCTGTCGTAATGTGGACAACTATGTAAAGTTGTATTTATTTTAGAAGTGCTAAGATGTTAACCAACGTTTTAATAGATAGGACATATTACAGTCAGTGGTTGTATCGCTGTTTCCGTACTGTAAAGCCATGTTTCCACCGCTTACTGCTGGTGTAGTAAATGTAATTTTTGACGTATCTGCTGTTTCAGTCCTGTCATCAACATAATGCACATTAGATCCATCGGAAATAATTTGTAATCTACCAACTGCATAAGCTGATCCAAACTTTAATGAGTAATCTAACGATATAGTATTAACATCAGCCACTTTAAATGTAAAAACATTTGCTGATGTATTTTTAACTAAAGTAGTTTTTAATAATGCATTGTCACCAATGTACTGATTAGCGTCAAATTCTGGTCTTGAATCTTGTGTATAAATTTTAATATTACTTGCAACTGATACAGACGGCGTTCCAAGTGCTTTGTTTAAAAAAGTTGATAATATTTTTGCCTGACCTGGTGAGTCCATTGTTGATAATAATGTTCCATCAATTGAAATTTGTCTTGAAGCAAAACCAAGCTGACTAATATTACCTAAAATATTTAGACTTGCATTAATATTTGAAGTATCAATTAATCCTAATGCATCTAAAGCCGTTTTAACCTGTGTCTGTGTATATCCTGAATTTGCTGTATCAACAAAACCTGTTCCTGTTGTTAAATCAATATACAACATATTTGTCGCTGACGTTTGTACTGTATCCAAATTTGGAAGTGCTGTTTCAATGGCTGTAACAATTTCTGAAACTTTCCATTTTGAAACTACTATTGTGGAATTATTTTCTGGTACAGCACCTGATATAAATGTAATTAAAATTCCTGATCCAACTGATATACTGTATTGAGAACTTTCAACTGTGGTAGGTCTATTATTGATATCAAATTTTGTAACTACAATGTCATCAGCATTAATAGGTGTTGTCTTACTTGCTGGCTTAGACATTAAACTACCGTTTAGTGTTGTTGAACTTGCAGTTGTACCATCTCCTTTAAATGAATCAGTATTTGCAAGTTTGAACATCACTAATCTAGTATCAATCAATGATTGTGTCTGTGTTTGTGCGTTTAAAAAAGAATCAACCTGAACCATTCTATTACGTTCATCTTGATTTCCAGTACCAATATATAGTTCTCGTGTGTCTAGAGCTAAACCTATCTCACCTTCTGCTAAAGGTTCTGGTAGATCTGTTCTATTACCTCTACGATTTTTTAATCTAACATAAGTTGTTGCCATAATCTCTATTCCTAAATATATTACTATTTAGTTGCGTTATAGTATTGTTCTACTTTGTTTAACCAAATATCTGTATAGTGCTTAAATTCGCTTTGTTCTACAACAAACTCCTGGTATTTTCCAGAGTGTGATACAATAAAGATTAAACCCGTGTTTATATCTGTTCCATAAACTTCATTGTGTGCTAGGGCATAAGCGGCACATTGAACAAAATAATCTTCAATCCATTCTCGCTTTTTAATCTGTCTAGATGTTTTAAAATCTCCTATAGCACCCTTGCCTTTGTACTGACAAACCATATCAGCCGTTCCGGCATAAAGTCCAGGAAAACATAATCCTTGTTCAATAGCCCAAACTTGCTCTACCTCTTTCATGCCTTGTTCAATAATTACATCACTTAATTCTTTTGCTTGTTTGTAAATTAAATTATTACCAGCTGGTCTTTCAGTTCCTTCAATATAACATTCTAAATGTTTGTGAGTTATTGTACCTAAGTTTGCTGACTCGGTTACTATACGTTGTGCTTCAGCATTACCAACTCTTTTTTTCCAGTTGTTAATTGCTGTCATGTCTTTGCCATGAGATAATATTGTGGTTACCGACGGAACTGCTTGTCCATTACCGTCTAGGTAATGACGCTTGCCTTCTATGGTTTTACGTTTTAAATGTGAATAGTTGAATTTATCTATTAGTAATGTCAAAATTAAAGATCTCTATCAATGGTTTTCTTTGCAAGTTTATTAACTTTCTTTTCATTATCCATTGTAGCATCTTTAGAGTGTTGTGTCAAACTATTACTTGTATTTAGGACAACCTTTTGTCCATTAACACTTTTAACAATTTTTAAGTCTTTTAGTAAATCTCTTATAGAATTGGCTGTAACATTAAATCCTTCTTGCTTACCATTTAACTGTTTTACCAATTTATCAGTTTCAATTTCTGATTGTCCATTAGCTACCAAAGTTATTAGCAAATTCATTACTTCTGATTTGATTTGTGTAAGGTAACTTTCAGCGATCTCTTGCTGATTAAGTACTTCCGACAATTTCATGGTTTACTCTTTTCTGGCTCTACCTAATGGCTCGTCAGCTGGTCCTGAAGCTGAATCATCACCATCAGTTGAAGCATCACTGTCTGATTTAATTTCATCTTCTAAGTCACCACCTAATTCATCTTCTAGGTCAGGTGTTTCGTCACTCATGTTTGATGAAGCTGGTGCTTCGCCTTGAAGTTTTAATACTTCGTTGTTTACAGCATCTTTTGTTTCTTTAGCAACTTGTAATAAGTTATCTAATGATGCTGAAACTGAATCTCTAAAAGCAACTGCTTGGTCCATACCAAATTCATTTGCCATTTGATCAACAATCGCCGCCAAGTCTTCATTTTGCATTTTGCTAACTTTCTCAATCATGCTTTGTACTTCTTCTGGCATTTGTTGAGATGCTAAAACTGTTTGTGCTTGTTCTAGCTCTGCTGTATCTTCAGTAACTTCTTCTTTGTCACCTTGTTTTTTAGCAATCGCTTTTTGTAATCCGGCTGGTAATTTTTTTTGTGCCGCTGTTAATTCTTCGTTAGTTTTTTCTTTATCACTAACTGCTTTTTTCATTGGCTCAGTTTTGTTACCATCTTTGTCTAAATCTAAAAAGTCTGGTTTTGCCGCTTCAGTAGTTTCTGTACTACCTACTGGGCTGTCTTGTCCTGCATCGTTGCTATTAGCAGATGGAATATCTTTATCGTCAATATGACTAATCATTAAAACTACTGCTTCTGAAAGCAATAAATTTTTTGCATATTGTGGATTTTCATGATATGTATTAAAAGGCAAAGATCTTTTTAGTGACTCACGTTGAGCATCTAAATCTACTTTGGCTTTATAAAGTTCTGCTAGTGATACATTGTCGTACACTTTGAAGCCATAAGTTTCATCTAACCAACGGCTAACACGTTCAATACGACTTTCATACTTGGATTGTAGATCATTTAATTTCATAACACTTTTATTTAGTCTTTTAATTGATTAATTTCATCTTTGTATCTGTCATTGATACTATTTCTTAGATCAGTACAACGGGTTTTAACCTCTTCAAATACTATTTTAGCCTCATTATGAGCTGTTTCATCATCTGATAGTTGTCTCATTTCTTGTTTTTTCTTATATATTTCAGCTATTAAATCTACATATTTTGTATGCTCAGCGAGTATATCTTGTATTTGTGCGTGATCCATATTCATACCTGTTGATAGTCTATGTGTGATCATATATGCTGTTTCATATAATCTTAAACCAGTAACATACTCGTCACGTGATACGTAATCAAGTACATCAAATGTCTTTTTTGGACCATGCTGTATTTTGATGAAAAACTTGCCTATTTGTACACCTTCTTTGGTTTTACGTGTGTGTCTTGCTGTTTGAAATTCTTTATCATGGACATTTCTAATAATAGTTCTGATCTCAGCCATTTGTTCTTTGGCTTTACCTTTAGTTTTTTTAAATCTCTGTAATTGATTTTCAATATGGTCTAAATAATCAGAAGGTATTTTAGTGTATTTGTGTAATATTCTGATTAGTCTAAAATGTTCAATACAGTCCGTAATTGTAGGAAAGTCTTGATAACTTCTATCCTTGCTTTTTTTTGCAAGTTGTTTTCTATCATCTTCTCGTGTCATATTTGCCATCGTAAAGTTTTAAGTATAGCTTTATATTATTACATTTTAACAAAAAGAGCAAGTCTTTTTTATCTTCTTCTTAATGATTTATTCATAGCGGCTACTCTTCTAGACGCTGGATTGAATCTTTTTGTAAATTTAATTTTTCTTGTTAGTCTTGCACCCATTCTACTTCTTAATTTTTTCATTTGAAAACGTTTTTTAATATCTAGTGGTGCTGAACATACTGATGGATTGGACACTATTCTGCCCTTTTTTCTACCAAAAGTACAACGATATTTTCGTACTACTTCTCTACCTTTTTTGCCATAAACAATTTTGGCTTCTTGTACTGGAAAAATATCACTAATAAGCATTATCTTTTTCCTAACTTTATAGGTGCAGTTCTTCTTCTTGACTTAACTTGTTTGTTTAAGCCTTTAACAATCTTTGATATAGGATTATATTTTTTTGTAAATGATGCTCTTTTACCCTGAATAGTTGATTTACCCGCTCTTGTTGTTTTCATTGTTTGACGTTTTTTAATGTTAATAGGTGCTGTACACGTTTCAGGATTAGCTACTATTCTTCCTTTACGTGGGCCAGCCGCACAACGAAATCTCTTTTTGACTGTGTTTTTATACTTGCCAAAAATTTGCGGAGTTCCTTCAAATATTTCATTAATTAACATATATTATCCTAATGTCTGTATAATTGCTGGGCCAAACATTGTTGACACATACATTGTTAGCATTGTAAAGAACATGGTTCCTGCTGTCCAAAGGATTATTTTTTGTACTTTATCAAATCCTTTTTCCATTTGGGCTTCCATTTTTTCCATTCGTGCATCTACACGATCAAATCTATTACTAATTTCTTCATGACGCTCACGTGATAAAGCCACGTGTACTTGTAAGCTATCTGATTCAATATCGTTTGTTGGTGTTGCCATTTTTAATTTTGCCTCTGGTTTTTGCTCCATTCTACTGCTCCTTTGTAATCTTAGTATTTGTATTTAACCCTTTTGTTATAATAGTGTTATCAAACAAAACTACCTCATTTAAACGTTCTTTAAGCACACCTACAGGATCGTTATTAAGAGCAAATAGGTCTTTTTGTTCTACTCCAAATTTAAATGTATATCCATTAGATGTTTTTTCTGGTTTAGTAAAAAACAGTATTTTTTCATATATTGATATTAGCTGACGTATATGATCAAAGTCTTTTTCTTGATCACTTTCTGTTTCTTCATTGTTATACTCTAATTCAATATCAGTGGTAATACAATATATTTCAATTGTGTCTGCTATCTTAACATATGAATTTTTAGTAGGATTCAAAGTATACATTATTTGACTAGAGCACCTTTAGCCACACTTTTTCTAATTTTTTGCTGTGGTCTAACTTTATCTTTTAAAGCTCTTTCTCTCCCCATATCTCTTAATGCTTGATGTAATTCGCTTCTTGGTGCGTATGCTTGAATAAAATGCATTGTAGAATGTACTGCATTATTTTTATCTTTGGTTTTCATATAAGGAAAATCAACTGCCCAACGTCTTAACTTTTTAAGTTCGCTTGAAGTTATTTTAAGTTGTCTTTCTAATTTTAACAAAATTCTTACTGATAAATCTGGTTTAATCATTCCGCCGGCAATATAATATAAAAACTCTTTAATCAAAATATCATTTGATTGTAATCTATCAACAAATGTTCTGCTTGATTTTTCTTTATCGAATTGTATAATACTACCACTACCAATTAAACTATGTACTAACAAATATAAATCAGTGCCATTAGTTCTAAAATAATCAAAGTTATTGTAGCTCAAAGTTCTTCTAGCATAAACTTGAGATATGTTTTTATATTTGTATTCTTCACTTAATATCAATAATGCTATACAATAACTATAAACCAATTCACTCACTTGTGGTGCTGAAAACTGTCCAATGTCTTGTCTTGATCTAAATGCTCTACTTTCAGTTAAGTCATTAACTAAACTTAACTCATATTCTTCTTTTGCAAAATTCTTTCTACTAAAATCTAATCTATCAACCACTTTGATTGCACTACCAATTCTATCAACTGCTACAAAGCCTTCTTGATCTCTAACTACATACTCGTCTCCTTCTTGATCAAAAGCATCTATCTGTTTGATATTTTTTAGCTTCTGATACAAAGTATTTTTAATTGCTGTAAGTTTTAACCAAGCACTATACCATGATTCAATTTGTGATTTATTACTTTGCCAATACAGTTTCCATTGTTCCAGGTCAGCTAATCTACGTTGGCCTGCTGTTCCTTCTCTACCTGTTTTCAATTTAGCAATAGCCTTTTCAACTCTTTGTTCGTAGTCTACTGCAAAGTTATTAAAAAACTGTTTTGGGTTTTGTGTAATCTCTCCTGCTCTAATCATATTATTATGATTAGCATGAACTAATTGTTTAAAATCTTTTCCTACTTCTTTTGCTTCTAACCAATCAAATATATTTCCTGCGGAATTAATATATTTTTCTGCATCGTTGATAGCATTTGTAACAGCTTGATATTCACCTGCTGTTAAATTTACAATACCAGTGTAGTCCTTGATATAAGCATCATCATACCATACATCATCTGTTTTGTTCAACCCAGCTATGTCAACATCAAAACTTGCTGTCATTGATTCCAACTCACTGCCACTATACGATGTATGAAACACTATTCCAATTTTTGCTCTTTGCATTTTTTCTGCTAGTTCATTATGCTGTGGAACTGCATACGTTATTGTATTTGGTTTAAATGATATGTAAGGTTGTCCTTTATAATTTACTGGCTTTAAATCGCCTTGTGTAAACATTAAGTCTCCTTGTAATACATTTTTAATACCTAATTTAGACAAGTGTGTAAATGCTATTAGCAATTTATTACGTAAACCTGCTTTGCTTACTTCTTCACCATTCCTAGTAGTATCCTGATGATTGTTTTCAATGTCTTCTCTTGATTTATTAAGTTTAGGATCTTTATTAAACACACCTTTAGTACCTACAAAAAACTTGCCATCGCTGGGATCTGTTCCACAAAATATTGCCGGTGACCCGTCCCATTTAATAGTAAGATTAAATTTTTTAGGACTTGATGACTTTGCTACTTGTGAAAGATTTCTTAAAAACTCAACTGCTTTTAAGGCTCCTGCTTTACCTTGGAATAAGGCTAAATCTTCAAGGTGTGTAAGATGAAGATTCGTGTTTTCATTAATATTAGTGAGATCATTTACTTTCATCTGATTCGTTTAACTTCTTAATACCTCGTTCAAATTTTTTCGGGTCTTGTGTCTTAATACTATTAACAAATCTTTTAATTAAATCGTCTGCTACTGATTCATCATATGTTTCATATATCATTTTAGTAAGATTAATAGCTGACGCTATCACGTGATTTGCTCGTGATTCCATAACATTGTTCACATCTGTCTGTGGAACAACTCTGCTAATTTCTTGTAATATTGAACGTGTATGTTTTTTCATAGTATCCTCTTCAAATATTTATTAAAGATTTTATGCCCATTTACATACATTTATACGATTATTCTAATTCTTCAAAGTTTTGACGCTGACTTTTTAATAAATCTCGCAAACTTTTAGCATTTTCGGTCTTTTCTGCTACCACACTACCTTCTGATTTTTCAGAAACTGTTGATGTTCTTTTACGTATCGATGCTGTTAATACGTCTGATGATGTCGGTAGTATGTTATCATCATCTTCATTTAAGTCTGTAATTCTTAATTTGTCAATGTCAAATGCTAAATCAACCTTTGCACCAACGCCACCCGATGACCTTGTTTTAATCAACTGTATTTGATATCTGCCACGTTCACGCATAGCTCTACTTGTAAAGATACCTATCACGTTATCTGCTGTATTGATTTTACTAATACCACCTGCAATATGACTCATGTCATATTCTACTTCTTCTACTGCACCTCTGTTTAACTGCGATGCTGTTACTAATACACAATGTTGTTCTACAGCAAAATTTCTTAGTTCTTCAGATATATATTTGTCTTTGATAAACATCTCAGATGGAGATATCTTTTTATTGTTAGGCATCATCAAGTCTAAATAATCTACCAGTATAACATCAGGTGCTACACCTTTATTAATTGTATATTCTTTTACATACGTTCTTAAATCATTCGTAGTTCCGCCTGATCCCATGTATTTGACTTGAAACTTCCCAGCAGTTTTTGATTGTAGTTTAACTGCCAAATCTACATCATCAATCTTTTTAAATATTTCGTTTGTTGGTATACCAGTTGTCATTGCATCTATTCTCATAGATGATAATTCTTCACTTAATTCAAATGTAAAATATAAAACATTAAATCCTTTTTGCACCCAATTTAATGCTAGATTTTGTAAAAATAAACTCTTACCAGAACCTGATGTTCCTGCAAATATATTAAGTTCACCTTTGTTGAAACCACCATATAGTTTTCTATCTAAACCTGCCCAGCCTGTACTCATTGTACCATTGTTGTCTTTGAGTGCTAATAATCTTTTCTTTGGATCATCAAAATAATCAGTACCTAAATCTTTTGTCAAACCAATACGTACTGCCTCTTTGATCATTTCTTCGACAGGTCCGTATTCACCTTTTTCTAATAAGTCTGTTGAATCAATGATTGCTTTTTCCAATGCCTTGTGTCTGCAAAATACTTCAAACTCATCTAAGAACCATTGCTTTTGTGTGTCATCAATATTTGGCACTAATGATAATTCGAGATCAGTCTTTGCTTTAACCTGCTCCAACGTTGGTAATTTTTTGTATTTTTCACAATACTCAATAATCATTGCTACTACATCAAAGTATTGTTTATTGAAATATCTTCCGTCAATGATATTTCTTACCCTAGCATACAGTTCTGAATCTGTAACTAGAAATTCTAAGAATAGTTTTTGTAAATCATTTGTATATACTGATGGCATTGTTATATTATACTTTCATTTTTTTCATTTTGCAAGTACTTCCAGCTAATTGGAAAACTTGTTTTGCAATAATCATTGATCATATTAGCCACTTGTTGTGTTTCTAATTGGGTATCTTTAGCACATCTTAATTGGCATACTCTAGCAAATGCATATAAAGTTCCACTCCAATACCATTCAGTCATCATTGATTGTGGTAGTACCATTCTTGCCATTTCAGGTGCTACTCCTTTATCAATCATTGTGTTGTATAGTATTAAACAACTTTCCATTGTTGTTTCTAAATTGTAATCAACAGTTTCTCCTAAATCGACTGTACCGTCACTACCTTGTTTACTATCAACTGGTCTTCCTCTCCATGCATCTGGTTTGTATAATTCAGGTGGAAAGTCAACATACCTTCTGCTGATTTCATTCCAGCTCAATCCAACTTGATGTTTAACTAATTGTCTAGCAACAAATACCGGTGCTTTAATCCTAAATTGTAAACTACAATGAGCAAATGGTGACCAATGATTGTGTGTTGCAAGAAACTTTATTAATTTCTCATCTGATAAGTCAAATTCAGTTTTGTTCTTACCATAACTAACCCTTGCGGCATTTACTACCGTAAGATCTGATCCCATTTTATCAATTAGTTCTACGTTCAATTTATTCTCCTAATATGTTGATACGATTTTATCTGCAATACCAAATTTAACTGCTTCTTTGGCACTTAACCATCTATCTTCAGGTGGTAGTAAAATATCTCTAACTTTCTTTTCACTTAATCCTGTGCATTTCTTATAGTGGTCAATCATTCTTGCTGTACTCAATTCAAATTCACGTACTCTAGCAAATAATTCATGTTCTTTACCTACACTACCCCAACTGTATTGATGTGATAATATTGATGTGTTAGGTGTTATTACACGTTTGCCTTTTGCACCACTCATAAACGTTAATAATCCACAACTTGCAATCATACCAAGTCCTACTGTTTTTACAGGTATGGCTGATCCTTTCATTGTGTCAATCAATGCAAATGCCGAATGTACTTGTCCACCAGGTGAATTAATTACTAATGTTAATTCTTTTGGTCTTTGTGAGTTTGGTAGTAAGTTTTTTTCAATAATAGTATTGATTACTGGTTTTGTAGTATTACTATCAAATCCATCACTAAAATACATTATACCAGATTCATACATTAACATCCCTGGTTGTAAAGGCGGTTGCTGTGGTTGTTTACTTTGTTTTTTTGATGTTTCTTTTGGTTCTTTGATATTCATTTTTATTTCTTTCCTAGTCGTTTTAATACTTCAATTTTTGCTGTATTATTTTCAGCTGATTGAATAATTGATTTTAATGTATATACTTGTCCGTACTCTTTTACTGCATCAGCAGTATCTTTAATGTTGTCTTCCCAATCAGGAAAACTAACCATCCAGTTATTTTCTAGTGCAACATCAATAAGGTTTGTTCCTGCTTTATCTCTATCAGGGCAAACAATTACAGTATTACCAATACCATTAATTAAGTCAATTTGTGGTTGAGTTAATTTATTTCCTAGTGATGATACAGCATTAATTGATAATGCATCTAACACACCTTCAACTATCACTGTATATTTTCTTTCTTTAAATAAGTTATCCATGTTATACATATAACCTGGCTGTACCGAAGAATAATATTTTGGTACATTTTCATATTCTTTAATTAGTCTGCTTGTATATCCTACAACTTTGTTATTAAAGTAAAATGGTAAGATAAATCTTTCGTTAATTTTCATATATGGATCCGGTGACCAATATAGTCCTTTAAAAAGATCTAGTTTTCTATCCATGATATATTTGTAAACAAACAATGCTTCAGCTGGTGGATTCTTTTGGTTAAGAACGTGTTCAAAAGGAATAGCATCTTTTGGTAATTTTTGTTCTTTAAAATCTAATGTCCACTTATCAGCTTTCTGTACTTGAAAGTCATCATCTTTTTCTTTCATTGCTTGTAACTGTAACTCTTTAATCTTTTGATCTGGTACACCAATACCTAGTAATAGCTCACGTATCCTTTTACTTAACAGTCTACCAGGTGTATAAGATGCTTTGTATCCACAATTAAAACAATGATAACTTATGATTTCTGAATATTTAAATCCACCACGTTTTCTTTTGTCAGTACACATTGGACAATCTAAAGACATCCATCCAGAAGGAGTCTTTTTTGCTCGAGCGCCTATATGCGAAATTATTACAGTTTGTAAATCCATTATTAGTATTATATGACAAAAATACTAAAAGGTCAATTAAACTTTAAGGATCATTCCACTATAACCTTTTAGGTTAAGTTTGTATGGATTTTTGGTTCCATGAAGTATTGCATCTGCTATTGATAAACATATATCATTAAAATTAACTCTATAGTTGTCTGCAAATTTCCATAAGTTTTCTACTTTTTCCGGATACATTTTTAATAACTCATATGTATCACCAACATTTCTTTTGTGATTAGCCAATCCTTCGGCTATCAAAGTAGATCCTAATTTAGTAATACTTGCAGGAATATAGTGAACATTTTTTTCTTTCATTATAACATAAGCATCTTCTCCGGAACTAAAATGATCATAGTCACTATCATTAAAACCAATTATAGCAACTGGTTGTTTAGCTGAAAGAAACTTTGCTAACTCCGGTGTTATATATTGATCCGTAACTACCATGCAATCGTCAGTCGGTTCACTTATCATTTGAAAAGACCAATATTTTAACATGGCTTCTAATGGTGCCGGATCATGATTTTGAAAGTTTAAATAAATCTTATGAACATCTTTTATTCTACGAGTGGCATTAATTGTATAAGTTAATGTTGTTAAATCTCCCTCATATGAATTACAAGTTTCATCCCAAATTACATCTGAAGCGGCAACGTTTGTGGAAAACTTAAAAAATTCTTCGTTGTTAAGTGTGGTTGTTGGATACATTCTTAACTTCTGAAATCTTATGTAGTGTTTTAATTGTTGGTACAATCTTTTTTCCACAGCATGACCTTTGCCGCACTTGGAAAAGTCTTTTGCATAACAAAAAGTTTTAGCATGAAAATTTAATCCAGATAACACAATTTTTGCCCATTCCGTATAACAAGCATTTAATGATTTTATCTCAAAATCAGCTTCATCAATAAATGGTAAAATTATCGTACGAACTATTTCTTGTTTGTCTTTGTCTCTGTTATATTCATTAACAATGTAAACTTGTTTGTCGGCCACGTTCAAATTTTTATGGACCAATGGAAAATGATCTGACACTTTAATTCCTTAGTAACATTTTGTCAAAAGTACCTGAATTACCCGAACCTGCTTTATATCTTACTCTTATATGTCTACAAGATGATTGAAAGAAAAATGGAGTTGGGCCTGTATGAGCTGTCATAGTTATGTCATTGATACCCATACCAACTACATCAATTGGAAACCAATGTGAATCTGAATTGCTAGGTGTGTCATCTAAATTACCTTCAATTCTTACATTTCCGGTAAAGTTAGTTGAGTATAAAGAAATAGTATGATTCCTAGCAGTCAAATTACGCTCTGATGCTCCTGACAAATTATCGCTGTAATAGAATGTATTACGTAACGTAAATGCCGTTGTGTTTTGTGTTGGTCTAGCTTTTGGTATTGCACCATCAATGATTTCTAGTGTGCCTGTGATTTGGCCGGCTCTATCTGTGTATATTACTGACTGAGTTTTTGTTGCATCTTCAACGTATGCTGTGAAGTTGTAAAAACCATCAGCTACTTCATACAATTCAGTTGCTGTAAAACTAACAGAAGCAGTACCGTTTATGGCACTATCAATATCCATTGTTTTAGCAAATATAGTTTCCTTTGATTCAATATCTTGAACTCTGAAATAAACTGTATCACCTGTTAAATCATACTTGTTACGGTCTTGATCTAAAAAGGCAAAATTTAGCTTGTTATCTAAGCCGTGATATAGTAAAATGTTTTTATCGTACATAGTCATATTACTATTTACTTGAGATGACACATTTAGCTGGTGTTGTTCAGCGAAGATATATAATGTATAAGTACTAGACATATAGATATTTATGGAAAAAATGGATTACGCAGATTTAAAAGAAAAATTCCCGTTCTTAAGCTGTATACGGCACGGTTTGAATGAGTATGTAGGAATCATACAAAATCAAGACCAATACGTTACAACAATGTACATTTACGACAGAATACCCACTCAATCACTGAAAGAAAAGTTCCTAGAACTGGGAGAAATGTGGTGGTGGGAATCAAATAGGACTATTCCCATCAATATTTTCCTCAACAAAGAGTTTGACAGTTTCAAAGATCAAATAAAAACATTCACTACCAAAGACGTTGAAATTATATTTGGTGTAGCCACTAGCTTAAACAATGTGATGAAAAAAAGAATAATTAGAAGAAATATTTCACTAGTAAAAAAAACTACTAATTAAAGACCTACAAACAAATTAGCCAACAATAACAATATACTAGATGTATATACAGCCGATACATAGTTGAAGCAATTTCGTTTAAAGTGTTTACGCATACTTGTAATTATCCATATAGTAAATTTTATACAGCATCTTCACAGATTAAATTCATTTGTACTACTATTGCATGAGCATAAGCCACTGCATGAGCTTTCTTAAAGTAGTAACTGCCGTCTGTTGGTTTGTTCCAAACATTAGATTCAATCTCTTGCCAATTTTGTTTTAACAGATATCTTTTTGCTGGTCTTATCACTGCCAATACCATTGCCAATTGTTCTATTGTTTTTGGCTTCATTGTTTTTAAAATGGAACTGTGATCTCCTACGTGAAATAATAGTTTGCTGAAATCTTCTTGTTCTAGTAATTCCCATAATGGCTCCTGTGATACCAGTTTGTCTAGATGTTGTTCATCTTTAACATCTTTGTAAAGAGAGACATTTAAAATATCTAATTTAAAATATCCTCTTTCTTCTGCTTCTTTGTATTCAATATTAGAAACTTTAGCCAACGGATTAACTGGAATATCAGTAAAGTAAACACCTGTATTGTGTTTCTTCATTCTATCCTTATCTTTGATCCCAGCTGGGATATGTTTCAAGTGTTTTAATACCTGTTCTCTATCTGCTGTATCAATGTCTATATCAGTTTTAGCTATTTTCATATCTTGATTTTACTAATATCTTTCAGTTGTTTTTTATTACTATTCACTTGTTCTTCAATTCTGTTTTTCAAAGAGCCCATGTATATTTCAATCATTTTAACTCTTTTTCCCAAACTTTCCATTTCACTTAATGCATTTTGAATAAGTGTTTTGTTTTTATCAAATATTTCTTTATCAGATACCTTGACCAATACCTGTAATTTTCCCCACTCTTCAATCAAGTGTTTTCTTTCAGTTTCTGACAAAGTCATTGCAGTAGCTATAGAGTTCAAATCTGATATTTCTTGTTTGCTCAATTTTGTCATTATATAAATGATGCTTTTGTAATTTCTACTACAAAAGATACATCCTCCTTGCTTTGGTTAAATCTACTAGCCCACTGTCCTGGTGAAACATAATCTTCTATCATAATCATTTCTTGTGGTGTCAATGATTCTAAAAATTGTAACCCAGAATTTGAATTATACAATACCCATGGTGATATTTTACCAGATCTAATTAAATGTATAGTTCTTGGTTTGGAACATTTTGTAAAAAATGTATTCCATGGCATATGGTTTTGTTCACCCCATGACTTCATTGTGAGTATCGTTCTTTCAACTGCTCTATCAGCCGACTCTCTTACAGCATACTCTTTGATATATTCTTCGTATACTGTGTCAGTTGACCATCTGTCAACTCTAACTCTGTTTTTTAATAACCATTCAACATAGTTTTCAATTGAAGACACATACACATCAGAAAGATAATTTGCAAACTTTACAAATGCAGTATAATATTTGCTAGTCATAAAGTCTTCATAATTTCTTTCAGTTTTCATAGTTGAAGAAGTTATTCTCCAAAAGTGCTGATAACACCTAAAAGCCAATTGAACGTTTTTATCATTTCTATTTGTCCAACGTCTTTTTGGTTCACACATATGAGCAATCAATGTATGCTCTGAACTAAATGTTTTGTTGCAGAATTTACAAGTAAACGTCATTACCACCACCCCATTAAATGGCCATTGCCAAGTATAATCATTAAACAAGTGACAATATGCAATATTACCCAAAATGTTCTAATGATTAAAACTTGTCTGTCATAATCTTTAGTTTTATCATCTGAGAATGATCCTAATGCATACTGCCATATTTTTAGTAAACTTTTCATAATTTTTCTATATACTTTTTTAATTCTTTGTCTTGCACATCTTTTGGTATTTCATTCTTGTAAAATATTTTATAACTATCACTGCCATACTTGCCTATTCCGTATAAGTCAGATGCTTCTTTTCCATTCCAACTCAAGAAGTCTACACTCATACCTCTTAATCTCTTAGCCCTAACTTTCCACATACCAAGTGGCTTCAATATTCTTTGTTGTGTTTTTACTCTGCCACGTATAAATTTTACAGCATTTGGATATCTTTTGAATAACTCTGGCAACACCTGTTTAACTTGTTTTCTATAAGTTTGATTAAGGCATATGACACCAACCATGTGTTGCCATTTGCTTTTGACTTGTTGTTGTACCATTAAATGTTCTACCATAACTTAAATCTTTCTAGCTTTTTTAATAGTTCTTTTATGGGTTTATAAACCGTCCATATTTCTTCAATATGGCTATCAAGTTTCTTTTCCAACTTGTCTAACTTCTTCTCAATTCTGTCTAATTGTTTTTTATCGATCATTTTATCAACTTAATGTCTTTATCTGAATAGCCAGCATCTTTGGCTAATTGTGAAATTTCTTTTTTTGTTAATGTGGATTTCAATAACTGTAGTTCATCGTTTTTTGCATTTGGATAAACTTCTGATAGAAATTCTTCTACTTTTCCTTTTTTACGTTTGTTTCCTTTAGGTGCTTTGATCCATGGATGAAACATTTTCTTTCCTGATCCACATAAGCATAATAACTTCCAAAATAACCTACTAGTATCATGATGTTTCTGTAACGTAGAAAAGTCTCTATTACAGAATTCATTGATATTTTCAATATATGATTCTTGTAAATATTTGTTTCCTTTGATACTTGATACAAAACGCATAGCTACATATGGTGAAAATGACTTTTTTTCTTCTTCATCTAAACTGTCATACCAATCCATATTACCAATATCGATATTGTATAGCATTTGATTTAGGTTTAATTGTTTTTTTGCCATTAAAAGAAAGATCCTACATCCATTGTATCTGGTAATTGATTAATATCTTTTGCAAAATACAAACAGTCTGGATTTTCTCCTTCACCTAGTGGAACAGCAATAATATGTCCAAATTTAAGTTTTGGAAAATACCATTTAACCTCTTGAAATACATTTACTACTTTTATTTCTGCTGAATTTATTAGTCCTGTTGTTAATGGGTTCATTGTTAATGCTTCAAAGCCTCTATCATTTAAACTTGTTAATGGAACCATCTCACATTGTCCTAACTCTCTTTCAATCACCATTATGCTCCAATCAATTGGCATTTGAATATTAACACCTTTTATTTCTAGTACCATGCTAGGTGCATTAAATGACTCTAAAAAAATTAATGGAATAAAAAAGAAATCAATATTTTTTGGATTTGTAGTATCTAATACACAGTACTGAAGATCATCAACGAGTTCAGGAACTTTGTTTAGATTATAACTATGGTTGTCTGGTGTTAAAATTTTCATATGTTTACCTTACTTACAGTATACGGGTAATTGGCTTCTTTGTAAAACCTTTTTCTTGTTGTTAAGTGTCTTTTTGAATACTTGCATTTAGAAGTTATGTCCCAAATTTGTACATGGTCTTTATCTTCTGCTTTTCTTATGCCCCTTCCGATACTTTGTATTACCCTTACAAAGCTCTTTCCGGGTTCTACAAGCACCAAGTTAAATATTCTTGGTATATTGATACCCACAGCCGCGACACCGTATGTTGCAATTAATACTTTGTGTTTTTCTGTTGCTACTTCGCTATATTCTTCTTCTCTATCTTCTAGTTTTGTTTTACCTTGTATAAAAACTGCGTCTGGAATTAGGTCTGCTAGTACTTCACCCGACTTAATTCTATCAACTAGTATTAGAGTATTTCCGCCCGGACGCATTTCTTCAATTAGATTGCTTAAAAATTGTAATCTGGTTGGATCACTTACTAGATATGCTACTTCTTCTGGATAGCTTCTAAATGATCTCATGTCTTGTGTTTGTATAACATTAACATGACATTGTGCTAGTACACCTCTTTCTTGTAATTCTCTTGCTGACAGTTTGTTTGACACTTTGCCAATTGATGCTTCTAAACTTACTTGTTCAAATTCTTCTTTTGGTATCGTTCCTGTTAGTCCCCATCTAATAGGTATACCCGCAAAAGGCCCCGTTAATAACGTTTTAAGCACGTCTGCACGTGCCATGTGTACTTCATCTATCATAACGCACGATACATTATCTAAAAATTCATCAATAGGAAAATCAGCTTCTGATTTTTTTGATTTCTTGTGTAAGTTATTCAAACTTTGCCAAGTACAAATAGTATGTGTGTGTCCTAGTTCTTTACGTTCTCCAAAATACACACCAACGTCTAAACCAACTGTTTTATAGTCTGCTTCTGTTTGTGTTACCAAACTTTTATTAGGAACAATTACAATAGTTCTTCCAAACTTTTCACACATCTTAGATAGTGCGGCTGTTATAATTGTTTTACCAGCACCTGTGGCTACTTCTTGTAAACTCTGTGGATTACTGATATAATCATTAATTACTTGTACTTGATAATCTCTTAACACAATTGGTTCTCCTGCTACTGGATGATTCGCTGGCCATACTTTGTCAGCAAAATATTGTTTGTCAATTTTATCAAAAGAAATATCTATATTTTTTCTATAATCCTCAATTTTAATTTCGTATCCATTTTCTTCAATAGTAGGCAACACCCTGTCTAACAAATTCAAATAGGTTCTTGCTCCTATATCACAAAAACGTATGTTACCATCCCATCTACCTAGCTTGTATGCAGGTAAATGATATGCATACGGTACGAAAAACTTTAACTTATCAGAAATTTTACGTCTAGTAGATACATCTAGACCTTCAAATTTAACGTTTACTTCGTCTTTAATCTTTAATATTGCCGTGCTCATCTAGATATGTCTCATTTAATTGATGTATTGTAGTTTCAATTCTTCGTGTATATGTTTGTCCTAGTTCACTAAATTCAGTTAAAAATTTTGCTAGTGTTATAGCATCTGCTTTTTCTTCAAACTTTAACATCATTCCTCTAGCCGTTCTAAAACCTTCATATGCTGGATGACGATTTAACAAATCATAATAATATGCTGTACAGTCACACCAATCACTAAAAACTTTTATTCCCCATTTTGCGTCTGGATTGCCTCTAGCTTTTATTTGCTCCTCGTTTTTATCCCAAGTACGAATGCCAAAAATATTATATGCTTCTTTGGCAAATCTAGATGTTCCCCAACCTGACTCATGTGCCGCTTGAGCTATTATTAATGCAGTTGGTATTAGTTGATCTTTCGGCATATCTTTTTCTATTTCATTTAAGCATTTTTTTATTGCATGAATAAACTTATGCTTGTCGTCCTTATACTGTACTACTTCAATTACAGAGTGTTCTGTTTTAATAATTTTTTGAACTTTTTTAGTTTGTTTTTTGGGCGTATCTTCTATTAAATCAGTTGTCCAAAATAATATTGGTATTACCAACAGTATTGCTATAAAAAGTATTGTTCTCATATATTATTATAACACAAAATTATTTTTTTGCAAATAATTCCGCATCATCTAACCCTGCTACCCTTAATTTTACAATGTTATTAATTTGAAACTGCTTTGAATCAATAGCTTTTAACAATCCTAAAAACTTATTCCTCAATAATGCAAACTCATTTACTAGATTCGAAGTGTCTACTACTTCCTGTTCTCCTTCAATATAGTTTTTTACATCATTTGATGTTAATGCTCGTTGATAGTTTTCTAAATATGTTCTATAGTATTTGCTTTTTACTTGCCTTAATTTAATATTTAGAAATTCTAAGATGGCTTCAATTTCTTGCAATTGGTTAAACCTATGTTCTACTATTCCTGGAACATTACTAGCATTCTTTTCAATATTTCCTTTCATGCCAGTTTCTACTCTAGCTTCTTCCAACTGATCTTCAAAATGGTCTATACAGTCAGGAAGTTTACTCAAGTTTTGTGAAACTATATTATACCATTTTGCCATTAATAATCATCACTTTCTGCATCACTTCCATAATCTTCTGAATAGTCTTCATCATCATCTGTATCAAGATAGTAACCATCAATAGCATCAGCTAGATAATCATCAACATCTTTAAACTCTTGCTGAGCTTGATCATCTAACCCATACTCGTCTAATAATAGCACAAAGGCTTTAGCGGCATCTAACCTGTCTTTTGCAGGAACGTAGTTACTCAGTTTCTGCCATGTCTCTATTAGAAGCTCGATTTCCGTCTGTGTCATCATTCTCTACATCCTTTGTTTTACTTGATGGTGTTGGTTCTTTAAATTCAGCCATTACTAAATCTAAATTTTCACCTGTCCATTGTTTTCTAAAATGAATATGTTCTTTACCCATTCTATCAATATATTTTAGTCTATTTCCTTGTTTTACTAGCAATCCTTTTTTCTCAAAAAGTTCTACCATACCACTATATGGATCCATTCCTGCCCCATAAGGAATTTTTACTTGTACTCCTTCGAAAGGTTTATTGAATCTAGTTTTCATTACTTTACAAGCGGCTCGTATTCCCATGACGTCAGTTATTTTATTACCATCTTCATCTTCTTTAAGTTTTAATTTACGCATAGCAACTACTACACTTGATGCATAAACAAAGCCTTGTCCGCCTGATATTTTATCATCTGGATCAAACATATCTTGTGATGCATACGTGTGGTTGGTACAAACTAATCCAATATTTAAAGCACCAATTAAGTTTACTGTGTTTCTGATTAGTGCTGTCAATGATTTGGCTTTTCTTCCTAAATCACCTTTCATTTCACCTTTTTGAAATTGATCTCTATCTGTTGGTGTTAGTAACATACCTAAACTGTCAACCACAAATAAAATTTTTGGTCTTTCTTCTGCTGGTTTGTCTTCGTAATCTTTTTTATAATTTATAATGAAGTCACTAATAATTTTAGCAACATCATCTACCATTGCAACACTAATTCTTAAAAGTTTTTCTGGTGATGTGTCTACTTCTAATGCATTTAACCATGCTTCGTCTAATGCATTTTCCGAATCCATCACTATACAAAAAACTCCTTGTTTCTGTGCATTAGCAATAAGGTTACCTGATGCAATCAAACTCTTACCTGAACCTGATTCACCTGCTAACATTGTTACCCTACCTAGAGGTATTCCTTTATTAAAATCTCCACTAATCAAATAATTGAGTGTGTGGTTTCCTGTTGATACCCAATCTGTAGGATCAGAATCAAAACCTGTAGAGATTCCTTGTATACTTTTTGTTAAACTTGTTCTAAATTTACTTACATCAAATGGTCTTACCATAATATCTCCTTGCTGATTCTTGTGGAGAAATAAATTAATACTTCTCCACTTGAATACATTTTAACTTTTATTTGTTAGCTTGTCTACTTCTGATCATTGCTAAGATGTCGTCTGCTGATACTCCAGCGGCCGGTTTAGCTGTGTCAGTTGCCGTTGCTGTTACTGTTTCATTAACAGTTACCTGTGCAGGTGCAGGTGCTACTGGAGTAGCTACTGCTGGTTGTACTGCTGGTTGTACTGCTTCTGTTTGTACAGGTTGGGCAGGTGTAGTAGCAACAGGAGTTTCAACAGTTTTGTTAACTGTAGTTGTTGTACTAGCAGAGCTAGATGTGTTTCCACCTCTAGAATTAAAACCTGCTGGCTTATAGTATTGACCAAATCTATCTGGATCATACAGTTCACCATCTACAGATGCTTTAAACATTTCTTGCATTACACCAAGTTCTTCTGCTGAAGGTTTCTTTGGCATAAAGTCTGAAAGATTAAACAAACCATACTGGTCTATAGCACCTCTTTCTGATTCACTTAATGATCTTGCTTTGAACGACCAAGTAGATGTTGAATAATCTGCATAGCCACCTTTTTGTGTTTTAGTCAATTTAAAATCTCTACCTGATTCTAAATCAGTTGGTAGATCTTCCATATCAGGATTCATTAATGCTGATCTGATAATGTTAAAGATTGACGGATTAATCACAAAACGTCTAATTGGATTTTCCGGTGTCTCTTGTTCGTCTAATGTAGAATTAACTACATAACCTTGGAAAATGTAACTTCTTTTTTTCCAATATTTTCTTCCCATATCTTCTAGTGCAGGATCTTTAAACCAAGTCCTTACTTCAGATAAAATTGGGCATGGTTCATTAAACATCTCCATACAAGGAATTTGTACTAGAGTAGGTTTTGTATCTTGTGAACCTTTAATACCAGGAAATGGTAATTTGATCATAGCTCTTTCTTGCCAAAAGAATGTATTATCTTTATTGCCGTCTGGTAAAAATCTTAGTGTTGATGTTGTGCCTTCTGGAATATTCCAGAATGGATAAATTGCATTATCCCCTACTGTGCTACCACCTTTTTGTTTTGTTTCTTGTTCTGATAGCTTCGCTCTTATTTCTGCTAAAGTCGCCATATTATTTCTCCTTTGCCTATATTAGCCTTTGTTAGCCTTTGTTAGCCTATGTTTGCCTATGTTTGTATATAATAGTGTTCAATATCATTACTAACATTAAACACTAGTATATCTATTTATGACGGAAATGTCAACCTAAAAAATTAAAAGTTCTTTTTAAAGGTTAACATAAAATTACGTCCATCTTGGTTATATCCGTCTGGTCTTTCATACGTTTTGTCTGTTATATTGTTTAAAGACAACACAATATTGGTATCTTTTGCTACTTCATATTTGGTATGAAAGTTGGCTACACCTACTGCTGGTTTAGTAATTGTAGCATAAGTTGATGAATCGATGTCTAGATGTTCTCCCATATACACATATTCAAGTGAATTGTTTGATTTACCTAGTATCCAATCAACTGCTGAAAATGATTGCCACCTAGGTCTTCTTGTAACTTGTTTGTTATTGCTGTCTTGTGCAATCGTCCAAGTCAATCCATTTCTAAGAAATACATTTTCATTTATCGTTGATGTTGTTTTTATTTCAGCACCATGTCTATTGGATTTTCCTGATGCATTAGAATATGTACTATTACCATATGTGATCATATTATCTAAGTCTGTATCAAAATATACAAAGTCCAACGAATGATTGTTAAACTTATATTCAAACCCTATATCAATTGTTTGTGCTTCTTCTGGTTGTAAGTTAGCATTACCACTGTAACCATAGCTGTCTGCCCCGTACAGTTCGTATAACGTAGGTGTTTTTACTGCTGTTGTGTAATTACTTTTTAATTTAAAGTTATTTGTTACGGTATATACTCCACCCAATCTATAAGTTGTGTAGTCGCCAAACAAACTTGGATTGTCATGTCTTATACCTATTGAGTATAAAAAGTCTTCTCCAACATTGACATTACTGTTTAAAAAAACAGATGCATTGTTTCCTTCTTTGTCTACAGATGATGTGTATGATCCTGTGTTATTAAACGTACCGTCAAACTGTTCATATTCAATTCCTGGTGTAAAATCAATTTCTTCATTTTGTATTGTGTTAGTAAAAATAAAAGTATTTGAATTGGAATCATATGTGTCAATTTCAGTACCATTAACATATTCTCTATCGTATTCTGTTCTAGAGAATGTAAAATTACTAAAACCTAATGAGTTATCAATTTTGCTACCAACTTGATAAAGATTCATATCACTTTTGGAT